>Ga0080064_1004709_pt1 | contig 17064 bp, 17 predicted proteins | sample Subgrocontami54m_FD_69260 | JGI IMG/M metagenome (GOLD analysis project Ga0080064, IMG submission 69260) | Subsurface groundwater microbial communities from S. Glens Falls, New York, USA - GMW46 contaminated, 5.4 m (SPADES assembly) (version 2) ...
CCCGGTCACCCTATCGCCCATGGATGGACCCCCCAAGCCGCGTGCGTCCATCGTCTCCGCGCTCGCCGCGGTTCTCGTGGGGCCGTTCGATCCCGCCGCGCCGGACGAGCGGCTCGGGATCCCGCCGTCGCGCTGGTACCTGACGGGCTTTCTCGCGCCGCACACCGCGCGCGATCCGAAGGACCCGACGGCCGACGACGAGATCAGTGGCACCGACGACGAGGACGACAACCAGTCGCCCAACGCCGAGCCCGAGGCCAAGCAGCGAAACTTCTTCCCGGCGTCGATGGGCATGTCCGTGCTGTTGCCGCCGGCGCGCGGGAAGGAGATCGAGCACGTTCGCGTGACGGTCGCGTACGCCGACTACGTGCGCGAGGACACGCAGCGGCCCGACTCGCGCAAGAAGGACGTGGCGTGGAAACGAATCCCGCGCACTCCGCCGCCGCTGGACGTCGCGCTGGATTCCAAGTCGATCGAGACGGGCGTGTACGTGCCCGACGCGATCGGACTGCGCGTCTGCGGCAAGCTCGAAGTCGCCGACGCGCCGGGGCTCGATACTGGAACACGCGCGCTGTCGCTGTTCATCGTGAACGAGCGTCCGCCAGGCGAGCCCGGTCGTGTCGACGAGAGCTTCGCGTTCCAGATGACGCTCGCGGTCGAGTACGCCCGCGGGTTCGTCGCGCGGGGCAATCGTCAGGGCGAGTCGCTGCTGGATCCCGACGACCAGACGGCCGACGTGCAATTCCGCTCGCACGCCGAGTGGGCGGTGGGACACAACGTGGCGGTCGAGGCGCCCGGGTCCGCGCGGCCGGTGACTTCCCTGCGCACGACGTGGATTCCCACGTGCGAGGTCCGCCGCGTCGCGACGCCTGCGGAACCGACGGTGACCACGCGCATGGAGGACCTCGCGGCGCTGGCGGACGGCGATGGTGCGCGCCGTGCGCTGCTGCCGATGGTCGACGCGTACGAAGCGTGGATCGCGACGCAGGAGACCATCGCGCCCGACTCCAAGACGCGACGCGACACGCAGGAGCGGCTCGTTCGCAGTGCGCGGCGCGCGCGCGATCGCATCCGCGCGGGGATCGAACTGCTCGCGACGAACGCCGAGACGCTCGACGCGTTTCGGTGGATGAACGGTGCGATGGCGTCGTCGGCGCTGCAGCGGAGTTCGGGGCGGTATTCGACGGACGTGCGACCGAGTTGGCACTTGTTCCAGCTGGCGTTCGTGCTGCTCTCGCTCCTCGGCATCGCGAACGACGAGCACGAAGATCGCGACGAGGTCGAGCTGATCTTCTTCCCGACCGGCGGCGGCAAGACCGAGGCGTACCTCGGCGTGATTGCGTTCACACTGCTCCTGCGACGCCTGCGTGGTCAGTCGCGTCCGGACGGCGGACTCGGCGTCGCGGTGCTGCTGCGCTACACGTTGCGACTGCTCACGCTCGACCAGCTCGGCCGCGCGGCGACGCTCATCTGCGCGCTGGAGATCTTGCGCCAACAGCACGTGGAGCGACTGGGCACGGTGCGCTTCGCGGTGGGTCTGTGGGTCGGACGGTCCGCCACGGCCAACACGATGGAGCAAGTGAAGAAGCTCATCATCGACTACAAGAACAGTGCGACGAAGAACGCGCCGTCGCCGTTTCCACTGACGAACTGTCCGTGGTGCGGCGGACCGCTCGGCCGCGAGAGCCTGCGACTGGCACCTTCGCAGGCCAAGCCCGAGGAAGCGATCGTCGCGTGTGTGTCGCCCGCGGGGAGCGCGCCGTCGCAGTGTGCGTTTTCGCCGCGCGTGAATCCCGAGGGGCTGCCGGTGCTGTTCGTCGACGAACAACTGTATCGCGAACTGCCGTGCTTCATCGTGGCGACCGTCGACAAGTTCGCGATGCTTCCGTGGCGCGGCGAGACAGGCATGCTCTTCGGTCGGGTGTCTGCGCGCGAAGGTCGCCAGTTCTACGGGCCGATGGACCGTGAGCCGAAGTCTTCGACACGCATTCCGGGCGGACTCCGACCGCCCGAATTGATCGTGCAAGACGAACTGCATCTGATCTCGGGACCGCTCGGCACGATGGTCGGGCTGTACGAGACCGCCATCGATCACCTCGCGACGCGCACCGTGAACGGGAAGGCCGTGCGCCCGAAAGTCATCGCGTCGACCGCCACCGTGAAGCGCGCGCGGGCGCAGTCGCGGGCGCTGTTCGGTCGCAAGGATACGTCGCTGTTCCCGCCGCCGGGCGTCGATGCCGGCGACACGTGGTTTGCGCGGGTCGATCACGAGAAGGCGGGGCGGCTCTACGTAGGCGTCGCGGCGCCGGGTCGCGCGCTGAAGGCGATCCTGCTGCGGACGTACGTCGCGCTGCTCGCGAGCGCGCAGCGGGCGTTCAACCCGCAGGGCGGTGCGGCGCAGGACGCCGACGCGTACATGACTCTCGTCGGTTATTTCAACAGCCTTCGCGAGCTGGGCGGCATGCGACGCCTCGTCGAGGACGACGTGCGCACTCGCTCAGCGGACATCGAGCGCCGGCATCCCGTCAGTCACGTCGGCGGGCACGCGTGGGCGCGCGATCGAAAAGTCGGCGAGCCCGTCGAACTGACGTCGCGCGAGAAGTCCGGGTCCATCAAGGACGCCAAGGACCGCCTCGCCCTCGACCACACGAATCCCGCACACGTCGACGTACTCCTCGCGAGCAACATGATCTCGGTGGGCGTGGACATCGATCGGCTCGGGCTGATGGTGATTGCGGGCCAACCGAAGACCACGAGTGAGTACATCCAGGCCTCCAGTCGCGTCGGCCGCCAGCATCCCGGGCTGGTCGTCACGTGCTTCAACGTCGGCAAACCACGCGATCGCTCGCACTACGAGCGATTCGTCGCGTGGCACGAGAGCTTCTACCGCTTCGTCGAGGCGCAGAGTCTCACGCCGTTCTCGGGTCCCGCGATCGAGCGCGGACTCGCGGGAACACTGATGGCCATGACTCGTCTGGGAAACCCCGACCTAACCGCGCCCGACCGCGCGATGACGATCGCGGCGCATCGAGCGTTCGCCGACGCGTGCGTGAAGGCGCTGTCGGAACGCGCGAAGTCACATGCTGTGCTCGACCGCGACGAAACCGCACGACTCGCGAACGCGCTGAGCGACCGTGGACGGAAGCTCATCGACGCGTGGGAGCGGCTGGTCGTCGAAGCCCGCGACAGCGCCGGCGAGCGATCGTATTCGCGGTACGACAAGGACAAGTCCCACGGAAAGGCGTTGTTGTACTCGGTGGTCGACGAAGACAAGCCCGCGGCGCATTCGCTCGGTGCGCGATTCGCCGCGCCGACCTCCATGCGCGACGTCGAGGCGTCCGTTCATCTCTGGATCGAGCGCGGCAAGCTCGGAGGCCGCCGATGAGTCCTCGCGCGAGAGGCGGCGGCACCGGTGCGCGAAGCGGCGGACCGCGTCAACAGCAACAGCCCGACGGGACCGTGCGGCAGAGCCAGATCGTGACGACCTTCGGCCCCGGCTCGATGGTGGACCTGCTCCACGACGCGGTGCTGGTGGGAGGCCTCGACTTCTGGAGCTTCGACAAGACGTTCGAGCTACCGGCCATTCAGGAGCCGCGTCTGCGTGACGCGATCGTCGAGCGGTTTAGGCAGATGGGTCGCGTGCTCTCGAACGACAAGCCGTTTGTCCAGCCGCCGATCGGCAACGATCGCGAGCCGTCGCGGTTTGCGGGAATCCAGGTACTCGAGTTTCCGCAGTGGTACGTCTGTCAGAACAAGACGTGTCGTGCGCTGCAGCGGAAGGACACGTTGGATTTCAAGAGCCATCGCTACTTGCACCAGTGCACGCGCACGACGAAGGAAGTCTGCGTGCCCGTGCGGTTCGTCGAAGCGTGCAAGCGGGGGCACGTCGACGAGTTCCGTTGGATCACGTTCGTGCACGGCAGGCCGGGCGCGGAGCGGTGTGCGGCGCCGCAGTTGAAGTTCGAAGAAGGCCCCAGCGGCGATTTCCAGGACATCGAGATCCGCTGCGACTGCGGGGAGAGGGCGAAGCTGGTCGCTGCGATGTCTGGGCTGGAGCTCAAGTGCCACGGCGCACGCCCATGGCTCGGTCCGCAGGGCGGCGAGGAGTGCGACGAGACCATCAAGCTGCTCGTGCGGACGGCGTCGAACTCGTACTTCCCGCAGACCGTGAGCGCGCTGTCGATCCCGGACCCGGCGGGCGAGTTGGAAGAGCGCGTGCGCGGCGTGTGGAACATCGTGAAGAACGCGACGGCGGAGAATCTTCCGGTGTTCCGCGCAAGCATCGACGGTGTGGGCTCCGCGTTCGAGGGCTACACCGACGCGCAGGTGCTCGCGGCGATCAAGGCCGTGCACGAGGAGCGACCCGTCGCGCAAGGCGCGATCCGCAGCGCCGAGTTCGCGCAGTTCACGAGCGTGCCCGACGAGGCGCCGGGCGACCTGCCGCCCGAGGACGTGACGTTCTTTGCGCGCCGTGTGCGTCCGCGCGACGCACTTCCGCCCGCCATCGCGCGGCTCGTTCTGGCGTCGAAGCTGCGCGAGGTGGCCGCGCAGATCGGATTCACGCGGCTCGAGCCCGTCACGCCCGACGTGCAGGGCGAATACGACCTCGAAGTCGAGCTGGCGCCGCTGGGGCTCACGACGGACTGGCTGCCTGCGTCGGAGATTCGCGGCGAGGGCGTGTTCATCGAACTCGACGAGACGGCCGTGCGCGAGTGGGAGTCGCGTCCCGCCGTGATGAAACGCGGCAAGCAGCTGCTGGCCGGATACGACGCCTGGGCCGAACGCTCCGCGAAGACACCGCCGTTTCCGGGGGTGCGGTTCTATCTGCTGCACTCGCTGTCGCACTTGCTGCTGTCCGCGATCAGTCTCGAGTGCGGCTACGCTGCGAGCGCCCTGCGCGAACGGATCTATTGTGGTCCGTCGTCGCGCGATCCGAACACGCCCATGGCGGGGATCCTCATCTCCACCGGCACGACCGGCACCGAGGGGACGATGGGCGGGCTGGTGGAGCAGGGTCGCAAGATCCTCGACCACCTTCGTCACGCGTGGGATCTCGGGCGGCTTTGCTCCAACGACCCAGTCTGCGCGACGCACAATCCCGCTGGCGACCACGCCGAGCGATTCCTGGAAGGCGCGGCCTGCCATGGGTGTCTCTTCGTCGCCGAGTGCAGCTGCGAGCGGTTCAATCGGTATCTCGATCGCGCACTGGTCGTGCCGTCGTTGAGCCACGACGCCGAACTGGCCTTCTTCGCGACGCGACCATGACGGACGTCCCACCATGACGGACGCCCGACGATGAGCGAGTCTGGCTCTCTGGCGCCGCGCGGCCTGAGCGATCTTCCGCGCACGATGATCGAAGACCTCGTGTCGGCGATCGAGCGCGGTCGCACGGTGTGCCCCGTGACCACCGTCGAACTCGCCGACCTCGGCCTGGGGGCACTCGCGCCCACGGCAGCACTCGCCCTCGCCGGTCTCGACAAGCCCTCGACGCTCAGCGCACTCCGTCTCGTCCTTGCCGAACGCGCCTACCGCCCTCCTCCGCGCCTGGACCTCGTCTGGTCCGGCCCCGAAGCCGCGGGCTCCGCGTCGCACGATACCGAGCGCGTCGTCCGCGATCTGTTCGAGTCCGCGCAGCGCGACGTGATCGTCGGCGGCTACGCATTCGACACCCCCGACATCCTCGCGCCGCTGCACGCCGCCATGCGCGACCGCGGCGTCGACGCGACACTGTTCCTCGAGATCGACGGCCACGCCGACACAGCCGCCGGCGCCGACGCGTACGCCACACGCGTGATCGACCGGTTCTTCCACGACGTGTGGACCTTCGGCGCTCCGCGCCCGCGGGTGTACTACGACCCGCGCACCGCAGCGCCCGGGCCGCCGGGGCGAGCCTGCACGCGAAATGCATCGTGGTCGACGACGCGCACGCGCTGGTGACGTCGGCGAATTTCACGGACCGGGGGCAGACGAGGAACATCGAGGTCGGCGTGCGCGTGGAAGACCCGGTGTTCGCCAGCGAGTTGAGTGCGCAGTGGAGGTTGCTGGTGAGCGCGGGGATTGTGCGGAGGTATGGGGGGTAGCCGTGCGAGCGGCGTGGGCGGCGGCGGCGGCCGGGCTCCTGGCAGCCGCTGACGCGTAGACTCACGGGCGAGCGGCAGCGATCTGCGCCCTGGCGCTCGGATCGACCGAGACGACCAGCTTGTCTTCGGCCGTCTCGATCCACTGCGCGAGCTTCGGCGCTCAGGGAGACGCTGAGCCCCAGAACCACTCGCGACGTCGTCGACGTGGTCCGCCGCACCAGACCGATGTTACGATGCGAAATGGGCACGGCGAACGGCCGACATGCGAAGCGTCGCGCGATCGAATCGACTCTTCGCGAGCACGTCGCAGCGATCCAGAAAGTGACCGAGGCCGCTCTCGTTGCGGCCGACGCATTGGCCGAAGTGAACGGATCGGGCTCCCTACACGAGCGAACCGCCTGGTTGCACGAAGTTCATCGCCGGATCGCGCGGCTTGCGACGGAGCACGCTCGCACCATGGGGTGGCAACTCCAGTCCGACGCTGCGTTCATCGTGGAATCTGCGCTCGTCGCCGCGCGTTTCCTCAACTTCGGGTGGGAGCCGACGCCCGGCGCCCACCGCGACCCTGACGTCGTTGGCGCATTCTCAGTTCAAATGCTGGAGCACGCTCACGCGATGTATGCGACAGCAGCCGAGTTCGCACTCAAGTCCGGTGCGCCGCTCGGCGACGTTTACGAGGTCCCGCTCCCGACGAAGCACTCAGTCGACGGGCGACGTCAGGGTCTTGCGAAGGTGATCGACGCGATCCGCGGCGCGAAAACTGAATCCGCGTCGCGCCAGTGCGTCGCTGGATTCCGCGCACTGCAGATCTACTTCGGAGATCGACTGCCGCGCGAGCGTCAATGGGACACGTTCGTCGGCGAGTTCGAGAAGGCGGTCGAAGCAGCCGGGTGCCGTGGCAACGCACTGGCGATGGCACGCGTCCTGACGAAGTTGGCTGGCATCGAAGAGGACGATGATGACGCGTTCTTTGCGGCACTCGAACGCCGGACTCGGGCAAGAAAGAGCGGCAAAGCGCGCCCGGGTCATGACACGCCGACGCGTGTACCCAAGCGCCGCGTTCCGATCCGCTGAGACCGACCACGGCGCACGCACCGTTCGGATGCGTGAACTCCGCTCGCGCGGACAAGCACAGTCCGTTGTCCGCAATCATCGATGGAGTGTGGCAACTCGATCGACTGCGGAGCCGCCAGCACTAGAATCAGCCCATGAACTCCAACGCGCGCATGCGTGTGAGCGGCGTGGACGCTGGCGGGGGCTTTCGGTTCCATGACGTGAGCCTCGTTGTGCGACCCGTGGATCCGCGGCTCGTGATCCGAGGCGCGCGATGACCGTTCAGCGCGCACTCGTCACAACCCGCGAGGCAGCGGCATACTGCGGATTCAAGACGACCGGCGCGATTCGCAAGGCGGTGAAGGAACGTCGACTGGTGTCCGCCGGGCGTCGGGGTGGCCGCGGCTGCCACATGTTCTGGCTCGCGGACCTCGATCGCTTCCTCACGGGCCGACCACTCGGTGCTACAGTTGCGGCGGGACGCCCGTGTGCGCCTTCGTCAGGAGGCAAACATGAGCAGTGTGAAATGGACAAAAAGGTGGAAGTTCACGATCGCAACCCGCCCGTCGATGCCGGGCGTGTGGCGCAAGAAGGAGGGAGGATTTCTCGTCCGCGGGCGGGTGAAAGACCCGCGGACATCGAAGCTGCGCGAGGTGTTGGCCTCACACGTGGGACCAGACGCTCACGCGGCGTACGCATGGCTGCAAGAACAGCTGGCGGCGATTCGATCGGAGACGCCAACGACGCCGCGAGCGCCGATGCGCTTCGCCGATTACAGCGTGTCGTTGCTCGAACGCAAAGTGGCGACCGGAGCGATCCGGTCGGCGAAGACTCGTGAGGAATGGGGCAGCGTGTTGAGCAATCATCTTATCCCGAACTTCGGCTCGATGTTCGTCGACGACATTCGCCGCACGGACGTCGAGTCGTGGCGCACGAGGTTCGCGCTGAAGATCCGCACCGGGGATTATTCGCCGCACACCGGCAACGCAATCTTTTCGATTCTTTCAGTCGTCGTCAATTGCTTCGTCCACGAATTTGAACTTGAGCGCAACCCCGTGGCGGGCGTCGAGAAGTTCGACACGCGCGGTCACGCGACCTACACGGAGGAAGAACCGAACGCATTGTTGCCGAGCGAGTTGCCACGCTTTCTTGGACTCATTCGCCATCACCACCCACAGCACTTCGGGATGGTTGCGCTTGGATTCGCGACGGGACTTCGCCCGTCGTCACTCCGCCCGCTCCGCAGGCGGGGCGCGACGCCGGACATCTTGTGGAACGAGGGCGTGCTGCTCGTGCGCCGGTCGCACACGGTGGGTGCGGAGGTAATGGATTCGACGAAGACGGGGCGCGACGGTCGCATCGCGCTGCCAGACGAAGTGATGCAGATTCTTAGCTGGCACGTGATGCACTTGCCCGAAGGTCCGATGCAAGAGTCTGATCTCTTGTTTCCTTCGGAGTTGGGCGCATTTCGCAGCACGACTGTCTTGCAGAAACCGTTCGACGACATCGCGAAGAAGATGGGGTTGTTGAAGCGGATCACGCCGCGGGCAATGCGCCGGACGTTCCAAGATCTCTGCCGCGCGGCGGAGATCAACGACGTGGTGACGCGAGCCGTGTCGGGGCACGCAACGGTCGAGATGCAGCGGCACTACTCGACGGTGTCCGGAGGCGAAATGCGGGAGAGCCTCGCGAAGGTCGTCTCGCTCGCCGGGTTCCGCGCAGCGATTGCGGCGAGTGATGCCGAAGGCCAGCGGGTACTTGAGCCAAGTGGTGGGAAAAGTGGTGGGAGAGGCCAGTTGGGCGTTGATCGCGGCGCGACGAGGGCCGGCTAACTTACTGTTGATCTTGAACTTTCTTTGAGCGGGCTACCGGATTCGAACCGGCGACATTCAGCTTGGGAAAATGCCCAGACCCGTTTCCACGCGTTTCCAGGCGTTACGAAACGCGGGAATCAAAGCGGAATGCGTTACTGAGGGGGACAGGGCGTTTCCACGCGTTCCGCCCGGAGGGTGTGCAGGAGGGTGTGCAAGAATAGATATCCATCGAAGCGGTCGCGGGAACATGCGCCCTCCGTGATACGGTCGGCGCGGCCCGATGAAGGTGCGCGACATGCTGGCATTGCTCGCGGACGACGGATGGAAGACCGTGCGCACCAGGGGGAGCCATCGCCAATTGAAGCACGCGACCAAGCGGGGGCGCGTAACGGTGGCGGGGCACCCGAGCGACGACTTGGCAGCGGGCACGCTTCGGAGCATCTTCAAGCAGGCCCAGATCGAACCCGGGAATGAACCATGACGTACACGGTCGTGATCGAGAAAGCTGGCGAGAACTTTTCGGCACACGTGCCCGATCTGCCGGGCTGCGTCGCGACCGGCGCCACGATCGAGGCGACGATGGAGGCAATGCGTGGGGCGGTCGCGATGCACCTCGACGGACTTCGTGAGGACGGCGAAGAGATTCCACCGGCGACCACTGTGGCATTGACGGTGAACGTCGCGGCGTAGTCGCGGGCGTCGGGCGCGACCGACGATCGGTGCAGGGGTATCTCCGGCGACGCCGCAACCAGCACGGCATCGTCGGAGCATTTCTCGGTTCTCGATTCGTTTGTCCGTCAGTCGGATGCCGTCTCGGTGGACACGACCGGCGCTCGCACTTTCCGATTCCGACTCCGCCAACCCGCGCACGTAGCGCACGCCCAACCGACGCCCGCCACGACGCCGAGCACTTTCACGCGACCGTCGCATCGCGGGCAGATCATCCAACGCCGACGGGCGACGACTCCCCAGCCATCGCCGATCACGAGCCCGACGTCGCACGCTACGCCCGCGTGTTCGAGCCGAACGCTCTGCAGCTTCCGGTAGTCCACCGGCCGAAACCGCGACCGGACCTGCCCGATGGACACACGTACGACTGCGTCACGGTAAGGCACTATTCCGCTCCATCGTACCAGCGATGACGTTCACGGAACCGGCCTGCTGCACCGCGACGACGTTGACGGTGCGTCGCCCGACGGTGCACGCGAGCCGGTGTTCGGTGAGCAACGCCGTGAGGCGACGGACCGTGCCATCGACAAGTTTCTCCAGCATCCCCGCCGCACGAAAATCCCGGACGGATAGCGCATCGTCTCGGCGTGCTTCGAGCACGAGCGCCTTCGCACGGTAAACTGAAATCAAACGCGCGAGTGTGCGGATGCGAGCGTCGTCACGATCCTCGGGCGTCCAAAGAGCGTGCGCGAGCTGGTTGACGTTCTAGAGCAGCAATTCCCACGTGGCGTCGTCGGCCTGGACGAAGTCGCGGAGCGCCATTTCTTCGAGGCTCGACACGACGAGCTTGGCACCCGGTTGCGTTGGCGGAGCGCCGGGGCGGAAGTCGATGGCATGGCGTCTTTCGGTGGAGTCGATCATTACCGATTATTGTAGTGCGTCGAGTGCGAGTGCGCTCGGCGCGTCGCAGACTCATCGTAAAGTGGGCACACCGTCGTCACGGATCCGGCCGGCCCGCTCGGTGACGACTGCTGCGCGGCAGGGAGCGAAGCGACCCGATCATTCGGTGAGTTCATCGATGTTCCTGCAACCCCGCGCGTCGCCGTTCCCATCTTGGATTCCTGAGCCCGGTTGAATTCGAATTGAGATCCCAATCGGCAGGAATTGCAGCACAATGACACGGTCCACGGACTCGGGAGAGCTTCGCTTACCGCGGATTCGATCGCACGCGCGTCTCTCGGTTCGCATCTCATGCGCTGGCACCTGATCATTGACGGCGACATCGTCGGCCCACTCACCGAGGCGGAGGTCATCGTGAGGATCCGCGCGGGAATTGCGAGCGAAGCCAGGGTTCGGATGAGTGGCGACACACGGTGGGTGCCCCTGTCGCAGTACCGGCCGTTCGCCAACGCGGCTGCGGGACGGGATTCGCGACGGCCGACACCGCGGATCGAACGCGAACACGAGCGACGCGTGGACGAGCAATTCATCCAGATGTACATCGCCAAAAACGGCGAAGCGTGGGGCCCGTTCGGCCTCGACGATGTGCGGCGCTACGTGAGTGACGGTCGCGTCGCCGCCGACGACCTCGTGAACATCGTCGGCCAGGACGGGTGGATCGACGCCGCGCGCGCGCCCGAGCTTGTCGACGCGTTTCCACCGCCGCCGGACTCCGTTTCTGCGCCCGACCTACAAGGCGAGGAGCAGTCCGAGGATTTGCTGAGGCGAACGGGTCGGATTCCGACAGTCCGCGGACCGGACCGCGAGGACGCCAACACAACGGCTACGCCGTCGTCGGGGACCGCGCCACCATCGACGTCGCGTGCGTCGGAACCCAGACGGGCTCCGGCCGAGTTCTCCACCGTCTGGCGCACGCCCGAGTCGCGAAAATGGGACGCGGGCCACGCGCGGACGATCCGGCAATGCTTCAGCAGGATCGCGACGCTGCAACCGCGGAACCTGGCAACGCCGTGAGCCAAAGCGAAGCCAACACCACGCCGACGGAACGTGGGATCCGACGATCAGCTTTCTCGCACGCGTGCGCCGCGGCATTCCGCGGGGCACACTCGATCGCTCCTACTCCTTCGCGATGCTTCAGCGAGGCATGTCGATGTACCATCCGGACGCATTCAACTCTGCCGGGCTGTTCCAGAATCTCGGAGGCTGGATTCGGAGCACACCCGCAGAATCCAAGCTTCACTTCTATTTCTCGGCGCTCCTTCAACGCGCGCATCACGCACTTTTCCACATAGCGGAGAGCGAGCGCCTACAGGTCGTGGCAGGCGCACAGTTCGCGTCGTCACTCGCTGACGTGCCAGTCAACGTCATCGAGCTGCGCGGCGCCTCTCCCGTCGTCTCGGCGACGATCATTCACATCACCGCCGCACTTGCCGCGATTCGCATCCTCCAGGACGACGTCTGGCAACTCTTGCGCGAGCGCAGTGGTGCGCGCAATGCGCCGAACAGCATCAGGAACGCCGTGGATGCGCTGTCGGCGGGCCTCGTCGGCCCGACCCGTTCGGCATCCCGTCGGCCTCCTGCATGGTGCACTGCTGTTCCCACGCCGCTGGCTGCCTCGCTTGTCGAATACTGGAGCGTGTCGGGTGGGCGCGTCGCGACGTATCGCGACATGGACCAGCACCACAACGTCATCGCGACCGGCTGCTTTGTCACGTTTGACGCCGGGCGGACTGTCGCCGCAACCGTCGTGTTGCCGGACAACCCCGAGGTCAAGTCGGTGGCGAAGTACAGGTATTCGCAACGGATCGACGGTGTCGGCCCTCACGCTCCATCGTAATCCGTAGCAACGATGTACCGCACTGCGCCGTGATGTGACGAGCTGCCGCATCGGAGCATTCCGAGCATCCGTTGTCGGAAACTTTCTCGATCTGCGCCGACGGCGTCACGCTGGGTTCGCGACGGGCGCCGTGTCCGATCGCGGGTCGCAGAAAAGGAGAGGGCCCGTCGCGGTAGCCGCCGCGCGGGCCCGTGCTGGTGCAACGGATACTTCGTTGGCCGGACACCAGCGAGGCGTACATTACGCGACGCGGCTGGGAGTCGGCAACAATCGAGCAATGCCCGGTCCACCCCGAGGGCGGTTGCGGATTCGCGCGTCATACGCCGTACGAGCGCGTGACGCCGCCGGGCACGTTCGTGGCGCGGTTCTACTGCCCGACGGCCGGCACGACGGTGAGCCTGCTGCCCGAGTTTCTCGCGGCACACATCTCCGGGACTCTCGACGAGATCGAGCAGGTGGTGGTGGCGATGGAGCAGGCGGATTCGCAGGAGCGCGTTGCCGAAGGCATACGCACGGATGTTGAGTTGCCCGGCGCACTGCGCTGGATGCGGCGTCGGCAGCGCGCGGTGCGTGCAGCGATCCTGGCGTTGCTGGGCATCCTCGGCGGCAGCGATCTGCCATGTCGGCAGCCCGAGGTGATCGCCTGGCGGACGGCCCTCGGGACCGATCATGCGCTGATTGCGCTGCGCGCGATGAGCGGCGATCACCTGCAGCGCATCGCTTCGCCGCTCGGATTCGGTCGACTCGCGCGGTCGCGACGCGGCGGCGGAGGTGGATTCCAACAGGAAGTGGGCACGGACGGAATCGAGCCCGGGGCGTAGGCCCGCAGTTGCGACGGCACCGAAGGGGTGTCGCCGCAGACCGGAGACGCCAAGGACATGACGACACAAACCGAAGATGACCCGACGATGCGCGTGGCGCTGTTTCGCTACGGCGTGATCGCAGACCTGTTGCACGACGACGAGCGCGACGAGCATACGCTCGCGGACAAGTTGCGTTCGCGTGCGGGCAAGACCCACACAATACCCGGCAGCCGCCGCTCACGCGTGGCCGAGCAGACGATGCGCGATTGGCTCCGTGCGTACCGACACGGCGGCATCGACGCGCTGCGGCCGAAGGTGCGTCGCGACGCGGGCAGTACGCGCACGCTGCCGATCGAGATCGCGGACGCGCTCTGCGAGATCAAAGAGGAGCACCGCGACTGGACCGTCGTGCAGGTGATCAAGCACGTACGAGCGCAACCGACCGTACCCGCCGACATCGACCTTCCGTTGTCGACCGTGCATCGGCTGCTGGCGAAACGAGGACTGATGGAGCGCGGGCCCGCGGTGCCGACGGACAACGATCGACGGCGCTTCAGTTTCGAGAAGGCCGGACAACTGTGGATGAGCGACGTGATGCACGGCCCCGCCGTCCTCGTCGAGGGACGCAAGAAACGAAAGGCATACCTGCTCGCGACAATCGACGACGCAACACGCGTGATTCCGTTCGCGGCGTTCGCTCTCGCGGAGAACACATCGGCGTTCCTGCCCGTCTTGCGCCAGGCGATACTTCGCCGCGGCGTTCCTCAACGCTTGTACGTCGACAACGGTGCCACGTACCGATCGCATCATCTCGCGCTGGTGTGTGCGCGGTTGGGCATCACGTTGATCCACAGTCGACCGTACATGCCCCAAGGTCGAGGCAAGATCGAGCGTTTCTTCCGCACGGTGCGCATGCAACTGATGGCCATGTTGCTCTCGGAAGACCTACGAAGTCTGGATGCGATCAATCGCCGACTGTGGGGATGGATCGAGGGTGAATACCATCAGGCGCCGCACAAGGGACTGGACGGACAGACTCCGCTCGATCGCTGGGGGGCTGCCAGCGACGAAGTGCGCATGCTCGATCACGACGTGCAGGTCGTCGAGCTGTTCCTGCTCGACGCCAAGCGGCGTGTGCAGAAGGACCGTACCGTCAGCCTCCGCGGCGTCGTCTACGAAGTCGATGCCGCGCTCGTCGGCGAAACCGTCACGCTGCGATACGACCCCTCGCGCACCAACCACATCGTACAGGTCCTGCATCGCGGAAAACGCATGACCCCCGGGCGCGTGCTCGACGCCTATGCCAACTGCTTCGTCAAACGCAATCACGCCACCAAGATGCTGGACGCCGACGGTGCGGTGCCTCCGCCTCCGCCCTCGGGCGTGCAACTGCACCAACTGCGCGACGACGAGAATCGGCGGGACCGATGAGTCGCAAACACTTCGGCTTCAACCGCGATCCGTTCACCAAAGAGATCGCGTCCGACGAGTTGTTCGTGTCCGACGGCAGCAAGGAACTGCACGCGCGGCTCGGACACCTGATCGAATTGCGAGCGATCGGACTGGTGACCGGCGAGAGCGGCAGCGGAAAGACGAGCGCCGCACGCAAGATGGTCGATACGCTGCACAAGGGCCTCTACCGCGCACTGTACGTGCCGCTGTCGACCGGCAACGTCATGGACATGTACAAGACCATCGCTTGGGAATTGGGCCTGCCCACCGAGCGATCCCGCGCCGCTCTGTTCAAGCAGATCCGCGCCGAGGTCACGCGACTTGCGATCGACGCACGCACGCGACCCGTGCTCATCGTCGATGAAGCCCATCACCTGCGCAGCGACGTGCTCGAGGATCTGCGCCTGCTCACCAACTACCAAATGGACGGCGAGAATCGACTCACGCTCCTGTTGCTCGGCCAGCCCGAGTTGCGACGACGCGTGAACATGGCCGTGCATGAAGCCCTCAATCAGCGCATCGTCGAGCGGTACCACCTCGGCGCAATGACCCGCGAGGAACTCGGCCTGTACGTCGAACATCTGCTTCGTCTCGCCGGCACAGAACTGCCGCTGTTCGAGCCCCAGGCCGTCGAGTCGCTTTTCCAAGCCACCCACGGTCTGCCACGAAAGGTCAACCTCCTCGCCCACCACGCCCTGCTCGTCGGCGCCATCGCGAAGGCCAAGACGATCTCCGCGGAGCACGTGCAGGCCGCGCTGCCGGAGGTGAGTTGATGAACACGTTCACACATCACCTACCGCGGAGCGACCTGCGTCGACAGCCGCAACTCGCAGTCCTGGCGCTACTCGACGCCGCACTGCACGCCGCGGATCACGCAATCGGCGCGGCACATCGTGACCTCGTCGTCATCCGGCCCTGTTGCCTCTCGCCCCGCGCAAGCGAACATGATGCCGCGGCCGAAGACATCGTGCTCGCGATCCGCGCGTTGCGCGCCCACCTTCGACGCTACGACAAGATCTCCGCACTCGTCCGCGCCTGTCTCGACATGCGCGACGAGACGCGACGAGAGTTCGCGGACGACGACATCCCTTTCTGATCCCGGTCTACGTCAGCATCGACGCCCGGACGTCGCGACGGCCGAGCGCGGGAATCGTTCGCGTTCACGCGACGGCCGAATGTGGGTATCGGACTACGAGATTGCGTGAGAGACGACACAGGGGGCTCGCCTGGTGGCGACGAGATCGCGTACAATCCATACTGGGATCTTGGACGGCCATCGCATGGACCAGACGACGGGTGAGGTAGCGCGATTGCTACGGCCCGTCGTGGCGCGGCTCGAGTTCGCTCTGACAGCGCTGGTCATCGTAGGAGCGCCGGCAACCACGGGTTGTGCCGCTTCACACGCGAGCGATCAGCGGTCGACTGCGCATCCGCGGACTTCCTTCGACGAGCGGCCGATGGCGCCTCCCCGGCAGCCGACTGAGCAGCGTGTCGGCCGCGACGTCAGCATCTGCGACCGGCCTTCGGTGTTGTCGACATTTCGCCAAGTCAACGAAGATGACCGCTGGAGCGGGACCGTCGGCGCGGCGGAACACGCCATGTGGCCCACGGACCCGGCGGACCCGTGCTGGAGTGTGTGCGCGGCGAGGCGGAATTGCCTAAACAACGTCTCGTGCGCCAGCCAGCCGCCGGCGCTTCGATGCCTTTGCTTCGTTGGATGTGGAATTGTCGCGCACCGGCGTCGAATGGAGTGTGAAGTCTGCGTCTCCGCAACGCGATTGGGCCGACCGCCGCCCTCCGCAAGCCTATCGACGGCGAGTGGCGCCCCACGAACGGACGACGCAGCTCGCGCCCTATGTCTGGCATGGTCACCACGACTGACGACGCCCGGCCCTGTCGTACCCGGCCGACGTGGACCACTGTGTGATGCCCTCTGCCGCCCCGAACTCGAGTCGTGCTCTGGACTCTCCGCGTGCTCCGGCATGAGCGAGGACCAGATGCTGCTCGCTCCGCCCTGCGTGCTCATGTGCGATGGGCTGCGACAAGACATTGCGTTCCGCTGTGTGGAGTGTGAATATTGTCAACTCTGAACAGCGCGTCCTTGGATCTGCGAATCGTCGCGTTGCCGCGTTGTCGAACTACCGAACCCATCGGACCCGTAATCGGATCATCGTGCGGGTAGTCCACGCAAGGGGGGTTGCGTATCCAGGGCGCCGCGGGACCCGCGGTGCTCCGCGCGAATCCGTGGCCGCTCGAGTCCGCGAACCCCGCAAGTTTGTCCCATTTCCCGCATCGCACACGGTGCAGCATACACCGATGCCGCCACGCGCGTCTCGCGCGAGCCCACGGTTCTCGATTCTGCGTGCCGCTACGCGTCGAACGCGTCTGGGGTCAGC
>Ga0080064_1004710_pt1 | contig 17060 bp, 19 predicted proteins | sample Subgrocontami54m_FD_69260 | JGI IMG/M metagenome (GOLD analysis project Ga0080064, IMG submission 69260) | Subsurface groundwater microbial communities from S. Glens Falls, New York, USA - GMW46 contaminated, 5.4 m (SPADES assembly) (version 2) ...
ATCGTGGCTGGCCTTTCCTACGGTCAGGGTTCGTCGCGGGAGCATGCTGCCATCTGTCCCATGTATCTGGGAGTAAAAGTCGTCATGGCCCGCTCCTTTGAAAGAATACACGCGGCCAACCTCATTAATTTCGGCATTCTACCCCTCACCTTCCAGGAGGAAAGCGAGTATCAGCAGATCAAGCAGGGCGATCTTCTAGAAATAGCAAATCTCCGTACGATCATTGCAACCAAGGGAAAAATGATCGTCAAGAATTTATCCCAAAAACGGGCCTTTGCCATGTCTTACGACTTTTCGGAGCGCCAGCAAGCAGTGCTTTTGGCAGGCGGCGCTCTTAATATACGCAACTAGGGATGATCCTATGGCTTTCGGCAGTAAAATTAAGGTGGCAACCCCCATCGTCGAGATGGACGGCGATGAAATGACCAGGATCATGTGGCAAATGGTGAAGGACAAGCTGCTTCTTCCCTATCTGGACATGAAAATCGATTACTATGACCTGCACGTCAAGCACCGCGACGCCACCAACGATCAGGTAACAATCGACGCCGCCCAGGCTATCAAAAAATATGGGGTGGGAGTAAAATGCGCCACCATTACCCCTAATGAAGACCGGGTGCGGGAATACTCCCTGAAAAAGGCCTGGGATAGCCCCAATGCCACGATCCGGGGCCTGCTGGATGGGACGGTGTTCCGCAAACCTATTTCCACCGGCAACATCCGGCCGGTTGTTTCCACGTGGAAGAAGCCGATCATCATTGGCCGCCATGCTTACGGCGATGTTTACAGTAACAGGGAAATCTATGCACCGGGAGCCGGGACGGCGGAGCTGGTTTTTACCCCGGCGGACGGGACAACGCCAACGCGCCGGATCATTCAAGAACTTACCGGTCCGGGGATCATTCAAGGAATGCACAACACCGATGCCTCCATGGCAAGTTTCGCCCGCGCCTGCTTTACCTATGCCCTGGATCAAAAAACAGACCTCTGGTTCAGCGCGAAGGACACGATCTCCAAGACCTATGATGGGCGGTTCCGGGATATCTTTGCCGCAGAATATGCCGCTTGCTGGCGGGAAAAATTTGCGGCAGCGGGAATTGAATATTTTTACACCCTGATCGACGATGCCGTCGCCCGCATCATGAAACATGAGGGAGGCCTGCTTTGGGCGCTCAAAAACTATGACGGCGACGTCATGTCCGATATGATCGCCTCGGCCAACGGCAGCCTGGCCATGATGACCTCGGTGCTCGTTTCGCCCCAGGGTCATTTCGAATACGAAGCGGCCCACGGCACGGTGCAGAAACATTACTACCAACACTTGCAAGGGCAGGAAACTTCCTCGAATGCCATGGCGCTCATTTTTGCCTGGACAGGCGGGCTGCGCAAGCGGGGCGAGCTTGACGGCACGCCCGCGGTGGTAAACTTTGCCGATCAACTGGAAGCGGCGGCCATCGAAACCGTGGAAGCAGGCATCATGACGGGCGACCTTCTGGCAGTGGCCGCTCCTGCCCCCGGCAACCGTAAGGTCAATACCGCGGCCTTTATCGACGCCATCGCCGACACTCTGCAAAAAAACTGTGATGGATAAACCAAACCTGAAGGACATGACCCTGCCCGAGATAACCGATCTCATCATCAGTCTCGGCAAGGAAAAATACCGCGCCAAACAGATCATGAAAGCCCTGTACCATCAGGGGGCAACTTCCTTTGAGGAAATGACCGCCCTCGCCCGGGATTTCCGCGTCAAGCTCGGTGAGCTGGCCGTGATTGGCCAGCCGGTGGCAGTGCATACACGAACTTCCCGCGATGGCACGAAGAAAGTTCTTTTTCGGCTCGCAGACGGCTTAACGATCGAGAGCGTCATCATTCCCGGCAAAACAAAATGGACGGCCTGCCTGTCCAGCCAGGTAGGCTGCCGGATGGGCTGCAAATTCTGCTTCACCGGCCGCCAAGGGCTGCAGCGGAACCTGCACCCCGCGGAAATTACCGGCCAGCTTACGGAGCTCATGTTCCGGACGCCGGAAGGTCCGAGAATCAATAATATCGTCCTGATGGGCATGGGTGAGCCCTTGGACAATTATGTCAATGTCCTGAAAGCAATCCAAATCATCACTTCCGACGGAGGACCCGGCTTTTCCACCCGGAAGTTGACGCTATCCACTTGCGGCCTCGCGCCCATGATCGGGCAATTGGGGCAGGAAATCTCCATCAATCTGGCCGTTTCTTTAAACGCGGTCGATGACGGGACAAGAAGCGCCTTGATGCCCGTCAACCGGAAATATCCCCTCGCGAAGCTGCTGGCTGCCTGCCGGGAATATCCCATGCCCGGAAGACGGATGCTCACCTTCGAATATATTCTGATGGCCGGCATCAACGATTCGCGGCAAGATGCGGAGAAACTGGCCCGCTTGCTCCGAGGCCTGCATTGCAAATTAAACCTGATTATCTTCAATGAGTTTCCCGGTTCGCCCTTCCAGGCGCCGCGCGTGGAGGATGTGCGAGCCTTTCAACAGGTGCTGCTTGATCACCATTACACCGTCATCCTCCGGGCGAGCAAAGGTAGTGATATTCTGGCCGCTTGCGGCCAACTGAGCGGCCAGGAAAAGGACGGCAACCTCGAACCAGAAAGTTATGCGGAAGGAGCTTAGTGTGGGTATTGATAAAGAATTGTTGGCTATTATGGTCTGCCCCAAGTGCAAGGGCAAAATTTATGTAAGCGGTAGCGAGGAAGGGCTTGTCTGCGACGCATGCCGCCTGCTTTATCCCATCGTCGATGACATCCCGGTGATGCTGGTTGAAGAGGCAAGAAACTTAAGTAGTTAATAATGCCTCGATCTTCTCCCAGACCTCGTCAACTTCAATTTGCTGCATACACGTATCTTGAGGGTGCAGGCAAAATTCCTCTTCGTGTCGGCAACCGCAACAGGGCAAGTTCTTAAAAATTACCGCGGCGCGGGGACCAATCGGTTGGCATAATTGCGGAAAGTTGGGACCAAAGAGTGTTAAAGTTGGACAATTTACCGCGGCGGCAATATGACCGGGCGCCGAATCATTACCAAGGAAAAGGTGACAGCGGGCAAACAAAGCGGCCAATTCGAGCAAGCTTAAGCCAGTTGACCGGAAGGCGGGTTGAAACCCCATGTTTTCTTCCATCTTATCGACGATTCCTTCCTCATCGGGGCCTCCTACCAAAATAATGGCGGCCTGATATCTTTCCCGCAACAACCGGGCAATCTGGGCGAACCGCTCCGGCGGCCACTGCCTCATCTTTTTTCTGGCGCCGGGATGAATCGCAACCATGAGGGGAGCTTTATTGATGCCGGCGGCGGCTAATTGCCTGTCAATATCTGCTGCCACCGTCTGGGGAATATGGATGCGGAAGTTTTTATGATAATTGCTGATTCCCCAAAATCGCAACAGCTCCAAGTTATAATCCACAAAATGAAGCGGCTTATCGCCTTCCAGGTGAACGAATTGATTCATGAGAAACCGTGAGAGCCGGGAGGGGGAGTAATGGGTTAAACGTAACGGAGCACCCGTGGCAAAGGATAAAAATGAGGCGCGATCGCCGACGGTTAGGGAGATAACAACATCATACTTTTCCGACCTTAACCGCTTTATGAGATTGGCACTATAACGCAGTTCCGACAGGATGTTGCGCTTCGCCGACTTCCGATCATATGTCCATACCTTGCGGATATCGGGATGATGGGCAAGCAGCGATTCCGTACCTTGATTAACCATAATGTCCACGGTCAGGAAAGGGACATTATTCTTAAGATTTTCCACCAGCGGAATTATCGCTATCGTGTCGCCGATATACAGCAGTTGGAGAATAAGTATCTTTTTCCCCTCCAAAGTCATGATCCTGCGCTGCCTCTCAATTGGCCGTAAAGTCATAATAAATCTTTAACACCTGTTCTGCCGTATGATCCCAGGTTTTTCCCTGGGCCACTTTATACGCTTCCGCCCCCATCACCTTCCGGTTTTCCTTCTTCAGCAAAAAAATGATCCTGGCGCTCAGGGCAGCGATATCTTCCCTGACGACGATAAAACCGTTCCGCCCGTCTATGACCAGATCCTTTGCCCCCACATTGTGGCTGATGACCACGGGCAACGAGGCGGCCATGGCCTCCAAGACAGCCATGCCAAAAGTATCGAAGCTGGAAAGCATGACAAAAATATCGGCGGCCAGATAAACTTGTTCGATGTTCTCTTTCCAGATACCGGCAAAGGCAATGTCATTGCCAATACCCAAGCTCTCGGCCAGCCTCTTGTATTTCCTCACGTTTCCTTTTCCCACCACCAACAATTTAAGCGGCTCTGCCGGAAATTTTGCCTTTGTCCTTGCCACGCCCGCCATGATGTTATCTAAGCCCTTGAGCTCAAAATTCATGCTGACAAACAATAGAATGACGGCCTCATCATCGAAGCCAAAACGTTTCCTTATTTCCGCCCGGCATATCGCCCGGTCAAATTGATTAAATTTCTCGTTATCCACGCCGGGGTGAATAACCTGCACCCGCCCTGCTTCGGCATTAAATTCCTGCAGAAATTTTTCTTTCGTTATACCCGATACAGGAAGAAACGCTCGGCATTTCCCCTTGTTAATCAACCTCCTTTCAACCCAGCGGGTCCCGTAATCAAAGAGACTCATCCTTTTGCGGCGAATTTCCCTGACCCAAAACCCATGCGGCACGCTGTGCATGGAAAAGATATCGGCATGGAAAATCCTTTCGTGGGTGTGGATGATATCAAAATTCATGCTTGCCATCCTGCGCTTCGCAAACCAGGCAAAACTGATGGTGGTTAAAAACTTGGGAAAGGAAATGACAGGCACCTTGTGAAAGGCAATGCGGTCCGATTGCTGCTTCCATTTATGCGCAAAAACGTGCACCTCATAATCAGGTGAAGCGGCGATACGTTCCGTTAATTCCAGAACAAACTTCTCTCCCCCGCCCACCAAGCCGTATTTGGGAACCACAACGGCGATCTTATAAATTCTGTGTGCCATTTTCCCCCTGTCTAGGGCACGAACACTGAAAGCAAGGCGTTACGAAAGGCTTCCCGTGAGCAAAGCCGGGAATAAGCCAATGCCGCTTGCCGGAAGCTATCTAAATCCAATTCCGATAATGATGACGCCTGCTCAAAACAACTCTTCAGTTTCTCCACGTTGCGGGAGGGAAAAAGCCAGCCCAGCTTGTGTTCCTGGATCCGCTGTGCCACAAGTCCCTCATCCGAGGCGATAACCATTTTGCCGGCCGCCGCAGCAAGGGAAAGAACGCCGCTGGAACCGAAATGGTTTATATAGGGCAATACGACAATGTCGGCGGCACAGAAGCATAAGCTCTCTTCAGCATCCGATACGTAACGATTCATCACCTTGGCCATTTTCCGTTCTGCCAGCCTGTCCAGGTTATCTAATAATTCCCGGTCCCGGTCAAGCTTGCCGGCGCACAAAAGAAATAATCGCGATTCGGGAGGTGATTCCAGCAGGGCGCGGACGGTCAGATACAACCCCTTTCTCCGGTCGCCCATGCCGTAATTTAACAGCACGAAGCGCTCGGAGGGAATATCCAAGGCTTGCCGGGCCTCATTTTGATGATGGGAGAAGTCCCCGTCCCAGGGATCGGGAAGAAAATGAAAGGCAGCGCCGTCATATCTGTCTTTTACGGTGGCAAAGATATATTCATCCAGCATAAACATATGCTTAAACCAGCCCTGCCGGCAAAGTCTCTGAAACCCGGCGGCTTTGATGATATTGCCCGGCGGCCAAGAGGCATTTTTCAAAAACCGCGGGCGAAAATACACACCCGATAAGCGTCCTTGTAGAAGCCGGGGGGGATAGATGCCCACCGCGGCGGATCTTAGACAAAGGGAAGCGATGTCATCGAGGTTATTCACAAAGGTCTCCTGGGCGCCGCTTTTATCCAGGCAATGGGCCAGGGCTCTTAATTTGCTTCCCCCATGAAATTTCTTATCCTCATCAAAGAGCGAAACAAGGGAGACTTTGTCCATTAAGGCGGATAGATTTTCCTCAATCAGCGCTTTGGCCTCCGGACGGCAATCCACCGCCAAGGTCAGCCGGAAGCCGGCGCCGAGCAAATCTTCCGCAACATAACGCAACCAGCTTAAATGATGGCCTTCGCTGCGTGGTTCAAAAATCAAGATATGGGGTTGCGATGATTTGACCATCAGGATTGTTCTAATTTTCTGCAGGATTTATCCGGAAGGCAACCGGATTTATGCCGCCTGTTTAACTCGTTTAATTTGGCATATTTAAAAAACTTGTTCACCCCATCGGTAATCGCCAGGGTAAAACCTTGCGCGCCGTCGAGGATGCCGAGCCTTAAGAAATAGTCTTGAGAGAAGGCGAGCAAGGCCCGCAGGGCGGCGGACCAGATGGTTGCTTTCCTGCCCTCGGCAAAGGCCGTGACGGCGCCAAGCGTAGAGTAATTATCGATCTTGAGCAAAAGGTTACTGAGACGGCTCTCCGTAAAATGTTCAAGGGGGGATTCCAACGCAATGACGGCGCCCTTTACTTCTACGGCCTCATGCACCATTGCCGCCGTTACCTGCCCCATGTCTTTCCGGAAAAGCCTGATTACCCTGTCCGGCCACCAACCGGCGTGCCTGATCCAGCGCCCCTGGAAAAAATTCTTCCGTGGAAAACTGTAGCCTGCCGCTGCCGGAGGCAGAGAAACGATTCTTTTTATAACTTCTGCCGTTTCCGGTGGAACGAGCTCGTCGGCATCGAGGATCAAAATCCAGTTATGGCGGCATTTCCCCACGGCCACTTGTTTCTGGGGGCCGAATCCCCGCCAAGACTCCGTGAAGACGTCGCAACCGCATGTGGCGGCAATTTGCAACGTATCATCGCTGCTGCCCGAATCCACTACCACAATTTGCTCGGCAAATGATACACTCTGCAGGCAAGCGGTGAGATTTTCCGCCTCGTTTTTGGTAATGATGGCCACGGAAAGTGGTATCCGTATTTGCACAAACAACCTCTTTTAGTGAGTTAGCAATGGTTTACTTGCAGCAAGCTGTTTCAGGGACGAACTTATCCCGTTTATCGGGATTTAGCAATAATTAACAACACTACCGCAGTTGACAATATTTCTTATATTTCAGAAAAAGGCCCTTCCATTTATAGTAGGAACGGTAACTAGCGGCCGTTGATATTTGTTCCTCGAAAACATCCATTTCTCCCGAATTCAAGGCGGCACGGGCAATATTGTAACAATCCCGCCCCCTGACATCCCGCACTAAACTATCAGGAAAACGGTGGTCATGTTTATTTCGGAGATAGTTCATCCCGAAAGATGGCGATATCGCAAGGGAAAGATTGCGCTGATGCGATCGGTAACTCCCCGCAATATGGTCGCCGTTGAAGGCGGCGCGATATTTTAATGAAACCCGGATCGCCAACTCCCACTCATCGCGACCACATACCTCCGGACGCTCGTCGAAACCACCAATATCCTCAATTATAAAACGACGCAGGATTATTGCCGAGGATAGAAAAGGATTTTCACGGTAAATATCATTTGCATCAGGATACCGCAAACCGGGCTTTCTTATCGCTGCACGCGTTACACGCTGGGCGCAATCGTCAATAACCCTCATGTTACAGGATAGAAAACCGATATCCCTGTTCTTTTCCATAAAATATAGTTGCCGCTCAAGTTTATCCGGATCCCAGATATCATCTTGATCCAAGATCGCAATGAACTCTCCCTTGGAATTATCTACTGCAAGATTGCGCGGTGCGGCAGGTCCTCCGGTATTTGCGGAAGTTTGCAAAAGGCGAATCCGGCTATCGGGCAAATTAGAAATCATCTCGAAGGAATGATCGGTTGATTGATCATCTACCACCAACCATTCAAAATCTTTGTATGTTTGGCTGATAACGGATCGGTAGCAATCATCGAGAGTATCTTGCCCATTAAACATGGCTGTGATTATGCTAACCAGGGGTTTTTTATGAATCAACCTGTGACTCCCGTGAGTTTACTGCTCTAAGAAAACTCTTTACATCAGAGGATTGAAGCATTGGTATCAGTTTCAGCAGTTGCTCATGCGGTAGGTCCCACCAACAAGCGCTCAGTAAAGCAGAAATAGTCTCATCATCAAATCGAGCGCGCATGTTTCTGGCGGGATTCCCGGCAACTATCGTATATGCGGCAACATCTTTGGCTACGACAGCCTCTGCACCGATGATCGCACCACTACCGATATTGACGCCGGATAAAATCGTAGCATTTTGGCCTATCCAAACATCATTGCCAATAACGATGTCTCCCTTAGAAGCCGGGTGCCCTTCAATCAGTTTTCCCTCTTCAAAAAATTCGCTAAAGGGATATGTTGCTATCCAATCTGAGCGATGTTCTCCCCCGAGGATAATAGTAACGCCTGCGGCTATTGAACAATACTTGCCAATGGTAAGTTGCGTTTTATCATCCCATGCGAGCACTTCAGGAGTGCCATATGTCCACCTGCCGATATTATAATTCCCGTATCTCGGGTTATCACACATTGAGATGCTGCGAGCTGCTTTTTTGGAGAACAAATCTCTGAGCTTCATGAGGAAGACACCGCTTCAAATATGCTAAACTTTCACTTTTGCGCCCGTAATTCCCACAAAAAATGGGTCAAGCGGCTTGGATTTATCAGCCGGTATTTCAAATTATATAAAGATTTAGCTGCGGATTTCTCTGCGGTGAATGCCATTTTAGCCATCACAAATTCAGTGCGTAATGCCTCAAACTGCCCGTTAAAACCATACATTTTCCCCGCCGGGGCCTCGCCGCAAAAATATTCGTGAGTTTTTTCCGTAATGATATTGACGTGGGTAGGGTCTTGAAATGCTGCCGAAGAGGGGTAAGCGGGCGTGACCGCATAAAAGATGCCATTCGGCTTCAACACGCGCCAAATTTCATTCATCACTTCAATGAATGGCAAACGCGTCCCACCGTCTTTTGGCAAAAGGCGCGGAATATGTTCAAGAAAATCAAATGCCGACACATAATCAAAATAGTTGTCAGCAAAGGGAATCGGCTCAGTGGCTAAGTCTGCCTGGTGATAAACGACATTTTCCATGTCGTGCCAACCCAAATCCACGCCGTACAATTCCTGGCAGTGATAAGGGTTGCGTGGACGATTATTGCAGCCTAAATCCAATGATTTATTCACGGGGTGAGTATATGAAGAAGGATATTCTCTGTCAAGGGGATTTCAGAAAAGCATCCTGAAAAAAGCTGCTTATTTTTCAATTTGCTTTCCATTTAATATTTCATATGATAGTCATCAACAAATTTGTCCTGAACGAGGTCTTTCATGTCTGTCCAGAAAACGAGGCTGACGGGTATCATCCTGTTTTGCGCCCGTTGCATCCCTTTAACGATCAGGAAATTATTCTTTCAGTTCCTTTTTACGCTTTTCTACCATCTGACGGCCAGGCATCGGCTCATTACACTGCACAATCTTAGCTGCGCATTTCCGGAGAAGGACATGGCGGAGCTCATCCGGATCGCCAAAGGGGCCTACCGGAACATCGCGATCATGGCGGCGGAGTTCTTCGATATGCCGTCCATCACTCCGCACAATGTCCACAAATGGGTGGAACTGGAAGGGAGGGAACATTACGAAGCGGGAATCGCCCAGGGTAAAGGGCTGCTTTATTTTGTCGCCCATTTCGGCAACTGGGAATTGATGGCATTTGTCACGCCGTTGCTTATCAAACCCATGCATGTCATCTACCGTCCACTGGATAATCCTGCTCTTGACAATATAATCGAATATTTACGGACCATGCATGGCAATGTCCTGATCCCGAAAGGGGGCATAGGCAAGCGCGTCAGGGAACTCCTCCAGGAAAACCAGCTTATCGGGGTCATGAGCGATCAGAATGTGGCCACTTATGAGGGTGTTTTTGTCGATTTCTTCGGTCGCCCTGCCTGCACGGGTGTGGGGCTCGCGGCCCTGGCCCTGCGGTCAGAAGCGCCGATTCTTCCCGGCTTCCTGGTGCGGCAAAAATCGGGGAAATACAAGCTTATCCTGAAGCCCCTGGTGGAGGTCTCCCGCACCGGTGACCAGCAGCGGGATCTTTTGGAGAATACGCAGCGGTGCGTAAAGATTGTAGAGGAAGCAGTGCGGGAGCATCCGGATCAGTGGCTCTGGCTTCACCAGCGCTGGAAGACAAAAACCCACCAGGCCGATAAGAACGGATAAAAAAGACGCCGACAGAGTTGCCGGCGCCTTTTTTTCGTAAGTGGCAACCGGTTGTTCTGTTATGCCGATTCCTGCAGCGCTTCTTTAGGCGCATAGAGGGCGCCTACGGGGCAATTGGCGACGCAGGCGCCGCAGTTTTGGCAGCGGGCCGTATCTCCGTAAAAAGCAATCTTCGTTTTCGGGCCGCGTCCAACCACGTGCATGGCGTGTTGAATCTTTTCACAGGTGTGCACACAGACCTCGCAGATTACGCACTTGTTGGCGTCATAGGTGAAAAAGGGATTGGCGTTGTCCAGGGGAAGGTCTGACAGGGGCAGTTTCAGCCGCCGCACCCGCTTCCTGTCCAGGCGGATGTGGGCCATTAATTTCTGCAGCTTGCAATGGCCTACACCGGCGCAGCCCTTGCAGCTCAGGTGGTGGTTGGCAACGACGACCTCGAGGTTTACCCGCCGATCCCTGTCGATTTCCGGGGTTGATGTCTTAACAGCCATACCCTTCCTGACCTGCGTACGGCAGGATAGTTCCACCTTGCCGTTCACTTCTACCATGCACAACCGGCATACCCCGGCGGCGTGTATCTCGGGATGGTAACAAAGATGCGGGATGTAGATATCGTGCGCAAGGGCCGCCTGTAAAATAGACGCATCACTGGCAACCGTAACCTGACGGTCGTCAATAGTGAGAGTTACATGGTCCATGAATTTATTCTCCATATCTGTTCGCGACTTCGGACAGGGCCGCATTTTCAGGCGGCGTGAAATATCTCCCTTGTCTTGGCAGGCGTCAAGTCACCGTAAATTTTGTGATTAACCTTCAGGCAAGGAGCCAGCGCACAGCAGCCGATGCAGGCCACGGTTTCCAGTGTGTACTCCAGATCGTCGGAAGTTTCGCCTTCCTTTAAGTTAATGGCCTTGCTGATTTCATCAAGAATCTGCGGCGCCCCACGGATATGACAGGCCGTGCCGCGGCACAGCGTAACCATATTTCTTCCCAGGGGGATGAGCCGGAACTGGTTATAAAAAGAAGCCACCGAGTAAATCTCGCCTACGGTAATCTTCAGAAATTCGGCAATAATCTTTATCGGTTCCTCGGGGAGATAACCGAAGAGCCCCTGGGCTTCCTGCAGTACGGGGATTAACTCGTTGCGTTTTCCCTCATAAAACATGAAAATCCCGTTCAGGGCCTCATGCACATCCTGCCCCATATTTAACCTCCCAAATAAGAAATATACGCCGTTGCGTATAGATAAGGAGCGCAAAAATGTCAAGTGAAAAACAAGAAAGATGTAAATTTTGGCGAATTTAGGATGTGACGGCGCCTTGCTATGACGACGTTATTTGTGATAGAAGGACGGCAAAGTTTCTGAAGGAGGTCGGATGCAAAGAAAACGGATTGCCGCTATTTTCTTATTGCTACTGTCCGGCGTCGGCTTGCTGGTTTACCTGGGGCAGCGTGAGCGTCGGCGGGGAGAGCTCTTTTATTCGGGCACTATTGAGGCGACGCAGTCCAACCTGGCCTTTCAGGTGGGCGGCCGGGTGACGCGCGTTTTCGTCCGAGAAGGTCAGGCCGTGGCGACAGGACAGGTGCTTGCCGAGTTGGATCGCTCGGAAAGCGAGGCCTTTCTGGAGCAGGCACGGGCCAACCTCCTCCGGGCGCAGGAGCAGCAGAAACAACTTGAAAGCATTTTGGAGATTTACAGAAAAACATTGCCCGAAGAAGTGGCGCGTGCGGAGGCGGGGGGGCGCGCTTTGCGTGCCCAGGTCGAAGAATTTCTGGCCGGAAATCGTGTCCAGGACGTGGAAAGGGCTCGCCAGGCATTGCTGACGGCGGAATCTATCCGCCAGGAGGCAAACCGTGATCGGGAGAGGTATGACCAGATTTACCCGGCGGGGTCAATCTCGGAAAAGGAACGGGACATAGTAAAGCTCAAATCTGAAACCGCGTACCGGGATTATGAGCGGGCGCAAGAAGCCTATGATTTGGCTAAAGAAGGAACCCGTCGGGAGACTATTGCTGCAGCGCAGGCCAGATTGGCGGAAGGCGAGGCGGTGTTGCGATCTGCCCGCCATAACTTGCAACGGATCGAAGCGGCACAAAGAGATGTTGCGGCCGCCCGTGCGCAGGTAAGGGTGGCCGTCGCAGTGCAGGAACAGGCGGCGATCAAATTGGAGCGTATGCGGTTGTCGGCGCCGGTTCCGGGAATAATTACGAGTCGCAATGTGGAGCCGGGGGAAGTAGTAACGCCGAGTCGGGAAGTATTAACCCTATCCGACTTGTCCCGCGTGGATCTGAAAATATTTGTGAGCGAGGGAGAAATAGGACAGGTCAAACCGGGGCAAGCGGTGGATGTGCGGGTGGACAGCTTCCCTGCTAAGACCTACCGGGGGACGGTGGCCTTTATTTCTCCCGAGGGGGAATTTACGCCAAAGTTCATTCAGACCCACAAGGAGCGGGTAAAACTGGTCTTCCTGGTTAAAGTATCCCTTCCCAATCCCCGTCTCGAGTTAAAAACAGGGATGCCGGCCGATGCCTGGTTACGATGACGCCTTCATTCAGGTTGAGAATCTCTCGTTTTTTTATGCCTCCCACCCGGCAGTTCAGGAGGTGACTTTCACCGTGGGGCAGGGAATGATCGCCGGTTTGGTGGGTTCCGACGGGGCGGGCAAGTCAACCCTGCTGCGCATGATGGCAACAATGCTCAACCCCGCCGCCGGCCGGATATCCCTGGACGGGCTGGATGTTGTGCAGGAGAAAAAAAAGGTAAAAAGCCTGATTGGTTATATGCCGCAGCGGTTTGGTTTGTACCAGGATCTGACGGTGGGCGAAAATCTTGATTTTTTTATGGATATCTTTGGTGTCACCGGCGCGGAAAAGGCGCGGCGCCGGCGGCGGTACCTGGAATTTGCCAATCTTGCGTCCTTCATTGACCGGTTGGCCGGTAATCTTTCCGGCGGCATGAAGCAAAAATTGGGTTTGGCCTGTGTCCTTGTACATGAGCCCCGGATTCTCATCCTCGATGAACCGACCAACGGGGTAGATCCCGTTTCCCGCCAGGAGTTCTGGGATATTCTGAATCAGATGAAAGATACCGGCATGACCATCGTTATTGCCACGGCCTACATCGATGAAGGCGAGAGATGCGACCGGCTGGGCCTTTTGCACCGGGCGCGCCTGCTGGCCTGGGCTTCCCCGACGGAATTAAGGTCTTCCTTTCCGAATCTGGAGGAGGCGGTGATTCATCACCTTGGTGAGGCGGACCGGGAGCTTGTGGAGGACAAATTCCATGCCTGAGGCCATCGGCGTGGAGCATCTGGAGAAGCGGTTTGGCGATTTTATCGCGGTCAACAAGATCAGCTTTGCCGTACACAAAGGAGAAATCTTCGGCTTTCTCGGTCCCAACGGTTCCGGAAAATCCACCACCATCCGGATGCTCTGCGGGATTATCACGCCGACTGCCGGTTCCGGGCAAGTGGCAGGGCACGATATCACGACGGACATGGAGGGGATAAAAAAGAGCATCGGCTACATGTCGCAGCGCTTTTCCCTTTATGAAGATCTGACGCCCTTCGAAAATATGCGTTTTTATCTTGGCATATACAATGTAGCGCAGGAACATTGGCGGGAGCGGATGGAGTGGGTTTTTACGATGACCAGGCTGGAGGAGGCCCGCAATCGTTTAACGCGCGAATTGCCGCCCGGCTGGCGGCAGCGTCTGGCCCTGGGTTGCGCCTTGCTGCATCGCCCGGAGATACTCTTTCTGGATGAGCCGACGGCCGGGGTTGATCCCATCACCAGGCTCCACTTCTGGGACTTTATCAAAGAACTGGCGCAGGCGGGCATGACGGTTTTTGTCACTACCCACTATATGGACGAAGCTCGCCACTGTGGGAGGATCGTGATGATCAACGAGGGGAGTATCGTGGCCTCGGGCAGTCCGGCAGAGATTATTGCCCGTGCCTGTCCGGGCAGCCCCCAGGCAAATCTCAATGATGCCTTTGTGTCACTGATGAAGCGAGGCTAGCGATTTCGCCCCGCACTGAGACCTTTTGACTCTCATTGACAGGGGCAGGAAAGGGTGCTAGTGGGGGAACCATGGAACATTTGCTGCGGACCATCTCTCTTTATATGGCGGAGAACTCGCTGCTCGCTTTACCGGTAGTTTATCTCGGCGGGGTCATTGTTAGCTTCACGCCCTGCGTCTATCCGGTGGCGCCGCTTACGGTTGCCTTTATCGGGGCTCACAGCGCTGGTTCCCGTTGGCGGGGCTTCCGGCTGTCGTTGTTTTACGTTTTAGGCATGGCGCTTACCTACACCGTGCTGGGTGGAGTGGCAGCGTTTACCGGCCAATTATTCGGGAAAGTGCAGTCCAATCCCTGGAGTTATTTTCTGCTGGCCAATGTTTTTATCATCATGGGGTTGTTTGTCCTGGGCGCCCTGTCTTTTTCCCTCCGAACGCCGGAAATTATCGTCAGGCTGCAGCCGCGGGAAAAAAATAACGGTGCGCTGGGCAGTTTTGTCGTTGGTCTGCTGTCCGGGCTGGTGGTGGCCCCCTGCACGGCGCCGGTGCTGGCCGTCCTTCTTTCTTACGTTGCCACGCGCCAGAGTGCCATTTTTGGCATGAGCCTGCTTTTTTTCTTTTCTCTGGGGATGGGCACCTTGCTTATCATACTCGGGACCTTCGCCGGGCTGCTCGTTTCCCTGCCCCGCTCGGGCCCTTGGCTGGTGAGAATCCAGCGTTTATCGGGTTGGCTCCTGCTGGCAATTGGCGAATATTTGTTGATCAAGGCGGGAATGTTGTGGTTCTAAAGGAGGCATGGTGAAAAAAAACTGGAAAATTGTTTTACCGGGTTTGTTGTTGCTTTTATTCTTGCTAGTGGTCGTGTTCAAAGTTGATATGTTACCTGCCGGGGGAAAAGCGGCGACGGCACGAAACGAGTTGGCGCCAGATTTCACCCTGAGGGATTTGCAGGGTCGTGAATTTAAATTGGGTGAGCAGCGGGGCAAGCCCGTTTTGCTGGTTTTTGGCGCCACCTGGTGCCCCTCCTGTCGGAACGAAATTCCCTATATTAAGGAAATTTATGCGAAATATGCGGGGAAGGGGCTTGTGGTCGTGAATATTGACGTTGAGGAATCCCCTGACCAGGTGGCGCGTTTTGCGGAAAAGTATAAGCTGCCTTACCGAGTGCTGCTCGATGAAACGGCGCAAGTGGCCAGGAAATACCGTGTCCGGGGTATCCCGAATTTTACCCTGCTGAATAAAGAAGGGCAGATCGTCTGCCGGGAATGTCCTGGCGTAGAGCCCTTGCTGGATAAGCTGTTAACTAAATAAAATAGGAGATTACCAGATGGATATTTTATCGTCAACCCAGCTAACGGTTCCCATGGTACAGATTGTAATGTTATTGGGATTTAGCACCATGGCGCTGGTTTTCGGGCGGATGAAGCTGGCCTTGCTCATCAACTACTGTTTTACCCTCTACTGGGGTTATATACCTCAACTGAGCTTTTTGACTGAGAGTGGCCAATTTAATAAATTCACTTTTGCCTATTTCGGGTTCGGCTTATTAGTCCTCCTGCTGGCGCTCATCGGTTTTATGCAAAATCAGGATTGATTTGTAACCTAGAAGTTGCTTTCCACGGGGAAGCAACTTCGTTAGCGCACTTATTCCGTTCATCGGGGCAGTTATAACGGGCGTAAAATCTCAAACCAGCGCTTCGATGGTGAGTTTTTCCGCCAAATCCGTATTGGCCGCCTGAAGACGATTTTCTTCTCCATAGACGGTAACAACGGCTGCCGCCCTTTCGGTCAGAAAGCCGGCCATATCTCTTCTCAGGTTTTCTGCGTCCATGTCGAGAACCTTTTCCCGCAAATTAAGGCGCATCTCATCTTCCAGGCCCGCAAAGCGCCGGATCATGGCGGTATAACCTTGCGTGGCCGGGTCCAGCGGCCGGTCCAGCGCGCCGACGGTGCCGATGATCGCCTTCTCCAGCTCTTCCCGGCTGACCCTTTCCTGGGATATATAGGCTTGGGCGTCACGGTAAACCTGCAGGGTCTCCGTGATATGGGGGTCGCGGTAGGAAAGGAAGGCAAAAAGGCCGTTCATGGGGTCATAGTTGCACATGCCGCCGTAAGCGCCGCCTTGCACCCGGATATGTTTGTAGAGATAGCCGTTCGCCAGTAATTTTGACGCTATCAGGAGCGAGGCCGCCGCCGGGTCGGCATAGCCAGGAGCCTTAAGAGCCTGGGCCACGTAAGAGACCTCTGTCGGGATGGCAACGCCCAAGTGCCGGGGCGCCGGGAGAAGCACCGTGGCCGGGCGGCCGTCTTCCGGTTGATCGGGCAGTCGCTCCAGGAGGGAGGCGGTCGCTTGCGAGAGAAGCGTCAAACCTTCCTGATCGGCGGTGAAATTCAAGGTCAGCCGGTCGCGGCAAAAGATCAGGCGGCGCAGGCGGGTTAGTTTTTCCGTAAGTTCCTGCCTTTTGTCCTCGTCTGTCCCGGCGATTTTGGTTATAAAGCGCAACTGTGTCCGGCCTTGCCATTGCTCATCCCGGTAGGCGGGCAGGGAGAGGGCGGCAGCGGCAGACCGCTTGGCAAAGACATGGCCGGAAGGCACAACGGCGGCATGCAGCCCGTTTTTTCTTTCCGCGATCAAATCCAGCATCCTTCTCTCCTGGGAAAGATCGCCTGCCGCCAGGATATCCGCCAAAATGTCTGTCGCTTCCCCCAAGTTGCGGTAGAGGGCCTTGACCTGAAAGATCATTTTTTGCCAGCTCCCGTCGTCGCCGGCGGTGTTGCCGGCGGCAAGGTGGCAGGAAAGCCCCCC
>Ga0080064_1004711_pt1 | contig 17057 bp, 15 predicted proteins | sample Subgrocontami54m_FD_69260 | JGI IMG/M metagenome (GOLD analysis project Ga0080064, IMG submission 69260) | Subsurface groundwater microbial communities from S. Glens Falls, New York, USA - GMW46 contaminated, 5.4 m (SPADES assembly) (version 2) ...
GCGGGGGGGGCGGGCGGGAAACGCAACCCGGGAACAAGAAGGCGCCGGCGCCGCGCCTGCCCGCCGACATCATCGCCAGGACCGCCGGGAAATACCGCGAAGCGCTGCGGCTCCTTGCCGGGGCGTGAAATGAGCCTGGCCGGCGAGGATATCGCGCGCGCCGCGTCGATCCTCAGGGCGGGCGGATTGGTCGCGTTTCCCACCGAAACCGTCTATGGCCTGGGCGCCGATGCGTCCAATCCCGCCGCAGTGGCGAAGATCTTCGCCGCCAAGGGCCGGCCGCAGGATCATCCGCTGATCGTGCATCTGGGCAGCATCGAATTGCTGCCGCAGTGGGCAAGAGAAATTCCCTCCGCTGCGCAGAAGCTGGCTGCGGCGTTCTGGCCCGGCCCGCTCACCCTGATCCTCGAGCGCGCAGGCGGCGTACCCGATTGCGTCACCGGCGGCCAGGACACGGTGGGCCTGCGCATTCCGGGGCATCCGGTGGCGCTCGAATTATTGCGAGCCTTTGCCGGGGAAGAGCGCGGACGCGCTTTTAGCGGCGTGGCCGCGCCCTCGGCCAACAAGTTCGGCCGCATCAGCCCGACCACGGCTGGGCATGTGCGCGCCGAGCTTGGCGCTGCCGTGGACTGCGTGCTCGACGGCGGCGAATGCGGCGTGGGCATCGAATCGACCATCGTCGACCTGTCGCGCGGACGTGCGGTGCTATTGCGTCCTGGTGAAATCACGCCGGCGCAGATTGCCGCGGTCCTCGGCGCCGAAGTGGAACTGCCGGATGCCGCGGCGCCGCGCGTGTCGGGCGCGCTCGACAGCCATTACGCGCCGCGCACACCGATGTATCTCGTGGCTGCGGCGGAACTGCCGGCGAGGCTGGCTGCGCTGCGCGGAAGAAGGCTTGCGGTACTCGCGCGCGCCGAAGCGCCCGCAGGCCTGAAAGACGTGAACTGGCAGACGGCGCCGCGCGCGGCGGCAGGCTATGCGCACGAGCTCTACGCGAGCCTGCGCCGCCTCGACGCTCTGGGCTGCGCCGTGATCCTGGTGGAGGCGCCGCCCTCGGCGCCGGAGTGGCAGGGCGTGAACGACCGGCTCAAGCGGGCGTCGTCAAAATGATTTAGGCGAGGGGCGGCATGGGAATGCCGCCCCTCGCGCTTACGTAGCCTTGCCAACTTTACGCTCGAGCAAGCGCGCAAAGTTGTCGAGCGAGATCAAGTGGGCGTAAATGCGCCCCATCACGCCTTTCTTGATCAGGTTCTTGTGCTGGCTGGCGTTGAGGAACCCCATTTTCTTCTCGTCCACGCGGTACATCCCGGTCAGGTTCATCGCCACCCCGGTTTTGGTCTGCGCCTGCATGGCGAAGGGCTCCAGCAGAGAATAGTCGGAGACGATGGCTGACATCTCCCGGCTGCGCTCCAGGTCGGCTTCATACTCCTGCAGCAGCTTTTCGATCGGCTGCCACTTCGGCAGGGACTTGCCCTCGGCATCGAACATGGTTTCGCCCTGGTCGTCGAGGAAATCCTTTTCGACGCAGATGAGGCGGTCCGCCTGTTCCACCTTGTCCACGTTTACCCGCGCCATGCAGAAGGGGTAGCGGCGCACGTAGGCCGGCAGGTAGACATTCCTGTCCCATGCGCCGTGCGCGAGGAACAGGTTCTCGCCGTCGGCCAGGCCCAACACCGCCACCGGGGCGAAGCTCTGCCCGTTGTCGCCGCTGGTAAACACCAGGGGATAATCGCGGCAGGCCACCGAAAACTCGGTATAGCTGATCGGGATGGCATTGAGATTGTTGCAAAACGCAGGCACGGAACCCGGCTCGGGCAGCTTTACCCTGTTGTTCTTGTACAGCGGTACGATTTCCTTGTAGCCGAAGGGCGGGTTGATCTGCATGCAGGCTCCGGGTGGTGGTGAATCGAATGAAGGGGCATCATATCCCCGCCCCGGCGCCGGCACCAACCGGCACCAACCGGCGCATTGTCGCCGGGCCGGAATAGGGCTAAAATCCGCACCTCCATGGGGTGGTAGCTCAGCTGGGAGAGCGCCGCGTTCGCAATGCGGAGGTCGGGAGTTCGATCCTCCTCCACTCCACCACAATCCTAGGAGCCTGTCGGACTTAGAAATTTGACGCAAAGCAGTATGCTGTAGCATGCATTTAGAGGCGTCAAACGCCTCCTGGAAAATTTGGGAAGCAATCTAGCGCCTTGTCGCGACCGAAATATCGTTAAGTCCGACAGGCTCCTAGGGCCGGACGCCCCGTCCTGGTTCTTTCGTATGCCAAAATCACCCCTGGGTCGGACGATCACACGAATCGGAGCGGTGACCGCCTGGTTTGAACGAACGATCCGGGTTGATGAATCTTGCAGGAGTAACCAGTGTCCATGTTTCGAATCTTCGCGGCAGTTTCGTTCGCCCTGACGCTGCTGGCGCTGGGCGGATGCGAGACTACCACCGCGCGTGGCGCGGTCGGTGCCGACCGGTCTCAGTTGATGCTGGTGTCGTCGCGACAACTTGAGCAAATGGCGGCACAAAGCTACGTTAAGCTGACGTCGGACGCTGCGCGCAAAGGCGCGCTGAACCGGGATGGCGCGATGCTCCAACGCGTGCGCGCGGTGGCCAGCCGCATCGAACCGCAGACCGCGGTATTCCGCCGCGACGCGCCCACCTGGAAATGGGACGTGAACGTGATCAGCAGCAAGGAGCTCAACGCGTTCTGCATGCCCGGCGGCAAGATCATGTTCTACTCCGGGTTGATCGACCAGCTGCACCTGAGCGACGACGAAATCGCCGTGATCATGGGGCACGAGATCGCGCACGCGTTGCGCGAGCATTCGCGCGAGCAGGTGTCGCAAGCGCTGGCCGCGCAGACCGCGATCGGCGTGGGCGCCGCGCTGCTCGGCCTCGGCCAGGGCTCCGCCGATCTCGCCAATGTCGGCTACAACGCATTGATTGCGACCAGGTTCAGCCGCACCGACGAAAACGAAGCTGACCGCATCGGCCTGGAACTCGCAGCGCGCGCCGGCTATAACCCGCGCGCGGGAGTGACGCTATGGCAGAAAATGAGCAACGCAAGCAGCGGCGAGCGCCCCCCCGAGTTTCTGAGCAGCCATCCGGTTGATTCGAGCCGGCGACAGCAGATCGAGTCGCTGCTGCCGACCGTGATGCCGCTCTACGAAGCCGCGCGCCGGCGCGGCTGAAAAATTCTCCGGTCCCTTGGCAGCGGCTGGGTAAAGCCCCTGATTCAATGCAGAAGTCCGGCGGGCGGGACCGCCTGACGCGGCCAGGAACAAAACGGCCCGATAACGGGGGAGGACCGTTACCGGGCCGGGACTACAGGTGCTGGTCAGGGAGGAAAACCCAGGCACCAGTTGCGATCCTGCGCCTTTGGGCCTGAATTTTCTGTGCGATACCTCACATTCGGCGCAGAATTCTCGCGGACCCGACATCTGCCAAATGTGCGCACGCGACCCGGCGCCTGTTAGTGACGCTGGAACCGTCAACGCTTGTGCAGTCTATGCCCAACCGATACCGCGGCCGGGGTCCCTCAATCCGCCGCGAACAGTATTCCCGCCTGATCCATCGCCTCAAGCGCCAGGCCGCAACCGCGCGCGACGCAGGTAAGAGGATCTTCGGCGACGCTGACCGGCAGACCCGTTTCCTCCATCAGCAACCGGTCGATATCGCGCAACAGCGCTCCACCGCCCGTGAGCACCATGCCCTTTTCTGCGATGTCTGAGGCGAGTTCCGGAGGCGTATGTTCGAGCGCGGACTTGACCGCGGTCACGATGCTGTTGAGCGGCTCGCTCAGCGCTTCGAGAATTTCGTTGCTGGATATGGTGAAGCTGCGCGGAATACCCTCCGCGAGGTTGCGGCCCTTCAGTTCGCTCTCTCGCACTTCGGACCCGGGAAACGCAGACCCAATCGCCTTCTTGGCCTGCTCGGCAGTCGCCTCGCCGATCAACATGCCGTAGTTGCGGCGAACGTAGTTGATGATGGCTTCGTCGAACTTGTCCCCGCCCACCCGCACGGACCCCTGGTAGACAGGGCCGCCCAGGGAAATCACGCCGACTTCGGTTGTCCCGCCGCCGATATCAACCACCATCGACCCGGTTGGTTCGCCCACAGGAAGACCGGCGCCGAGCGCTGCCGCCATCGGTTCCTCGATCAGGTATACCTTTGACGCGCCGGCGCCTATCGCCGATTCACGAATCGCGCGCCGCTCGACCTGGGTTGAGCCGCTGGGCACGCAGATAATAATCCGCGGACTGGGTCTGAATATGCGGGTTTCGAGCACCTTGCGGATGAAGTGCTTGAGCATCAGCTCAGTCACGGTGAAATCGGAGATCACCCCGTCCTTCAGGGGCCTGATCGCCCTGATGTTGCCCGGGGTACGGCCCAGCATGCCCTTGGCGGCGAGGCCGACCGCCTGAATTACCTGCTTGCCGTTGGGCCCGCTCTGCTGCCGGATTGCCACGACCGAGGGTTCGTCGAGGACAATCCCCTTGCCGCGCACGTAGATGAGGGTGTTCGCCGTACCGAGATCGATGGCGATATCCTGGGAATTGAAGCGGGAGAGAAAGTGCAACATGGAACCTTCCGAGGAGGCGCAACACGACAGAGCCGCAGTGCTTCGCGCAACCCATAAGTATACCTAGAGTTCGCAGAGCCAAGCAGGAAAATAGCTCAGCCTACCGCGTGTAGTTAAAACAGGTTCGCGACCGCGAATGCCACCAGAGCGCACGCGCCCAGCGTCAGCAGGAACAGATCCCGCAGGTTGCGCTTGTCGGCGGGGGTTATCCCTTCCTTTTTCTTGCGCATCATGTTCCACTCGACGATCATGAGCAGCAGCCCGAGACCGGCGGTGATCAGGACGGATTTCATTATCAGAGTCATGCGTTGCCCCTTTTTTCAACACCCGGTTAGATCTTCATCGGCAAGATTACCATTTGCAGGCCGTGCAGGTGCAGGCGCCGCTGTATCGCCAGGGCAGCCTGGTTGTGCAGCAGGCGGATGAGCCAGTTTTCTTGCTCGAAAATCAGCTTGCTGGCGAAGAAGATGCAGTTCGGAAACTCCTCGTGCACCTGGTCCGCCAGCCTGGTGACTTCATCGATCGGATCGGTGCCGAAGGTCAGATAGGATTTTGCCGCCCAGCCCTTGCTGTTGCAGAAATTGACGAAATAAGTGAGGGCCACGTTGGCTTCCATTTTCGTCATTTTCATATCCTCGCTGCCGCCGTAACTGCGCGAATCGACCGTGCGCACGTTGAGGAAGATGAAGTTACGGAAGTGGTCCGGAAACATGCGCTGCACCCAAAGCAGTGCATGCAGCCCGCCGCCGCGGCTGGAACCCACCAGAAACACCGCGGTGGGCAGGGAGGGATCGGGCTTGGGCGCGTTCACGATGCTGCCGAAAGGCTGGTTGGCGAATATTTCATCGACTTTGCGGATCTGCACCCTGGCCCAGTTGTAGTGGTTGCGGATGGTGAGGCAGATGCCGATGATGGCGATGATGATCAGGGCCGTCAGCCATCCGCCTTCGGTGAATTTCTCCACCAGCAGCATCGCCAGGATCACCGAGCACACGACGAAACCGGTCGCCGACAACGCCAGGCGCACGATCCATTTGCCTTGTTCCCCGCGATGCCGCCACCAGTAGATGCACAGGCCGAACAAAGAGATGGCGAAAGTCAGAAACACGCTGACGCTGTAGAGGACGATCAGCAGGGACACGCTGCCGCGGGTCCAGATCAGGATGCCGAGCGCGGCGAGGCCCATCACCAGGATGCCGTTTTCGGTGACCAGCCGGGTCGAGAGGTAGCGGAACTTGTGCGGCACCCAGGAATCCGCGGCCATGTTCGACAGCACTGCCGGACCGCCCAGAAAACCGGTATTGGCGGCGACGAACAACAGGCCCCCTTCCAGGGCGAGGACCGTCCACAGCGCCGTCCTGTTGACCCAGGGATCCCATCCCAGGCTCTCGATAATGGCGCCGAACGCCACGGCGTTCAGCGTCTGGCCTTCGACCGGCTTCGCGTCCCACAGCAGGTACAGCAGGATGATGCCGCCGGCAGTGAAGGCGAGCGACAGGGCCATGTAGAGCATGGTGATCTTGCCGGTCTTCACGCGCGGCTCGGCGAGCACGTTGACGTTGTTCGACACCGCTTCCAGCCCGGTATAGGTGCCGCCCCCCTGGGAGTAGGCGAGCAGCATCAGCGCGGCGACATGCGCCCACCCCAGTTGCCCCGCCAGCGACCTGGTTTCCTCGAGCGTGTCCGGGATCAGCTGCGGCAGTTGGTCCGCGTGGGCGCCCAGGCCGTACACGATCAGGAACGCGTGGGTGATGACGAAGCCGAGAAAAATAGGCAGCAGCACCTTGATCACTTCTTTCATGCCGCGCAGGTTGAGCATAATCAGCAGGATGATGAGACCGATCTCGGCGGGAAGCTTGTACTCCTGGAAGGCGAGGGGGAGCAGACTGAACAGCGCGTCCACGCCGCTGGCGATGGAAATGGCGATGGTGAGCACGTAGTCGAGCACCAGCGCGGCGCCCGAGGTCACTCCGGCGTAGGGCCCGATGAGCTTGGTTGCGACGCGGTAGCCGCCGCCGCCGGTCGGAAACAATTCGATGACCTGGTTATAGGCAATCGCGATAATGAATACCGTGGTCGCGGTGGCCAGGGCCAGGTACAGGCCGAGACCGGTATGTTCGCCGAGCGCCCGGAACGACTCTTCCGGGCCGTAGCAGGAGGAAGAGATGCCGTCGGCGCCCAGCCCCACCCAGGCGAAAAACGCCACCAGCGCGATGTTGCGGCGCGTCTCCTCGCTCAGTGGATCCAGAGGCGCGCCGATGACCTTGGTGCGCAGTTCCGTAAAGAGAGACATGGCGGGCCGGATTCAGGGCGACTGGCTGGATTCGAGCTTCTTCTGGATGCGCCCGGCGAACACCGTCATTTCCCTGGCCGCCTGCTTGTCGCCTTTTTTCCCGGCTACGGCGATGCCCTGGCGGTAGGCATCGAGCGCGGCCTGCGGCTGCCCGATTTCGGTGAGCGCTTTGCCGAGCAGCTTCCATGCAGCCGAATACGCCGGGTCCCTGGCCACCGCCTGGCTCAGCTGCAACTGCGCGCTGTGCGCATCGCCCGACTTCAGATACTCGCTGCCGAGGGAAAAGCGCAGCAACGCCCCGTCGCGCGGCGTGCCGATGAGTTTCTGCAGATTGGCGATGACGGCTGAGGGCATTGTAAGATTCGGTCAGGATGGAACACAATCCGCGACCGAGCCGCAATTATAGGCTTGTATTATGTATGCAACATCGAAGGATCCACCAGCCATGCCCAAAGCCGTGATATCGACTCCTCATGCACCCAGCGCCATCGGCACCTATTCGCAGGCGGTGCGCTGCGGCGATACGATCTATCTCTCCGGCCAGATCGGCCTCGACCCTGCGACCATGCAACTCGCCGAGGGCATCGAAGCGCAGGTGAAGCGCGTGTTTGACAATCTGAAGGCGGTGGCCGAGGCTGCGGGCGGATCGCTCGATGACGCCGCCAAACTGACGATCTATCTCACCGATCTTGCCCATTTCGCCAAGGTCAACGAAATCATGGCCGCCTATTTCAATGAGCCCTATCCCGCGCGCGCCGCAATTGGCGTCGCCTCCCTGCCGCGTGCCGCTTTGATCGAGGCCGATGCGATACTGGTGATTCAATGACGAGCGAGGACTGAGGGGTGCGGGGTAAAACCATGCGCGCCGTTGCCGGCGGCCTTGCCCGGGTGCGCAAGACGGCACCGGACAAGCCTGCGCCGCGTGCTCCTCCTCCCTCGCTCAAGGTGAAGCTCGCAAAACTCGGCATTCAGCGCGAGTTCGATCTGGTCCTGCATCTGCCCTTGCGCTACGAGGACGAGACCCGGCTCATTCCCATAGCCGAGGCGCATGAAGGTGCTCCGGTGCAGGTCGAGGGCACGGTGATCGACAGCCAGATCGCGTATCGCCCGCGGCGCCAGCTGATCTGCAAGATCGAGGACGCGAGCGGTCTTCTGTACCTGCGCTTTCTCAATTTTTACGGCAGCCAGGCAAAGGCGCTGGCCCCGGGGGCGCGCGTGCGTGCCTTCGGCGAGGTGCGCCCCGGGTTCTTCGGGGCGGAGATGATCCACCCGCGCTATCGCATTGTGCTGGCCGGCACGCCGCTGCCCGAGGCGCTGACGCCGATATATCCGACCACCGCCGGGCTGCCGCAGGCGGCCTTGCGCCGCCTGATCGCGCGGGCGCTCAGCCAATGCGAACTCGACGAAACCCTGCCCGCGGACATCCCCGGCCGTTTCGGCATGCCCGCGTTTCGCGACGCCATCGACGCCTTGCACCGGCCACGGCCAGGCGACGACGCGCGCGCCCTCACCGAGCGCACCCACCCCGCCTGGCGGCGCATGAAGCTGGAAGAGTTGCTGGCGCAGCAGTTGTCGATGCGCCTGCATTACCGCGAGCGCAAGAGCCGGACCGCGCCGGCGCTGGGCCGGGCCGGCGCTTTGACCGCGGGCCTGCTCGAGCGTCTGCCATTCCGGCTGACGCGCGCGCAAACCCGGGCCTGGGCCGAGATCGAGCGCGATCTGGCCCAGGCCCATCCCATGCATCGCCTGTTGCAGGGCGATGTGGGCAGCGGCAAAACCGTGGTGGCGGCGCTGGCGGCCCTGCGCGCGGTGGAAAACGGGCTGCAGGCGGCGGTGATGGCGCCTACCGAAATCCTGGCCGAGCAGCATTACCGCAAATTCTCCGAATGGCTCGTCCCCATGGGGGTGCAGCTCACCTGGCTCTCGGGCAGCCAGAAAAAGAAAGAGCGCGCCGCGGCTGCCGCGGACATAGCGTCGGGGGTGACGCGGGTAGCGGTGGGCACGCATGCGCTGTTCCAGGAAGGCATCGAGTTCCAGTCGCTGGGCTTGGCCATCGTCGACGAGCAGCACCGCTTCGGCGTCGAGCAGCGCCTGGCGCTGCGCGCCAAGGGTTCGAACCCTGAGGGCTCGGGCGCCAAAGGCGCGCCAAGCGCGGAGCCGCACCAGATGATGATGAGCGCCACGCCCATCCCGCGCACACTGTCGATGAGCTATTACGCCGATCTGGACGTATCGCTGATCGACGAACTGCCACCGGGGAGACGACCGGTCATGACCAAGCTGATCGCCGCCGAGCGCCGCGACGAGGTGCTGGCGCGGGTCCGCGAGGCCTGCCGGGAGGGGCGCCAGGCCTACTGGGTATGCCCGCTGATTGAAGACAACAGCGTTGCGGTGGAGGCTGCCGCGAGCCGAGCGCGCGCGAAGGGGCGGCACCCGGGCCGCAGCCAGGCGGAGGCGCTGCAGCTGCAGACCGTGCTCGACACCCACGCGCGCCTCGCCGCCGAATTCGCGGATCTCAAGGTGGGCTTGGTGCATGGGCGGCTTGCCGGCCCGGACAAGGCCGCGGTGATGGCCGATTTCGCCGCAGGCAGAATCCAGCTGCTGGTGGCGACCACGGTGATCGAGGTCGGGGTCGACGTGCCCAATGCCTCGCTGATGATCATCGAGCACGCCGAGCGCTTCGGCCTGGCGCAGCTGCACCAGTTGCGCGGCCGGGTGGGTCGGGGCGTGGCCGACAGCGCGTGTATTCTGCTCTATCAGAAGCCGCTGGGAGAGATCGCGCGCGCCCGGCTCAAGGTGGTGTACGAGTCGAGCGATGGTTTCGAGATTGCGCGTCAGGACCTGTTGTTGCGCGGGCCGGGCGAGTATCTGGGCGTGCGCCAGAGCGGCGCGCCGCTGCTCCGATTCGCCGATATCGAGCGCGATCTCGACTTGCTCGAGGCGGCGCGCGATCTGGCGCCGCAAATGCTGCGCCAGCACCCGGAGCATGCGCGGCGGCACCTGGCGCGCTGGCTGGCGGGAAAAAGCGAATTGATGAAAGTCTGAAGATATGAACCTCGCTCAAATAATGGAACGAACCACGCTCTACGAAAAGCTGATGCGGCTCGATAAGCCCATCGGCACCCTGCTGCTGTTGTGGCCGACGCTGTGGGCATTGTGGATTGCCGCGGGCGGCCGCCCGCCGTGGATGATGGTCTCGATCTTCTGCCTCGGCACGCTGTTGATGCGTTCGGCCGGCTGCGTCATGAACGACCTCGCGGACCGCAACTTCGACGCGCACGTCAAGCGCACCAAAAACCGTCCTCTCGCCGCCGGCCTGGTGAGCGTGAAAGAAGCGCTGTGGCTTGCCGCGGGCTTGACCCTCGCCGCCTTCTGCCTGGTGCTCGCTTTCAACTGGCTCACCATCGCGCTCTCCTTTGCCGCGCTCGCCCTTGCCGCGACCTATCCGTTCACCAAGCGTTTCCTCGCCCTGCCGCAGGCTTATCTGGGGGTGGCCTTCGGTTTTGGCATTCCCATGGCATTTGCGGCGGTGGGCAATCAACTGCCGGCGCTTGCCTGGTGGCTGCTCCTGGCGAATATATTCTGGGCCATCGCCTACGACACCGAGTATGCGATGGTGGATCGCGACGACGATCTCAGGATCGGCATCAAGACCGCTGCCATCACCCTGGGACGCTTCGACGTCGCCGCGGTAATGCTGTGCTATGCCGCCATGCTCGCGCTATTGGTGATGATCGGCATGCGCCTGCACTTCGGCGTGTATTACTACCTCGGCCTGGGCGCAGCGGGGCTGCTCATGCTGTATCACTACACGCTGATACGCCAGCGCCGGCGCGAGGACTGCTTCAAGGCCTTCCTGCACAACAACTGGGTCGGCGGAGTTATTTTCGCCGGCATCGCCGCGAATTATGCGTGGCGTTAGCGATTTTTTTTGACCGCCTTCTCCGTGTCGTTTCCACCATATGGCTCGTTTCGATGGGAAAGGCTAACATAGCGCCAGCGCAGCGATCTTGCAATTGCAGATGCGCGCTTCGAAACAGGACCGTCATTCATGCGCTACAAAGATCTGCGCGACTTCATCGCGCAACTGGAACAACTCGGCGAATTGAAGCGCGTCGCAGTGGAGGTCGATCCGCGCCTGGAGATGACCGAGGTGTGCGACCGCGTGCTCAAAGCCGGCGGCCCGGCCATCCTGTTCGAAAAGCCGAAAGGCTTCGATGGCGCGCAGGGACGGGCGCGCATTCCGGTGCTGGCGAATCTGTTCGGCACGCCGCGGCGCGTGGCGCTCGGCATGGGCGAGGAATCGGTCGAGGCGCTGCGCGAGGTGGGCAAGCTGCTCGCGTACCTGAAGGAGCCGGATCCGCCCAAAGGGCTGAAGGATGCCTGGGACAAGCTGCCGGTGCTGAAGCAGGTGCTCAACATGGCGCCGAAGGTGCTCGACAGTGCGCCCTGCCAGGAAATCGTGTGGGAGGGCAAGGACGTCGATCTTTCCAGGCTGCCAATTCAGACCTGCTGGCCGGGCGACGCCGGCCCGCTGATCACCTGGGGCCTCACCGTTACGCGCGGGCCGCTGAAAACGCGGCAGAACCTGGGCATCTACCGCCAGCAGGTAATCGCGCCGAACAAGGTCATCATGCGCTGGCTGGCCCAACGCGGCGGCGCGCTCGATTTCCGCGATCACGGTCTGCATCGTCCGGGTGAGCCGTTTCCGATCGCCGTGGCCCTGGGTGCCGACCCGGCCACCATACTCGGCGCGGTGACGCCGGTGCCGGATTCGCTCTCCGAGTATCAGTTTGCGGGCCTCCTGCGCGGAGCCAAGACCGAGCTGGTGAAATGCCTCGGCAGTGATCTGCAGGTGCCCGCGAGCGCGGAGATTGTCCTGGAGGGCGTGATTCACGCCGATGAAACGGCATTGGAAGGGCCCTTCGGCGATCACACCGGCTATTACAACGAGCAGGAGCGCTTCCCGGTGTTCACCATCGAGCGCATCAGCATGCGGCGCGACCCGATCTACCACAGCACCTATACCGGCAAGCCGCCGGACGAGCCGGCGGTGCTGGGCGTGGCCCTGAACGAAGTATTCGTGCCGCTGCTGCAGAAGCAGTTCCCGGAGATCACTGATTTCTACCTGCCGCCCGAGGGATGTTCCTATCGCCTTGCAGTGGTGAGCATGAAAAAGCAGTATCCCGGCCACGCCAAACGCGTGATGTTCGGCATCTGGAGCTTCCTGCGCCAGTTCATGTACACCAAATTCATCATCGTCACCGACGACGACGTCGATATCCGCGACTGGAAGGAAGTGATCTGGGCCCTGACCACGCGCGTCGATCCCGCGCGCGACACGCTGCTGGCCGAGCGCACCCCTATCGATTATCTGGACTTCGCCAGCCCGGTGTCGGGCCTGGGCTCGAAAATGGGCATCGACGCGACCAACAAGTGGCCGGGCGAAACGAGCCGTGGCTGGGGCAAGCCGATCTCGATGGATGCAGAGGTAAAGCGGCGCGTCGACGAACTGTGGCGTGAGTTGGGGATATAACGGCGTCGAAAATACCGTTGCATGGCACGAGCGGAATTGCGCGCTGCGCGCGCCAACCGTGATTTCTGTGCGGATGAAAAGCGCATCCGCACAGAAATCACGGTTACGGTTAACACCAGAGACGGCGTGGGGGTTTTATACAAGATCGCCGATTGCGCGCGGATGTGCTTTTCATCCGCACGCAATCGACGATCCGCGCGGACGGGCGGCCGTCCGCCCAAGCGCCGATGATTTTCGTCCGCGCAACCGCGTAACTCTCAAAGGACGGGGCGGGACGAAAGTCGCCCCGTAAAACTTTTACCTCCGGCCGATCAGCAATCCGACCGCGACCCCGAGCAGGGCGGTGAAGCCGGCGACTTTCCACGGATGCTCATGGGCGTAGGCATCCGTTGCCTCGGCCGCCGCGCGCGCACGTTCGGCCGCGACCTGCTCGAATTCCGCCAGCCGCGCTCTGGCGTTGCGCAAGTTTTCCTCGATCCGCGGCTGCAGCGCGGCCAGCTTTTCGCCCGATTGGCCGATTGCGGCCTTGAGCAACTGTTCGGTGTCGGCGAACACGGTGCGCATGTCGGCGACCAGTTTTTCGGATGTGACGGTTTGAACTTTGGTGTCCATGATGGCTCCAGAGTATGGTGTTGGGAACGATTCAATCGTAGCCCCTGGCATCTGTCGCAGTTTGATATTGGTCAAGCCGGGCTCAATAGCGCGCTCAATTCCGGGGCCGCTCGCCGCTTTGGTAGACCCATTCCAGCAGCGCATCCTGCGCCGGCTGGCCCGCGGCGGCATTGGCGTGATTGATGAACATAACCACCACGCGGCGGCGCCCCTGTTTGTCCAACACATAACCCGCCAAGGTGCGCGCATCGCTGAGCGAACCGGTCTTGATATGCGCCTGCCCGGCAATGGACTCGAAACGCAGCCGGCGGCGCATGGTGCCGTCGTAGGCGACGAGCGGCAGCGAGGACATCAACTCCGGCATCACGGCGCTGTGCCAGGCTTCCAGCAGCAACCTGCCCATGTTTCCGGCGCTGATACGCTCCTCGCGCGACAGTCCCGAGCCGTTTTCCAGGACCAGCTCGGGGAAGTCGAGTTTTTTCTCGGCCAGCCACGATTGCACTACCCGCGCCGAGCGGTCGCTGCGCCCAGGTAGTTTGAGCACTTCGGCGCCGAGGGTGAGAAACAACTGGCGCGCCATCACGTTGTTGCTGAACTTGTTGATGTCGCGCGCGAGCTCGGCGTTGCTTGCCGATGCGCCTGTCGCAAGCAGCCGCGCATCGGCAGGCGCCACCCCATCCCTCCAACCGCCGGTGATCGTGCCGCCCAGTTCCTCCCACAGTTGTTTGAACACGCCATAGACGTAGTTCGGCTGCGCCAGCAGGCTCGCGTTCCAGTAGCGCTCGCCGCAGCTTGCGGGCATGCTGCCGGCGAAGCTGGCTTTGGCCGATGCGCCATTGCTTTGGAAGTCGGCCTTGATGCCGGCGCGCCAGTTGCCGCAGGGCCCATCGGTGGCTCGCACTGCCGCGGCAAACTCGAGCCCGGCCGGCTTGGGCTCTGCGACGACGGTCACGGTTTTCTTGTCGGCGTCCGGCACGAACAGGAAGCGCACCGCCTTGAAGTTGAGCAGCAGCGCGTCAGGCGCGACGTTATAGGCGCGCAGCGGCTCGGCGTCGAATTTTGCCGGGTCATATTCGGCCGGCTCGAAGTAGCTGCGGTCCAGCACCAGATCGCCGCGGATCTCGCGCAGGCCCAGCGCGCGCAGTCTGCGCAGCAGCAGCCAGAAATTCTCCAGCGTGAGCTTCGGATCGCCGTAGCCTTTGAGAATCAGATCGCCCTGGAGTACGCCGCCTTGCAGCTTGCCGCCGGCATAGGCCTCGGTCTTCCAGGTGTAGGTGGGTCCGAGCAGTTCCAGCGCGGCGTAGGTGGTGACGAGCTTCATCGTCGAAGCAGGATTCATGGCTTGCGCGGCATTGTGGGCGACGAGCGGCTTGGCGCCATCGACATCCTGCACGTAGGCAGCGACGCCGGACAAGGGGATATGGGCGCGCTTCAGCGCCAGCTCGACCGAAGTCGGCAGGGACTGGGCACTGGCAACCTTCGCCGCAACGAGGAAGATCAGCAGGACGCGCAATATGAATGGTTGGAGTGGCATCACGAAGCACTGTTTTCGGCTGCCATGATACTTGAAGCCGTTTCCGTCTGAGCTTTGGCGGCGCGGCCTCGCGCATGCAGGCGGTTCGGCGCGCGACGCAGGCACAAGCCGTGATCCGCCGGCGCAACGATTTCCCGTGACCGGCCGCCCCCGGCACGCCGGCGTTTCGGTTTGGAATGACGCGCCACTTGAATTTTCCGGCGCTTGGCCCCATAATTAGCACTCGTTGGCATAGAGTGCTAACAGTCAGCGTCCGATTTTGGCTACTGACATCGAGTTAGTGGCTGCTAACTAACCATCTGTTTGGAGGAAATATTCATGAAAATCCGTCCTTTACACGATCGTGTAATCGTCAAACGCATTGAAGAAGAACGCAAGACTGCCGGCGGGATCGTCATTCCCGACAACGCCGCCGAGAAGCCCGATCAGGGCGAAGTGCTGGCGATCGGCACTGGCAAAGTGATGGACGACGGCAAAGTGCGCCCGCTCGCCGTCAAGGTCGGCGACCGCGTTTTGTTCGGCAAGTATTCGGGCTCCAGCGTGAAAATGGACGGGGACGAACTGCTGGTCATGCGCGAAGAAGACATCATGGGTGTCGTTACCCTCGAGCCCCGACACTCAACCAAGCGTTGATTTGGGGACCGCGAACGGACACCTCTTTGTTCCGCCCCAACTTCATTACAAATTCTTAGGAGAAATTCGATATGGCTGCAAAAGACGTACGCTTTCATGATTCGGCCCGCGCCAAAATGATCGCCGGTGTGAACATCCTCGCCGACGCCGTAAAAGCGACCCTCGGCCCGAAAGGCCGCAACGTGGTGCTGGAGCGCTCGTTCGGCGCCCCCACCGTGACCAAGGACGGTGTGTCCGTGGCCAAGGAAATCGAGCTCAAGGATAAATTCGAGAACATGGGCGCCCAGATGTTGAAGGAAGTCGCCTCCAAGACTTCGGACGTTGCCGGCGACGGCACCACCACCGCCACGGTGCTGGCCCAGTCCATCGTCAAGGAAGGCATGAAGTTCGTGGCCGCCGGGATGAACCCGATGGACCTGAAACGCGGCATCGACAAAGCCGTGGTCGCGATCACCGACGAACTGAAGAAGATTTCCAAGCCCTGCACCACGAGCAAGGAAATCGCCCAGGTCGGCGCCATTTCCGCCAATGCGGACTCCTCTATCGGTGATCGCATCGCCGAGGCCATGGACAAAGTCGGCAAGGAAGGCGTGATCACCGTCGAAGACGGCAAGAGCCTGGTTGACGAGCTCGAAGTCGTCGAAGGCATGCAGTTCGACCGCGGCTACCTCTCGCCCTATTTCATCAACAATCCGGACAAGCAAATCACGCTGCTGGAGAATCCCTACGTGCTGCTGCACGACAAGAAGATCTCCAACATCCGCGACCTGCTGCCGGTACTCGAAGCCGTGGCCAAGGCCGGCCGGCCGCTGCTGATCGTCGCCGAAGACGTCGATGGCGAAGCGCTTGCCACCCTGGTGGTGAACAACCTGCGCGGCATCCTCAAGACCTGTGCCGTGAAAGCGCCGGGCTTCGGCGACCGCCGCAAGGCCATGCTGGAAGACATCGCCACCCTCACCGGCGCCACCGTGATCGCCGAGGAACTCGGCCTGACGCTGGAGAAAACCACGCTGAAGGAACTGGGCCAGGCGAAGCGCATCGAAATCGCAAAAGAGAATACCATCCTTATCGACGGCGCCGGCGACACCAAGGCGATCGAAGCACGGGTGAAGAATATCCGCACCCAGATCGAAGAGGCGACCAGCGATTACGACAAAGAAAAACTGCAGGAACGCGTGGCCAAGCTCGCCGGCGGCGTGGCGCTGATCAAGGTCGGTGCCGCAACCGAAGTCGAGATGAAAGAGAAAAAAGCACGCGTCGAAGACGCACTGCATGCGACCCGCGCTGCGGTCGAGGAAGGCATCGTCGCCGGCGGCGGCGTGGCCCTGATCCGCGCCCGCTCGGCGCTGAAAAACTTGAAAGGCGACAACCACGATCAGGACGCGGGCATCAAGATCGTGATCCGTGCGCTGGAAGAACCGCTGCGCCAGATCGTCGCCAACGCCGGTGACGAGCCCTCGGTGGTGCTGAACAAGGTCCTCGAAGGCAAAGGCAACTACGGCTACAACGCCCAGACCGGCGAATACGGCGACCTGGTGCAGATGGGCGTGGTCGATCCGACCAAGGTTGCGCGCATTGCGTTGCAGAACGCGGCCTCGATCGCCGGCCTGATGCTCACCACCGACTGCATGGTGGCCGAACTGGTCGAAGACAAGGCTGGTGGCGGCGGCGGTCATGGCCACGGCATGGAAGGCATGGGTGGCATGGGTGGCATGGGTGGCATGGATATGTGACGAGCGCGCAAGCGCTGGTGTCACCCCCGCGCAAGCGGGGAACCAGCTGTCGTGAAAAGCCCCGCTTCGGCGGGGCTTTTTTCGCCTGGAAATCCCGGGTACTCGATGCACCTCACTTTGCGCCGATGCGGCCGGCA
>Ga0080064_1004712_pt1 | contig 17056 bp, 18 predicted proteins | sample Subgrocontami54m_FD_69260 | JGI IMG/M metagenome (GOLD analysis project Ga0080064, IMG submission 69260) | Subsurface groundwater microbial communities from S. Glens Falls, New York, USA - GMW46 contaminated, 5.4 m (SPADES assembly) (version 2) ...
TCGGCTCCGTAGCCCTTGTCCATCATCACCTGGGTCACGTAGGTGGCCCAGCCCTCGGCGTAGACGCCGCTCCAGAAGACACCCCGAGCGATCGACGGGTTCTGGTTGGCATAGGAGCCCTGAAGGTAGTGACCGGGGACCGCTTCGTGGATCGTCAGCACGCGGAGCATCCGGTCGTTGTCTTCGCGGAGATAGCTCTCCGCCTGGTCCGCCGTCCATTCGTCCGGGATCGGGGTGATCGCGAAGAACGCCTTCTGGCCCTTGTCAAGCGGTCCCGGCGTGTCCAGCATCGCCCCGCCGAAGGCCCGAAGGAAGACCGGGGTCCAGCGGATTTCCAGCGGGTCGGCGGCGAGGCCGACCAGATCGCGTTCTCGGCAGAACGCCTCGACTCGGCCCAGCTCGGCACGGCACCAATCGAGCAGATCCTCGCCCCGCTGGTGCTCCGTGCCGATGGCGTCGAGGACGGCTCGCACGAGCGTGTCGTCGCTGGCCGGGCGCTCGCGATCCGGGCACCAGGTCGGCCAGAGCTCGCCGGCGAGGCGGATCATCTCGGCCCGAACGGCCGCGTACTCGCGATCCGCCCGTTCGAGGATCCGGGTCGGGGTCAGCTCGTCGTCGCGCAGGGTGTGGCGCATCTTGGCCGTGAACAGGGCGGCTCCAAGGCGACCCTCACCATCCGATCGCGGCAGGACCACCTCGCGGAGATGCGTTTCGAGGTCGGCGAGGGCGGCCTTAGCCAGCGCGGCGGCCTGGCGGAGGCGAGGCAGGACGGCCGCGACCGAAGGATCCTCGGCGGCTGCGCCCTCGGCTTCGCGGACGGCATCGTCGGCCAGCTCCCCAACCCCAGCCAACTGGCCCAGGGCGGTCTCCGTGTGGAAGCGCGAGACCGGCCGGTCGGGCGTCCCGACGATGACCTCGCGGGCGGCGTCGACGACCGCCGGGATGCCTTCCAGCCGGCCGGCGATTGAGGTCAGACGCGCGGCCAATGGCGCGAATTCGCGAGCCAGCAGGGGGAAGATCCCGCCGCCAAGCAGGTAGACCCATTCGAGCGGATCCCAGGCCTCCTGGCGGAGGTCCGTCTCGCCGAACCGAAGCCCGTCGAGCTCGCCATTGAGCAGGTCACGATCGATCTGCTCGTCGCGGGTCAGATCGTCGTCGGCGACGGCCGCGAGCTCACCCTCCCAGCGGGCGAGGAAGGCGAGGCGGGCCCGCCGTCCGGTCTCGGACAGATCGGGCCAGGCGCTGTCGTGGGCGTGCATTCCGGCAGCCGTCGCGTGGAGCGGGTAGAGGCGGAAGAACTCGGCCAGGAACGCCTCCACGCGCCCGGCGAAACGACTCTGCTCGGTCATCCGCGGAGTCTACCGGGCTGCCCGGGGCCGGGGTTCGTCGGGCGCGGCGGGACCTCGACCGGAGACGACCGCGGAGCCCAATCGCCTAGACTCGCCCGATGACGACGCCCGAGCCGGACTGGTACGACCCCGGCGACCTGGAAGGTGAGCACGTCCGCCTCGAGCTCCTCCGGTTGAAGCACCTCGCTGGGCTGACGGTGGCCGGCGCAGATCCCGGGATCTGGACCTGGATGCCGGCCGATGGGTCCACGCCAGAAGGGATGCAGGCGATCGTTGAAACGGCGCTGGCGGGCCACGGCGCCCGGAGCATGGTTCCCCTGGTGACCGTCGAGCGCGCGACCGGACGGGTCGTCGGCAGCTCGCGCTACCTCAACCTGGCGCCGGCCGACCTTCGGCTCGAGATCGGCTGGACCTGGATCGACCCGGCGTTTCAACGAACCAGGGTCAACAGCGAGGCCAAGCTGCTGATGCTCGGGCACGCCTTCGACACGCTCGGCTGCCGACGGGTCGAGCTCAAGACGGACGCCCTCAACGAACGATCTCGGGCGGCGATCCTGGGCATCGGCGCCACGTTCGAAGGGATCTTTCGCAAGCACATGGTGATGGCCCGCGGCCGGGCCCGGAACACCGCCTACTACAGCATCGTCGACGACGAGTGGCCGGCGATCCGGGCTCGCCTCCAGGAGCGCCTCGCCAAACCGCGTCCGCAGGGCTGATCGTGAGCGGGTCCGGCCTCGCCCTCGAGGTCACGACGGTCGACTATCACACGGCTGGTGAGCCGTTCCGGATCGTCACCGGCGGCGTCCGCCCGCTCGAGGGCCGAACCGTGCTCGAGCGCCGCCGGTTCGCCCATGACGTCCTCGATCGGGTCCGCCACCTGCTGATCGACGAGCCACGCGGGCATGCCGACATGTACGGGGCGTACGTGACCGAACCCAACGACTCCGGCGCCGATCTGGGCGTCGTCTTCTTCCACAACGAGGGCTACTCGACCGCCTGCGGGCACGGGACGATCGCGCTGGTCACCTGGGCCCTCGAGTCCGGACGGCTGCCAACCAGCGGGCCGGAGACCGCGGTGACCGTGGACGTCCCCTCGGGCCGGCTGGCTTGCCTGGCCCGGATGGAGGCCGACGGCGTTCACGTGGCATCGGTTCGGTTCCGGAACGTGCCCGCGTTCGTCCTCGCCCATGACCTGCCGATCCGCACCGCCCGCGGCGAGGTCCGCTGCGACATCGGCTACGGCGGCGCGTTCTATGGCTCGGTCGATGCCCGGTCGATCGGCCTCGACGTTTCCCCGGCCAGCCTGCCCGCGCTGATTGCCCTCCAGCGCGAGCTCCGCCCGGCACTCGAGGCGGCGATCGATGTCGTCCACCCCGACGAACCGGAGCTGCGCGGCATCTACGGCGTCATCTTCTGGCAGGACGAACCGTCGACCGCGGCCGACGATGCCGCCGGCATCGCCCTGACCCAGCGCAACGTGACCGTGTTCGCCGATGGCGAGGTCGATCGGTCTCCGTGTGGCAGCGGGACCTCGGCTCGATTGGCCCTGCTGGCCGCAGCCGGTCGGCTCGGCGCGGATGGACGGTCCGCGCTCCGTCATCTGAGCGTGGTCGACTCGGCGTTCATCGGCCGGGTTGTCGAGCGGGTCGCGGTCGGCGGTCGCGAGGCATTCGTCACAGACGTCGAAGGTTCGGCCTATCGGACGGGCCAGCACACCTTCGTCCTCGACCCCCGCGATCCGCTGGGCACGGGATTCCTGCTCCGCTGAGCCATCGGCTCGACGGGTCTGCCATGATCGGGTCCGAACCGGACGCCGCGGTGGGTCGAGCGGCCGATCGTCCGATGCCAGGAGGAACGCCATGATCGGCTTCATCGCCACCATCGCCGGGACCGCGGTGGCCCTGTGGGTCACCTCGATGGTCTATCACCCCATCTCGTTCGGCGCCCATCCGGAGACGTCCACGGTGGTCGTCGTCGGGGCGATCTTCGGAGTGGTCAACGGGATCCTCAAGCCGGTCATCAAGGCCCTGTCGCTGCCACTCAGCCTGCTCACCTATGGCACCTTCGGGCTGGTCGTGAACGGCGCCCTGTTGCTCCTTCTCGCCTATGCCGCCGAGTCGATGGGCTTCCGGTTCACCGTTGGCGGCTTCCCACCCAAGCTCGGCATCGACGCCTTGATCGCGGCCGTCGTCGGCGGGGTGATCCTGGGCGTCGTGTCGACCGTGATCGGGATGATCCCGTTCCTCAACCCGAGCCGCTGAGGATCGCCAGCGTGGCGCCCGACCGCCAGCGGGCTGGAGCGCTGACCAACGGCACCGTGGACGACGGCCCGGGCCGCCGAGCAAGAAGCCTGGCCGACATCGCGCCCCGGCTGCGAGCGGCCGCCGCCCGCTACGGGACCCCGCTCTACGTCACCGACGCCGCGGCCCTGTCCGACGCGGCCGCGGAGCTGGCGGCCGCATTCCCCGATCCGTGGATCCGGCAGTACTCGGTCAAGGCCAACGACGTCGCGGCGGTCGTCGCCCGGCTGGCCGACGCCGGGCTCGGTGCGAATGTCGTGTCGGCCGGCGAATGGGCGGTGGCCCGGCGCGCCGGGTTCCCGAATGCCCGGATCACGCTCGAGGGCATCGGCAAGACCGACGCGGACCTGCGCGCGGCGGTTCGAGCGGCCGCGGACGGCGACCCGCTGCGCTGGATCGCGGTCGAGTCCGCCGACGAGGCCGCGGCGCTGGCCGAGCTCGCCCGGCGGGCGGGCCTGGCGCGACTCGACGTCCTCCTCCGGTTCAACCCGGCGGTCGAGCCGGAAACCCACCACGGTCTGGCGGTCGGCGCGAGGACCAGCAAGTTCGGCCTGGCCGACGACGAGCTGGCCGGAGCGATCGCGGCCGGGGGCGGGCCCGGCGGATCGCTGCGCTGGCGGGGGCTCCACGTCCACGTCGGATCGCAGCTCGGGGCGGTCGATGCCTGGCGCGACGCCGTCCGTCGCGGGCTGGCCCTGTCGGCCCTGCTCGGTGGCGGTCTGCCCGAATTTGACACGCTCGACCTTGGCGGCGGCTTCCCGGTGGTGCCCGAGGATGGCGGCCCGCGGCCGGAGCGCTTCGCGCGGGAGTGGCCAGGCCTCCTCGAGACCGTCCCGGCGGATCGTCGGCCGACCCGGCTGGCGGTCGAGCCCGGGCGCTTTCTTGTGGCGCGAGCGGGCTGGCTGGTCGGGTCGGTCCTCCACCGCCGCGATCGCGGCGGCCGGATGGTCGTCATCGACGCGGGAATGACTGAGTTGATTCGGCCGGCCCTCTACGGCGCCGTCCATCCGATCGTGGCCCTGACCTCCGGTGGCCGCCCGGTCGGACTCGATCCGGGGTCTGCCGGGGCGCTCGCGGGATCGGGCGAAACCGTGCCGACCGAGGTCCACGGGCCGATCTGCGAGTCGACCGACGAGCTCGGCACGCACCCGTTGCCGCCACTCGAGCGCGGCGATCTGGTGGTCATCCACGACGCCGGGGCCTACGCAGCCTCGCTGGGGTCGACGTACAACGGCCGGCCGCGACCGGCCCAGGTCCTCCTCGAGCCCGACGGGCGACTGACCCTCGGCCGACGACGGGGCAGGATCGGAGCCCTCGGCTGAACCAGCCCCCGGTCGAGACCGGTGGAGGATCGACCCGGGCCGCCGGTTCGCCGCGCGCGCTCGTCCTGGCCGGCCTGGCGATCGTCCTGGCGCTTGGCTCGTGGACGCGCTACCTGGCCGGATCGCGGCTCGCCACCGGGGGCGACCTCGCCTTCGTGGCGCTGGTCCTCGAGACGCTGGCCCTGATCGGCGCCATCGGCGCCAGCCTCCTCGGGGACGAGACCAGCCGGCGCGGCTGGCTCGGGCGGCGGCTCGGGATGATCGTGGTGGTCGTCATCGCGGTGGTCCACCTGATCGGCGCGGCCGTCCCGGCCTGAGAAGTACGATGGGCGTATCCGCACGTACCTCGGAGGGACGATGCCCGGTCGAGATCGGCTGACCCGCTGGCTGGCCGCCGCGTCGCTCGGAACGCTGCTCGTCCTGGTGGCGATGTCCGCCCTGGCCGGGGCGACGATCGCCGCCAGGCCGCCCTACCCACCGCCGGTCAACGGCCAGCGGGTCTACGACACGGCCGGGGTCCTGTCGCCGAGGACGATCGCCCAGGTCGAGGAGATGAGCCGGCGGATCGAAGCCCGGACGGGTGCCCAGGTCGTCGTCTACACCCAGCTCAAGCCGGAGAGCGCCACGCCCGAGCTCGCCGAGCGGGACGCCCTTGCCCTGATCGACCAATGGGGCATCGGCCGCAAGGGCTTTGACGACGGTCTGGTCATCCTGTTCGACCTCAACCAGACCCTCCGCCACGGCCAGGTCCAGCTCTACGCCGGGCCCGGCTACCGGGACGCGTACCTGTCGAACGGCGACCGCGACGCGATCTTCCAGAACGACATGCTGCCCCTCCTGAGCGAAGGTGACCTGGACGGTGCCCTGCTCGCGGCGATGATCAAGATCGATTTGGCCGCAACCCCGGAGCACGCGGCCAACCTCGACCGCGGGCGGATCGTCAACGCCATCGTCGCTCTGGTCGTCGCGCCGGCGGTGTTCCTGGCCCTGGTCGGCCTGGTCGTCGGCACCTGGTACCGAACGGGACGCGACCCGGACTACGGCGACGATCCGTCGATCCTGATGCCCGCCCCGCCGGCCGATCTGAGTGCCGCCACCGGCGCCCTGGTCTATGACGGCAAGTCGTCTCGACGGACCCTGACCACCGCCCTGCTCGACGTGGCCAGCCGGGGCGAGCTCGCGTTCCAGCAGGACGAAGCATGGTTCAAGAAGAAGGTCTCGATCCAGACCGACGCCATCCCGGCGTCCAACGACGAGGAGGCAGCACGACGCCGACTCAACGCCCGGCGCCCGCTCGGCGATGCGGAGATGTACGCCCTTGGCCAGCTCCGCCAGCTGGCGCCCGCGGACGGAATCCTGGCCGACAGCGACCTGCTCAAGTTCGGGACCAAGGTCGGCCACTTCGACGAGCTGCTCGAGGCGTACGCGGTAGAGCATGGCTGGTTCCGCGAGGCGCCCGGGAAGTCGATGGGGCGCTGGTCCGCGATCGGGGTCGCACAGATCCTTCTCGGTGGCGTCGTCCTTTTCGTGGGCATCCAGATCCCGTTCTCGGGCCTCGTCGTCCTCGGCGGTGGGCTGATCGCGGCAGGGGCCGTCGCCCTCCTGATGGCCCAGCTGATGCCGGCCCGGACGCGTGATGGAGCGATCGTCCAGGCGATGCTGGCGGCCTACCGGCGAACGCTCGAGAAGACGATGGCGCAGGCTCGCTCGATGGGCCAGGTCGTCGACGAGGCGAAGCTCGACTGGCTCCAGACGCCCGACCAGGCGATGGTCTGGGCGACCGCCCTGGGGCTCCAGGACGACGCTGAGCGGGTCCTCGAACGAAGTCGCCAGGACGTCCAGGAGGGCCGCACCAGCAGCTCGATCTGGTTCCCGGTGTGGTTCGGAACCTCGCAGTCGTTCGCCGGCGGCGGCGGCGGAGGGGCGTCCGGGTCGGTTTTCTCGGCCTCGGCCGTGCCCGATTTCGGCGGCATGTTCGGCGCGCTCGGGTCGGTCGGGAACTCGCCGTCATCGTCCGGAGGCGGCGGCGGATTCGGGGGCGGCGGCGGAGGCGGCGGCGGAGGCGGAGCGGGCGGCGGCTTCTAGGTCGCTCGCGTACACTGCCCGGCGATGGGTGCCGTCGAGACCATGGACGACTTCTTCGAGAAGCTCAATGCGGGCGACCGCGAGGGTGCCGTCGCCCTGATGGACGAGAAGACCGAGATGCGCGTTCACGTCGGCGATTCGGTCCAGACCCTGCGCGGCGTGGAGCGGGTCGGCGGCTGGTTCCTGCGCAGCGACCGCGGGCTCAAGATGATCCCCGGCGACGCGCGCGACATGGGCAACACCTACGAGGCTGACATCCTGGTCGTCCGGCCCGGGGCGCCATCCCAGCACCTCGACGCGACCTTCCGGGTCGAGGCGGGCAAGATCACCTCGATCAACCTCGCCCCGCGCTAGCTGGGCGAGGCGCCGCCGGTCGCATCGCTCGAGGTGGCCAGCGGGATGACGATCTGGTCGCCCACCGCGATCTTGTTGGGATCCTTGATCTGCTTGTTGGCGGCGAGCAGCTGATCGATCGTCAATCCGTTGCGCTTGGCGATCTTGAGCAGCGTGTCCCCGGACTTGATGACGTAGACCCTGGAGGTCGGCGCCGGCGTGTCGGTGGGCGCCGCGGACCTGCTGGCGGCCACCGTAGGCGTCGGGGTCGGAGCCGCTCCCCCACCCTGGTTGCCGCCCAGCTTGAATAGGAACGGCAGCGAGAAGACGATCAGCGCGGCGACCGCCAGGGCCAGGGCGAGGACCACGATCCGCGGGAGCGCCGGCAGGCCGATCCGGGTCTTGAGGGTCGGGTACGCCTCATTGCGGCGCGGTCGTTCCCAGGCCGGTCCGGCGGAGATCCTGGTGGCCTGGCGTACTCGCGATGCCGAGACCGTGGGCGGCGGTTCGCTCCTGGTGGCTCGTCGGGCGGCCCGACTGCTCGAAGCCGTGGCCACTGCAGCCGCCCCGGCCAGCGCAGCCGCCCGCTCGCGGTTGGCCCGGTCCTCGGCCAAGGCTCGCTCGAGCTCGTCGTCCGGGTCGCGGTCGGGCGGCGCATCCGGGTCGCGCGGCGCAGGCACTTCCTGGAGCCAGCGAGAGGATGACAGCCCGGCGGCGGCCGCCGCCTCATCGGTCTCGGAGCCGGGCGCGCGGCCGGACAGGAACGGCGGCGCTCCAGGCTCGTTGCGGCCGGCTCCGGGTGGCGGTTCGACCCACGGCGGCGGCGCCGCCCAGTCGCGGTGCGGATTGCGCTCGGAATGGAGGTCGAAGGGTTCGTCCGCTTCGTCGGGGTGACCCTTCTCGGGTCCCGCTGCGCGGCCAGGGTCATCGGGATGCTCGGCCGGAGACTCGTCGATCGGCCAGCCGTCGCCGGCCGGAGCCGCTTCTGGCGGCACCGGCTCGTCCGCGTCCGGGTTCGGCCGAACGTCCGGGTCGTCGGTCCTGGCGGCAGAACCGGAGACTCGGGCCCGGGCGGCTTCGCGTCGTGCCCAGTCCTGGAAGGTCGGGCAGGCCGCGAAGCCGGTCGACAGGCAGAACGCCTGCTGATGAGCGATCGCGCGGGGCGCCGGCCGGACCTCGGCGTAGCAGCGGTGCCGATGGTCCGGGACATCGGCTCGCGCGTCCCGATCGTCGACGAATGCGACGAACGGACAGGCGATCGCGCCGGCGTCCTGGGCGGTGCGCTCCGACATCCCGGCGATGATACCCGCCTCACCAGCCCGACTGGCTACCTGGCGGCGGGCTATTCGCCGGCCTGGCCCGGCTTGAGGGCGGTCAGGATCGATTGCTCCATGACCAGGATCCGCTTCTCCAGCGCGGCCACACTGGTGAGGATCTCGGTGTTGCCGCGGAGAAGCTGTTCGTTCTGCTTCTCCTCCACGTCCGCCTCGGCAGCCGCGTGTTCGAGGGTCATCCGATCGCGGATCGATGCCCGGTTACCGGCCAGCAGGATCAGCGGCGCCGAGTAGGCGGCCTGCGTGCTGAAGGCCAGGTTGAGGAGGATGAACGGATACGGATCAAACGGACGGGTCAGGAGCAGGATGTTGCCAACCAGCCAGATGCTGACGATGACCGTCTGGACGATGATGAATCGCCAGCTGCCCATGAACCCGGTCACCCGATCGGCGATCCGGGCGCCCATCGGCGCATCGTCGAACAGCGCCTGATTGACGGGGTGCGCAGACCTCGCCATATGACCGCCTCCTTCGCCGCGTCAGCTCCCTCGCGGGCAGTATGCGTCCATCTACGCCGCCAGGCCCGCCCTGGGCGACTGGATCGATCGTCCGCGGTGGTTTATCGTTCCGGCAGGCTCGCGGTGGACTGGCCGGCTGGCCGCCACACGCACGATTGACAGCGATGAGCCGATAGGCTCGGAGGTTCACGGGATGGACAAGAAGGCCAAGAACCCGAAGAAGCCGAAGCAGACCAAGAAGGCCGGCGGAGCCGCCAAGACCCAGTAGCCGGCGGCTCCTCCCGGGGCAAGTTTGACACCCTGAGCTGGGGCTCGGACACTCTCGATGATCGAGTGAAGCCGTTGCCTGAGGTGTCCCGATGTCCCGTCTCCACGCCTGGCTGGCCCCGAAGACCGTGGTCCACGCCCATTGCGATATCCCATGTGGGATCTACGACCCGGCCGGCGCCGTCACCGCGGCCCGGACGGTCGCCCGGATGGTCGAGCTGATCGGCCAGATCGAAGCCGGCTCGACGGCCGTCGCCGACCGCAACAAGTTCATCCGCTGCGTCACGGTCAAGGAGCAGCACGCCGAGCTGGTCAAGCACGAGGTCCAGGTCATCTGGTCCGACTACTTCAAGCCGGAGCACCTGGCCGCCAACCCGGACCTCCACACCAAGGTCTGGAACCTGCTCAAGCTGGCCGGCAAGAACAAGCAGAGCGTCGACGCCGAGGCGGCCGCTCAGCTCGAAGCCGCGGTCAAGGAGTTCTCCGACATCTTCTGGTCGACCAAGAAGTAGGCCCGGCCGGGTCGGGCCGGTCGTCGGATGACGGTGCGAGCCTGGAGTGGGCCCTGGCGCGTCCAGGTCGCCGAGACGTCGATGCGTCCGACGCTCGAGCCGGGCGACTGGCTGCTGACCGATCCGACCGTCGGCTCCTGGCCCCGCCGCGGCTCGATCGTGGTCGTCCGCGAACCCGGCTCCGATGTCCTCGCGATCAAGCGGGTCGCCGCCCGGCCGGGTGATGTCGTGCGTGCCCAGGACGGCCCGATCCGCCTGTCGCCGACCCAGGCCTGGCTGCTCGGCGACGACCGCGAACGCTCGATCGACTCGCGCCGCTACGGTCCGGTCGAGCTCGATCGCCTGGTCGCCCGGGCCTGGTTCCGCTACGGCCCGTGGCGCCGGATCGGCCGTTTGGCGAGCGTCCTGCCGCCTCGTCCCGGGCAGGCCACCGGGTAGCCACGACGGCCTGGTGCGTCGCGTCGCGCTGGACGGTTCGGCGACGGCGGCAGGGGTGGTGACCCGCCTATCATCGCGACCATGAGCGACCGAGCCGAATTCGATCCCGAGCGACCACTGGCGGGGCCACCGGAGCCCTGGCACTGGGCCGAGCGACCCGTCGATCGTGGAGCGCCGCCGTGGTTCATGACCGAGATGATCGCGGCCGAGCCGGCCTTCGCGGCGCGCCTCGTGACGCGACTGATCGAGGACGGACCGGGCGGCGGCGCGGAGCGGCTGGCGGTCGCGTTGCGGGAAGTCGCAGCGGCCGAAGCACCGGTCACCGTCGTCGGTTGCGGGACCAGCGAGCACGGAGCCCTGGGCGCCGCTGAGACCCTCCGCGACGCCTGGCAGCGAGCTGGCCTCCCAGGTCACGGTCCTGTCGCGGCTCAGGCCTTCGAGGCGTCACTCGAGCCCAGGGCCGGTCTGTGCATCGCGATCAGCCACGATGGCGCGACCTGGGCAACGACCGAGGCCCTCGACGCCGCGCGGGCGGTCGGTGCTCGGACGGCGATCATCACGGTCAGCGGACGAGCGCCTGGGGCGCAAGGCGTCGACATCGTCGTCGAGACCCGCGAGCGCGACCAGAGCTACTGCCACACGATCGGCTACACGTCTCCGCTGATCGCGGCCTACGCGGTCGGAGGCCTCATGGGCCGCGACTTCAGCTCGGGGCCGGAGGACGCGATCGCGATCCGGAACCTGATGGGCGCCGGTCTGGGCCCAGAAGCCACCGCCGCCGCTGAAATGATGGCGGCCGGGTTGGCCGGCTGCCGGCCGATCCTCACCGTCGCTTCGGGTGCCGATCGCACCGCCGCCCGGGAGCTCGTCCTCAAGCTCGAGGAGGGGACCTGGATCCCGGCTGCCTCGCGCAACCTCGAAACCTTCCTGCACGGACACCTGCCGTCGACCGACCCAGGCACAGGTCTCGTCCTGATCATGACCGACCGCAGGGCGCGGGCGGAGCGGGTCGCGCGGGCGCGCCAGGCGCTCGAGGCGGCCGGTCTGATCGGGATCCGGGTCGGCGCGATCCTGTCGGCGGACATCGCGGCCGTGATCGATCCGTCGCTCACGCCGCTCGGCCGGATCGTGGTGCCCGAGGCGCCGACGCTGCCCGCTCCCGTCGCGTCCTTGCTGAGCACCGCGACGCCACTCCAGCTCCTCGTTGAGCGGCTGGCTCGGGTCGTCGGGACGAACCCCGACACGATCCGGCGGACCGATCCGATCTACGCCGCGGCCGCGGCCCGGGCCGAGGGCTGACGCCCGCTTCGAACAGCCGAACCCCGCTCAGCGACCGCAGCGAGGGCTCAGGCGCGGACCAGCACCTCGCCGAGCTGATCGATCATCTCGAGGTCGCGGGGGACGAAGTCCTGGAGCATCAACCGCTCGACGCCCGCCGCCGCGAACTCGGCGACCGTCGCCCGGGCCTGCTCGGGCGTCCCGAAGATCCAGCGTCCCTCACGTTCGGCGAACCATTCGTCGCCCTGTTCCTCGAGGGTGAACTCGGCCAGCAGCGCTCGCTTCCGGGTGGTCAATTCGGCGTCGGTGGTACCGATCAACGTGCCCACCATCGCCGAGCGTCGGATCGAGCCCGGATCGCGCCCGATCGCCTGGCACGCCTCGGTCAGCCGAGCGAAGCGGTCGGCTGCCCGAGCGGGATCCGCGGAGGTGACGTTGAACTCGTCGGCGAACCTGGCCGCGATCCGGAGCGATCGCGGCGAACCCTCGCCGCCGACGATGATCGGCGGGTGCGGCCGCTGGACCGGCTTGGCGTAGAAGATCGCGTCCTCGACCCGATAGTGGCGGCCGTCGAACGACCAGCCGTCGGGCTCCGTCCACAGCCCGTGGAGGATCGCCAACTGCTCCTCGAGCATGTCCGCGCGCTCGGCGATCGGCGGGAAGACGAAGCCGTGCCGGCGGTGCTCGTCGTCGTTCCAGCCGGCTCCGACGCCGACCTCGATCCGGCCACCGCTCATGTCATCGACGGTTGCCACGATCTTGGCCAGGGCCCCCGGGTGGCGAAAGGTCACCGGCGAGACGAGCACGCCGAACCGGAGCCGCTTGATCTCGCGAACGAGCCCGGCCAGGACGGTCCAGGCGTCGGTGGTCGGTCGTCCGGCCGGTCCGGGGAAGCTCTCGTAGTGGTCTGAGCGGAACATCGCCTCGAACCCGGCCGCCTCGGCCCGTCGGGCGATCGCCAGCTGATCGGCGTACGACAGCCCCTGCTGGGCCTCGATCATCAGGACATAGCGCACGGCGTTTGGCTCCTCCTCAGACGCTCCCGCGGCCCATCCGGCGGGCACGAACCCGCCACGCCATCTTCACCGCTGCTCCACATCCAAAGCCGACGATCCGGGTCGGACCTGATCCTCCGGGTCGGATGGATGGTCGCGGTTGACAGGACTATTGAGTTCGGTATGATAGTTCACGTGACACGAACTTCTTCTCCAAGTGCCGGCAGCTCCCGCAAGGAGGCCGTCATCGGCATCGTCGACGAGCTGAACGGCGCCGTGCGCCTGCTCCGCTGTTCGGCGACTGGGCGGATGGTGAAGCAGGGCGTCAGCATGACGCATCTCCATGTCATGTGGCGGCTCGAGGAGTCCGGCGAGCTGGCGATGAGCCGGCTGGCGGAGTTCCTTGACGTATCGCTCTCGAACGCGACCGGACTGATCGACCGGATGGAGGAGCGGGGCCTCGTCGAACGGACCCGGGAGTCGGATGACCGCCGAGTCGTGCTCGTCCGGCTGACGCCAACCGGGCAGGCAACCCTCGAAGAGATCCAGATCATGAAGCGGGACCTGATGGGCGCGATCCTCGAACGTCTCGACGATGGCGAGCTCGACCGCCTGCGGGCGGCCCTGGTCGACTTCCGACAGGCCATCCGGACGGAGGCCAGCGAGCATCCGGACCGGTTCGATCTCGATCACGACCATAGCCCCCAGCACCAGCACGAGCCCGCTCACCGGGCTGAGAGAAGGGAGTTCTCAAGACCATGATGGAAGGTGGATTCGCCGACGAGCGGGAGCACACCCCGACCCTCGAGGAAGATCCAGCCCTGGGCCTGTCGCACCGGGCGAAGATGGAGATCCTGTTCGCCGTCCTGCTCGGGCTGTTCCTTGGCGCGCTGGATCAGACCATCGTCGGCCCGGCCCTGCCGACGATCGTCACCAAGCTGTCCGGTAACGAGATCTACGTCTGGGTCGTCACGATCTACCTGCTGACCAGCACGATCAGCGTCCCCTTCTGGGGCAAGCTGTCTGACCTGTACGGCCGGAAGCCGGTGCTGATCACCGGGATCGTCATCTTCCTGGTCGGCTCCGCGCTGAGCGGGCTCAGCCAGAACATGACCATGCTGATTCTGTTCCGGGGTCTCCAGGGCATCGGCGCCGGATCGTTGTTCCCGGTCGCGCTGGCCGTGATCGGCGACCTGTTCACGCCCCAGGAGCGAGGCAAGTACCAGGGCCTGTTCGGGGCCGTATTCGGGATCGCGTTCATCGTCGGCCCGCTGGTCGGCGGGTTCCTGACCGAGCAGGTCAGCTGGCACTGGATCTTCTACGTCAACATCCCGATCGGGATCGTCTCGCTGTACTTCATCTCGCGGCTCCTGCCGACGGTCAAGACACCGCGGGCGACGCGCAACTTCGACATCCTGGGCGGGGCGATCTTCACGGTCGCGATCAGCCTCCTGCTGGTCGGCCTGACCAACAAGAGCTTCGCCGACGCCAGCACCCACAAGCTGCCCGACTGGACCGCGCCGAGCGTCGGCGGCCTGCTCCTGGCCGGGCTCGTTGGGATCGTCCTGTTCATCCTTGCCGAGGCCCGGGCGAAGGAGCCGATCATTCCGCTCGCCTTGTTCCGGAACCGGACCTATTCGAGCTCGATGGTCGCGACGTTCTTCGCCAGCTTCGCGTTCTTCGGGGCGATCATCTTCCTGCCCCGCTGGTTCCAGGTCGTCCACGGCTTCAGCCCGACCAACTCGGGTCTGGCGGCTCTGCCCCTGATGGCCGGACTGATCATCAGCTCGATCGCCTCGGGCCTGATCGTGTCGCGGACCGGCAAGTACAAGTGGCTGACGGTCGGGGCAATCGTGGTCATGGCCGTCTCGACGGCCCTGATGACCCAGCTCACGGCGACCACGTCCCTGCCGGTCGTCTGGTTCTGGATGTTCCTGTCCGGACTGGGGGTCGGGCCGACGTTCGCGGTGTTCACGATCATCGTCCAGAACGCGGTGCCGTTCAATCAGCTCGGGGTGGCCACGTCCAACCTGACCTTCTTCCGCCAGATCGGTGGGTCGGTCGCGCTGGCGATCGTGGGCACGGTCTTCGGGACGACCTTCCAGGAGCAGATTGCGCCCCAGATCCTGGGCGCCGGCGTCCCGCCCCAGGTCGTCCAGGACTTCGGACGCGCCGCTGCCACGGGAGCGCTCGATTTCAACAAGCTCACCAGCGTCGGCGTCGACCTCGGGAACGCGATCGTGGCCGCCGTCCCAAGCGCGGGGCCGTACAAGGACGCCGTCGTGTCAGGCATCCACGAGGCATTCAGCCTCGGGGTCGCCGGGACGTTCTGGATCGGAGTCGGCGCGGCGATCATCTCCGCGCTGGCCGCGACCACGATGGTCGAACACGCGCTCCGGACGTCACGGGGTCCCGCCCCGGTCGTCCAGCCCGCCCAGACGAGCGTGGCCGCCGGCGAGTAACCGACGACGACGCGACCGCCCATTCGCTCCTCCTCCTCCAGGTACCGGCCCCGGCGCGGACGACGCGCTGGGGCCGGTCCACGTCCGGTCGGGTACGCTGGCCACGATGGATGACCGACCGCTGGCGTTCCGCCCGGAGCTCGTCGCCCCGGGGTCGATCGGCGCGGCATCGCGACCGATTCTCCCGCTGGCGGACCTGCCCCCGGGCGGCCTGCGCCGGGTGACCGTCGGCGATCTCGACCTGCTGATCGCCCGGACGCCGGACGGCATCGTGGCCGTCGACGACCGCTGTCCCCACATGTCAGCTCCACTGTCGATCGGTGAGCTCGACGGATGCGTGGTGTCCTGCCCGCTCCACAACGGCCGGTTCGACCTGGCCAGCGGCGACCCGGTCCAGATGCCCACGACCGGCGGGCTGGATCCGGACGGTCGATACCACCCGACCTGGTCGCCGGCCGGCAGCTCGCCCAAGGAAGACCCGCCGGGCAAGAAGGCCGAGGCGCGCCGACTGACCCGCGTCCGCCGCTTCCGCTACTACCCGGTCCGGATCGTGGCTGGCTGGATCGAGGTCGCGCTCCCCGAGGCCCCGGGCCCGTAGGTCGGACTGGTCAGCCCGGGCTGGTCGGTCGACCGAGGTGCTCGGCCCGGGCGAACGCGCGGACCACCCGACAGACCTCTTCCGGGTCGTCGGTCAGGGTCAGCAGGGCAAGATCCGCCTCGGACACGGTGCCATCGGCCATCAGGGTCTGGCGCGCCCAGGCGAGCAGGCCGGCCCAGTACTCGGTCCCCACCAGGACGACCGGGAAGTGCCGGATCTTGCCGGTCTGGATGAGGGTCAGCGCCTCGAACAGCTCGTCGAGGGTGCCAAAGCCGCCGGGCATGATCACGAACGCATCGGCGTACTTCACGAACATCGTCTTGCGCGCGAAGAAGTAGCGGAACTCGACGGCCAGGTCGACGTACGGGTTGACCGACTGCTCGTGGGGCAGCTCGATGTTGCAACCGATCGACAGGCCGCCGCCCTCCTGGCAGCCGCGGTTGGCGGCCTCCATCACGCCCGGTCCCCCGCCGGTGATCACCGCCCAGCCGTCGCCGGCCAGGCGTCGACCGATCTCGCGGGCTTGCTCGTAGATCGGCGAGCCGTCCGGGACACGCGCAGAACCGAAGACGGTCACCGCCGGGCCGACCTCGGCCAGCGCATCGAAGCCATCGACGAACTCGGACATGATCCGCAGCACCCGCCACGGGTCCTCGCCGAGGAATGCCGGCCGGGGCGACCGGGCGAAGAGCTTCTCGTCCTCGGTCAGGGTGTGGTCGGTGGCCAGGTGTTCGCCGGCGCCGGGCTTCTTGGTCACCCGCCCGCTGCGATGACGAGCACCTGGAGCGGGCAGGGGTTTGTCGGTCACGCCGGTTAGGATGCCACTGCGGAGGTGGCGATGCAGCGGAACCGGATGATCGTGGCCCTGTTGGTCGGCTTGCTCGGGGTGTTCTGGATCGGCCAGGGGGTCGGGCTCTTGCCCGGAAGCCTGATGAGCGGGCAGACCTTCTGGGCACTCGCCGGGGTCGTGGTGCTGGGCGTGGCCGTGGTCTTGGCCTGGCGTGCCCGCGCTCGCGGTTGAGGGCTGGCCGCAGGTCTGTGCCCCTATTCTGGCCGCGGTCGCGTCGGCTCAGTGGTCGGTGGCCAGCCAGGCTTTCCAGGTCGCGTCGGCTGGACCGGCGCTCACGTCGTTGCCACGGCGGACCAGTGGCAGCCGCAGCAGGCGCTGATCCAGCAGCAACCGTTCGATGATCCCGGCGTCGTCCAGGCTCAGATAGGCGAGCCCGGCATCGCGATAGGCGCGGCTGTCGCGATCCAGGAGGGCCGCTGCGCCGAGCCGATCGGTGAACCGGCGCAGCTCGCCGGGCGCGATCGGCTTTGCGCGC
>Ga0080064_1004714_pt1 | contig 17048 bp, 16 predicted proteins | sample Subgrocontami54m_FD_69260 | JGI IMG/M metagenome (GOLD analysis project Ga0080064, IMG submission 69260) | Subsurface groundwater microbial communities from S. Glens Falls, New York, USA - GMW46 contaminated, 5.4 m (SPADES assembly) (version 2) ...
CGCGACGTGAATCGCCCGCGGAGGGGCGCTTGAGCCCGAGAAGTATCTCTTCGAGGTGATGATCTGCACTCTCGAAGGACAAGGCGCGACCGAGATCTGGCAGGAGGGCGGCAAGAAACAAATGTTCGAGTGGGGGCCGTGGAGCCTCTTTTCTCCTCCCCTGAATAGCTGGCACCGGCTGGTAAACGGCGGTAAAGAGCCGGTAAAGTTCATCGCGAACACGAACGCCCCGCTTTTCATGAACGCCGCGCGGGACATGGATTTTATCTTCAATTGTCCGTATGTTTTTGCGAACCGCTACGCCGGGGAGGAAAACTATTTTGCGGTCGGCAAAAATCGATATCACAGGGACTCGTCCCATACGAATGTTTGGGAGACAAACTTTATTCCGAACGTGAGAGAGGCGGGTCTGGACCAGCAGGAGGTCAAGGGATCCGGCGTGAACATTACGCAGTTCGAAATATCGGGCAACAGCCTGATCGGCCATCTCTCCGAGTGGCCGGAGGGGCGCTACCATAAGGCCCATTACCATGGTCCGGGCGCGCTCTTGCTCGGCCTCGAATCTAATGGATATGCCCTCATGTGGTCCAAGGATCTCACGAGCCAGCCCTACACGAACGGACATGGAGAGTTGGTGATGGAAATGGAATGGACCGTGGGAAGCATCTATAGCCCGATGGATAACTGGTATCACCAGCACTTCAATACCGGACCTCGGGCGGCCCGTCACCTGGCGGTTCGCTACGGCGGCGAGCGTGGCCATGCGGACATGACGACGTCGGCGCGCCTCCGCCGAGGGGCGACGATGACGTCCATCACCGAGGGGGGCACGCTCATCAACTACGAGAACGAAGACCCGGAGATCCGCACGCGCTTCGAGGCCGCGCTAAAGAAGACCGGAGTGGCCTGTCAAATGCCTCCGGTAAAAAGAAACTAGAATGCGGCTTATCCAGGCAGCGAGCGTTTCGCTGCTGCTCGCCTTTTTTACGGCCCTATCGCCCGTTTCCGGGGCGCAGCCGGCAGCGTCTTCCTTTTCAGGAGCGGAATGGGACAGAACCGTAACCGCTGCCAAAAAGGAAGGAAAGGTCAATGTCTACATCTTCGGCGGCCGGACTCGCTGGCCGATCGAAGCCGGGGTGTTTCAGAAGAGATTTCCCGATATCGAGATCGTCACCATCAGCGGCGATCCCGTCCTGCGCATCATGGCCGAGCGGCGCGCGGGCAAATATCTCGCGGACGTCGTCATCGGCGGCTCTTCGACTCCTTTCGATCTCTATACCGCCAAGGCCCTCGACTCCATCAAGGACGCGATGATCCTGCCGGAAGTCGCGGACGAGTCCAAATGGTGGCAGGGGAAACACCGCTACATCGATCCGCAGAGGAAATACGGCTTCATGTATATGGGCCATCTCAATCCCGGCGGCATCCATTACAACACCCGCCTCGTCAATCCCAAGGAATTTCAATCGTTCTGGGATTTTCTCAATCCTAAGTGGAAGGGAAAGATCGAATCCCGCGACGTGAGGGCCGCCGGGACCGGCGGCACGGTCATGAAATTTTTCTTTTATCACCCCAAACTGGGACCTTCCTATATCCGGCGCCTCTTCGGCGAGATGGATGTCACATTTTTCCGGGATCGGCGCCAGGGCGTGGACTGGCTGGTCACGGGCAAGTTCCCCATCTGCCTGTTCTGCGATGTCCCGGACGTCGCGCTGGCGCGCAGCCAGGGATTGCCCGTCGCTACGTTCGGATTTATGAAGGAGGGGGCGGGCTTTTCTTCGGGGAGCGGCAACATCGGCTTCCCGAGCCGGGCGCCGCATCCCAATGCCGCGAAGGTGTTCATCAACTGGTTTCTTTCACGCGAAGGCCAGCTCACGGTTCAGAGAGAATACGCGAAAGCGGGCGCCGGCGTGATGAATTCCCTGCGCATCGATATTCCGAAAGACATGATTCCTGCGGATCAGCAGATCCACGAAGGCATTGAATACATAGATTTGGAGACCGCGGAGCGGATCTCCTTGGAGCCGATCATCAAGTTGTTAAACGAAACTTCCGCCGCCGGCGGCCGGTAAAAAGCTTCGATGGATGCGCCTTTCGACCCACCCGCCTCGCTCTGCTTGACAGCGAAAAGCCGTGAGTGATATCCCCTAAATTGCGCTTGGGATTTTTCCCCTTGAGCCCCCTTTGTTAGAGTCGCATATCATGGCTTTGTCCTTAGGTCGCTTCCTGGCGTTTTTCCTGTTCGGTTCGGCCGTTTTTGGCGCGCCGGCAGGAGCGGCCGTAGAGCCCGCGTGGCAAGCGGAATGGAAGAAAACCGTGGAAGCCGCCAAAAAGGAGGGCCAGGTAAATCTCTATATTTTTGGCGGTCAAAGCGCCCTTCCTATCGAGGCCGGCGTCTTTCAGAAGCGGTTCCCGGAAATCAAAGTAGTGATGGTGAGCGGCGATCCGGTGCCCCGGATTCTCGCGGAGCGGCGGGCGGGCAAATATCTTGCCGATGTCGTCATCGGCGGCTCTTCGACGCCTTACGATCTCTATTTGGTCAAGGCGCTCGACTCAATAAGGGACGCGATGATCCTGCCGGAGGTCGTGGACGAGTCGAAATGGTGGGGCGGCAAGCACCGTTATGCCGACGCCGAGCGAAAGTACGCTCTACCCTTCATCGGCCATCCCCAAGCGGGCGGAATTTACTACAATTCGCGGCTTGTCAATCCCAAGGAGTTTCGATCTTTCTGGGACTTTTTGAATCCGAAGTGGAAGGGCAAGATTCATTCTCGCGATATCCGGGCTTCGGGTACGGGAACGGTGAACGCGCGCGTCTTCTATTACAATCCCAAAGTCGGCCCGGAATTTATCCGTCGTCTCTACAGCGAGATGGACGTAACGCTTTTTCGGGATCGGCGACAGGGGGTGGACTGGCTGGTCACCGGCAAGTTCCCCGTCTGTTTTTTCTGCACCCGTTCAGATATAGGATTGGCCAAGCGGCAGGGTCTCCCCGTCGAGGAATTCGGGCCGATGAAGGAAGGGCTCGGGCTGACTTCGAGCAGCGGCAATATGGGGCTGGTGAACCGGGCGCCCCATCCGAACGCGGCCAAAGTCTTCATCAACTGGTTTCTCTCCCGCGAGGGGCAGCTCACTTTGCAAAAAGAGTATGCCAAGGCTATGGTCAGCGCGTCCAATTCGCTCCGGACCGATATCCCCAAAGACATGATTCCGCCGGACCAGAGGCTTGTGAAAGGGATTGATTATATCGAAGTGGAGACCCCGGAGCGCATGTCCATGGAACCCGTATTAAAGATTTTCAATGAGGCCTTGGCCAAGGCCGGCAAGTAAGGAGAATGAAAATGGGAGCGCGACTGATCTTTTTTTACTTTTTACTTTTTACTTTTTCTTTCATCGACTCCGCCTTTCCCCAATCCAAGCGCCCCGGGCAGGCGGAATGGGACCGATTTCTCAAGGCGGCCAGGGAGGAGGGAAGCGTGGTCGTGCTGGGGCCGCCGGGAAATGACGTGCGCCGGGCCCTGACGGAACCTTTCGAGAAGGCGTTTCCGGGTATTCAAGTGGAGTACACGGGAGCGACCGGATCGAAGATGGCGCCGCGACTGTTGAGCGAGCGCAGAGCGCGGCAATACCTCGCGGACGTTCACGTGGGAAATCCGGGAACCGCGACGACGACGCTCTTGCCCGCCGGAGTCCTGGATAATATCAAGCCGCTTCTCATGCTTCCCGAGGTGGTCGATCTGAGCAAATGGTGGCAGAATCGGTTCGATTTTGCCGACCGGGACGGCAAGTACAGTCTCGTTTTTTCCACTAATGTCATGACTCACGTGGCGGTGAATCCGCAGAACGTCAAAAAGGGCGAGCTCCGGTCGTACTCGGATCTTCTCAATCCCAAATGGAAGGGCAAGGTCGCCATGTACGATCCGATGATCCTGGGTCCGGGCTCGGGCACGCTGACCTTTTTCTACGCCCATCCCGATCTGGGAAAAGATTTTCTCCGCAAGCTCTTCACCCAGCAAGGGGTGATTTTGTCCCGAGACAACCGGCAGCTTCTCGAATGGCTCGCCCGGGGAACTTATTCTATCGCGATAGCCCCCAGCGACCTTCATGCCACGGAGCTCAAGTCGAAAGGCCTGCCGATCGAGCTCGTGCGTGCGGAGGAGTTCAAGGAGGGAGGCCTCCTCAACGCCGGTTTTGGCGCGGTGTCTCTGATCGATCGGCCTCCCCATCCGAACGCGGCCGCGGTCTACATCAACTGGCTTCTCTCGAAAGAAGGGCAGGTGGAATGGGTCAAGGCCTCCGGCTATCCCAGCCGGCGCCTGGATGTGCCCCGGAGCCAATTCGATCCCGGGGTCCTTCCGAAGGAAGGGGTTCCCTATCTGCCGGGTTACGGCGAGCAGTATAATCGCACCGCCGTCGAGGCGAATGAATTTGCCAAGAGCCTGATAAAGCAGTAACGGACTTTAGGTCGTAGGTGATGGTGATCCGGTAGTAATCGCCACGAGGTCAACCATGAATCAATTCTGCAGGTTGTTTATTTTATTGGCTCTCTTTTCTGGGGTCGGCTCCGTGGCCTTTGCGGCCCAGCCCGCGCAGCCGGGGGCGAAGACCAGTTCGCAGGCGGAGTGGGACCGGGTTCTCAAGGCGGCCAAGGACGAGGGAAGCGTGGTTGTGCTGGGGCCGCCGGGCAATGATGTGCGCAAAGCCCTGACCGAGCCGTTCGAGAAGACATTCCCTGGCATTAAGGTAGAATACAATGGGGCTACGGGCGCGGTCATGTCACCGCGGCTAATGGCTGAGCGAAAGGCCGGACAGTACCTTGCGGACATTCACGTTGGAAATCCCGGCACCACTCTCACCACGCTTTTCCCTGCAGGCGCCCTGGATCCGATCAAACCGGCCCTGATCCTGCCCGAGGCGGTTGACCCCAGTAAATGGTGGCGAGGAAAGATCGAGTTCTCCGACCGGGAAGAGAAGTATAATGTGGTTTTTTCCACTAACGTGATGGCGCATGCGGCGGTGAATCCTCAAATGGTCAAGAAGGACGAGGTCCGCTCGTACACGGACTTTCTCAGCGCCAAATGGCAGGGGAAGATGGTGATGCTCGATCCGACGATTCTGGGTCCGGGCTCAGCGACTCTGGGCTTCTGGTACCTCCATCCGGATCTGGGCAAGGACTTCATACGTAAATTTCTCACGCCGGAGAGAGTCACCATATCCCGGGACAACCGGCAGATTCTGGACTGGCTGGGGAAGGGGAATTATTTAGCCGCCGTGGGCCCCAGCGAGTTGCTCACTACGGAGTTTACGGCTAAGGGAATGCCCATAAGCTTGTTGCACGCCGATCAATTTCGAGAAGGCGGCATGCTCAATGCCGGTTTCGGAGCCATCGCGCTCATCAACCGTGCCCCTCACCCCAACGCGGCCAAAGTTTATATCAACTGGCTTCTGTCCAGAGAGGGGCAGGCCGAATATAGCAGGGCATCGGGTTATCCGAGCCGGCGCCTGGATGTCCCCCGCGATCAGTTCAATCCCGGTTCGCTTCCCAAAGAAGGGGTGCCGTATATTATAGGTTACGACGAGCAGTTTTCCCGCAGGCTCGAGGAGGCTATGGAATTCGCAAGGTCGTTGCTCAAGAAGTAAAGGTCGTGCAGGCAGGTTCGCCGCTCGCCACGAAGGCGAATGAATTTGCCAAGAGCCTCATAAGGCGGTAAAAAGGTTTTGGGGATAGACGGTTTTCACACTAAGGAGGGCATAACCATGAGTCTGCAAGAGGTACAGCCGGCGCAACAAGATAAAAAGGCGATTCGGTCCCTGGTGAACGAGATCTACGATGCCGCAGTGGCGGAAGCCAGGGAGCGGGTCTGGGCCCATCGGTTTACCAAGGACCTGGAGGCGGGAACGCTCCCGATCGAGGTGATCCGCGGCCTCATCCTCAATCTCTCCACCTGGGCGATGGAGATCAACGCCAGCTCCCGGAGAAAGTTCGGCCGGAACTCTGATTTCTATGCCCACTACCCCGACCTAGAGGAGCTCCTCGCGGACAAGGCTGCCGACGAGTTCACCACCCCCGGCCCGGGCGGCCATCAGCCCACCGTCTATCGGCTAGGAGAGGCGTTGGGCCTCACGCGCGAGCAGATGATCCATCAACCGCTCATCCCCGCCACCCGCGGCTACCTCGACTCCATCGTCTGGCTCTTCGAGACCGGCGGTCCCGGGGGCATTTCGATCACGGAAGAGTGGTATGCGAACTGGGCGCAGGTCTGGTCCAAATCTTTGCAGAAGCACTATGGCCTGACGAAGGAAGATGTCTTTTACTGGGACCTCCACGCGGAGGCGGATTCCCTCGATGAGCACGAGGCGACTACCGTGGAGAAGGGGGTGATGGGACACGGCATGTCCAACCGCTATCTCTCCTGGCGCGTTCTTCAAGAAGGAGTAGGGATGACGCCGGATTTGAGGGAACGTTGGCTGAGATCGGCGCACGCGAGCGTCGAGCAGTTTTTAATTTGGGTCGAGAGTATCTACGACGCCTACGACCCGAGGTTGCCGGGCCGGCCTCTTTTTAACGGTGCAAGCCGCGGGGCGGAGACGAAGCCCGCGGATCCCAAAGGAAAAGTCGACGCCTTTATCGCCCGGGGAACCGAGCTGGCGGAGAAGCACATCCTGAATCATCCCTTCGTAGCCGCCTTGCGGGACGGAAAGCTGTCGTGCGACGCGGTGGCCCGGTTTCACGAGCAGTGGTCGCGGGTGGTGAGGAGGATCACCTCCAGCTACGTGGGGCAGTACTATCATTTTATTCATATCTATAAGCTCCATCGTGACCTCGAGGCGCAAGTGACGCTCAGGATCGGCAACGAGGTCGAGTATCCAGTGGGAGGAGGACGGCCTCGTGCGATGGACCGGTTGCTGACGGCGTTGGGAAGCTCGCCCAAAAAGGCGCTGGAGCAAGGGCTGTTCATCGAGTCGAATTTTTTCGCCTCGTTTTTGGGGAGGCTTTATCTCGAAGGAACATTGGCGGAGACACAGGCGAATCAGATGGGGAATGTGATCGCTCCCTTTGCGCGGATCGTGAGAGAGAGTTTGGTAAAGCACTATGGCGTCAAGGAAGAGGATTGTTTGTATTGGGACACCTATGTGGAGCACGACCGGGCGAAAGAGGGGGGAGGGGCGTTGGGGACGGCGGCGGAGAACCGGTTTGCATTGACCACAATATACGATCGCGGGTTGGTGACGGAGCGGCCGGGATGGGGAGTGGACTATGTGGGAGACACGAGCATCCATCTTTGGGAAATGTTTCTTACGGGCTGCCAGCGGAGGCTGACTTAGAGACTGTTGAAAAAGGCTCATCTGCTTCGTTGCGCTCCAACCGCCTCGCTCGACGTACAGAAAGTACGTCTGCGCTCGTCGGTTTCTCGCGCGCCTGGCATCTGAGACCTTTTTGACCAGTCTCTGGGAGAAAGAAATCGTATGGATATAGCCGATTTAGATGAACAGCTGGCGAAGAAAAATCTGCAGGGCTTCTGGGCCATGGAGCGGAGCTTTGGCGGAGGGCTGAAGCCCAAGCCTTTCCTGTGGAAATGGGAGGATATCCAGGAGGCCCTCGATCTCGCCTCTGAGCATGTGCCGATGGATAAAACCGGACGGCGGGCGATCGTGCTGAGAAACCCTACCGTGGAGCAGGGAATCACGGATACGCTCAATGTCTCGATCCAACTCGTCAAGCCCGGGGAAGTCGCCAAGGCCCACCGCCACGTGGCGTCGGCGATCCGTTTCATTATCCAGGGGGCGCCGCAGGCCTGCACGATCGTCGAGGGAGAGCGCTTCCCGATGGAGGAAGGGGACTTGGTCACGACGCCGAACTGGACCTGGCACGACCATCACAACGGCTCCGATAAACCGGCCATCTGGCTGGACGGCCTGGATGCGCGCCTGGTCCGATTTCTTCATGTGGGCTTTTCCGAGCCTTACAACCACGAGCGGCAGGTGGTGGAGAAACCCGACGGGCGCATGGATAAGTTGTTGGGTTATGCCCGGCCTTCGTGGATGAAATCGGATACCCTGACGCCGCCCTTTCGCTATCGCTGGACTGACGTCTTTCCGACGCTTTCGGCCTTGAAGGAGAGCGAGGGCGACCCCTTCGACGGAGTCCGGCTGCAGTACATCGATCCCACGAACGGAGGCCCCACCCTGCTCACCTTTTCCTGCGAGATCCAACTGCTCCGGCCCCATGAAAAGCTGCGCCCTCATCGCCACACGAGCTCCGTGGTCTACCAGGCCTTCCGGGGCCGGGGCCTCACCCGAGTGGAAGAAGAGACACTTTCGTGGGAGAGAAAAGACGTTTTCACGATCCCGCCCTGGAACTGGCACAGCCATGAGAACCCCTCGGACGAGGACGCCATCCTATTTTCCATCACGGATTGGCCGGCCCTGAAAGCGCTGGGATTTTACCGTGAAGAGGCGCGCAGTTAAGATGGTCGCCTCTCCTCGGTCTCTTGCTGGGTTTCTTTGGCTCGTCGCGTTTTTCATTTCGTTTTCTCACGCTCACGCGCAGTTGTCGAAGGCCAACACCGGTCGTGCGGCGGAATGGAACCAGCTACTCAAGGCGGCGCGCGAAGAAGGGAAGGTGGTTGTCTTAGGGCCGCCGGGAGCCCCGGATCGAAAGGCGCTGACCGAAGGTTTCCAGAAATCTTTTCCCGGCATTGAGGTGGAATATACGGGCTCTTCGGGCTTTCAGATCGTTCCCCGGCTTCAGGCGGAGAGAAGGGCCGGCCGATATCTCGCCGACGTTCACGTGGGAAATCCGGGCTCCATCCTCACGAGCATGCTCCCCGCGGGCATGTTGGATCCGGTCAGGCCGGCGCTTGTCCTGCCGGAGGTCCTCGACCCGAGCAAATGGTGGGAAGGGGGTCTCGAGTACGCCGATCAGGCGGGCAAATACAACGTGGTTTTCAGCACCGACGTGAGGACCCATGTGGTGGCGAATCCCAAGCTGGTCAAGAAAGAGGAGATGCGTTCTTATTGGAACCTCCTCGATTCCAAGTGGGCGGCGAAGATCGTGATGAAAGACCCGTTGGTCAGGGGACCCGGCGGCGGCACGGCCCTCTTCTGGTACATCCACCCGGCCCTGGGGAAGGAATTTATCCGGCGCTTTTTCACCGAGCAGAGGGTGGCCGTCTCGAACAACGACCGCCAGATTCTGGAGTGGGTCGCGCAGGACCGCTACGCGATCGGCGTCGGCCACAGCACGAACATCGCCACGGATTTCATGCGGAAGGGGCTGAGCATCGAGGAATTGCGCAGCGACCTGTTCAAGGAAGGGAGCAACCTGAACGCGGGATTCGGCACGGTGACTTTGATCAACCGCGCCCCGCACCCGAATGCGGCAAAGGTCTATCTCAACTGGCTTCTCTCGAAGGAAGGGCAGACGGACTGGAGTCTGGGATCCGGCTATCCCAGCCGCCGGCTCGACGTGCCCCGCGACCATTTGGATCCGCTGAAGCTTCCCAAAGACGGCGTGGCTTACCAGAAGCAGTATAAAGAGGAGTACACGCGCTTGCAGGATGAGGTGAATGAATTTGTCGGAAAGTTGCTCAAGAAGTAAATCCAGCCGACTGGTAGTCCGTACCCTCTACTTGGTCGGTATTTTTGTTCTTTTTGGCGCCGGGGAATTGTCCGCCGCGGAGCGGGCAGGCTGGCAGGCCGAGTGGGAACGCGTTCAAGCGGGCGCGAAGAAAGAAGAAAAAGTCATCGTGTTCGGCCCGCCGGGGGCCGCCGCCCGTCGAGGCCTCAGCGAGGGGTTTGAAAAATCCTTCCCCGGGATCGAAGTCGAATACAACGGGATGACCGGCTCGAAGGCTTCTCCCCGATTGTTGGCGGAGCGGCGGGCCGGGCGCTACTTGGTAGACGTCCACGTGGGGGGAACGGGCTCGATGCTCCAGAGCCTTCTCCCGGCGGGCGCGCTGGACCCCATTCCGCCCGCGCTGATCTTGCCTGAAGTCGTCGATCCCAAGAAGTGGTGGCTGGGCAAATTGGAATTCTCCGACACTGCCGGGAAGTACAACTTGGTCTTCACCACCAACGTGAGGACCCATGTGGCGGTCAATCCCAAATTGGTGAAGACGGCCGAGCTCAAGTCCTACTGGGATTTTCTCAATCCGAAATGGCGCGGGAAGATCGTTATGGACGACCCCACACTTTCCGGTCCGGGGCAGGGGACGGCGAAATTTTTTCTGATCCATCCGGATCTGGGAAAGGAATACATCCGCCGGCTCTTCACCGAGCAGAAGATCACGCTCCTCCGAAACGAGCGTCAGGCGCTCGAGTGGGTGGTGCGCGGGGACTATCTGATCGCGATCTCGCCGAGCGAGCTCCACACCAACGAGTTGAAGTCCAAGGGGCTCTCCATTGATCTCGTCCGGGGCGAGCAGTTCAAAGAGAGCAGCACCCTCAACGTCGGCTTCGGTTCGGTGGCCTTGATGAACCGGGCGCCGCATCCGAACGCGGCTAGGCTCTATCTCAACTGGCTTCTCTCCAAAGAGGGCCAGACCGACTGGAGCCGCGCCTCCAGCTATCCGAGCCGCCGACTCGACGTTCCTCGGGATCACCTGAATCCCGAGTCGCTTCCTCAGGAAGGCAAATCCTACCTGCCCACCTATAAAGAGGAATACTTCAAATACAACGACGAGGCGGAAGCCTTTATCATCGAGCTCCTCAAGAGATAAACGATGGCCCCGGTAAGCTCCGGCTATTATCCCGATCTCCGAAGTTACCTCTCCGTGTTGGAGGCAAAGGGGAAGCTCGTCCGCATCCAACACCCGATCAACAAAGATACGGAAATGCACCCGCTGGTGCGCCTCCAGTTCCGCGGCCTCCCCGAGTCCGAGCGGCGCGCCTTTCTGTTCGAAGACGTCGTGGACTCCGCCGGCCGGAGCTATGATATTCCGGTGGTGGTGGGCTGCACCGCCGCTTCCCGCGAGATATACGCGATCGGGATGCAGGTCGAAGATCCGAGCGGCATCAGCCGGCGCTGGGCCGAAGCCCAGAAAAACCCGATAGCCCCAGTGCGCGTGGAGCGCGGCGCGGTGCACGAGCATGTTTATACCGGGCCCGACCTGGACAGGATCGGCGGCCTGGGACTGCTGCCGGTGCCGATCTCGACCCCCGGATTCGACAACGCGCCCTATACCAGCGCTTCTCACTGGCTCTCTCGTGACCCGGAGAGCGGTCGCTACAACCTCGGCAACTACCGCGGCCAGATCAAGGCCCCGCTCCGCGTCGGCTGCAACGCGGGCATGTCCCAGGACATGTGGAGTCATTGGGAGAAATATCGGGCGCGCAGCGAGCCGATGCCCGCGGCGCTCGTCCTGGGCGTGACGCCCAATCTTTCCTACTGCGCCACGGCCAAGCTGCCGCGCGACGTGGACGAGTATCACGTGGCCGGAGGCATCGCCCGGCAACCGGTTGAATTGGTCCGCTGCCGGACCATAGACCTGGAGGTCCCGGCCCATGCCGAGATCGTAGTCGAGGGAATGATTCCCACGGACACGCTGGAGTTCGAAGGGCCCTTCGGCGAGTTCCCGGGCTACATGGCCACGACCGAGACCACGCTCTTTATGAACGTGACCGCGATTACCCATCGCGACCATCCGATATATGAATCCTTCCTCAGCCAGTTCCCGCCCAGCGAATCGAGCGTCCTGAGGGGCGTTTCCAAAGAAGGAATCCTGCTCAAGATCCTGCAGGAAGACCACGGCATGAAGAATGTTCTCCAGGTCGCCCTGCACGAATCGACCGGGAGCTGGGGCCTCACCGTCGTTCAGGTCAAAGATCCCGAGCCCGGCCAGGTCAAGCGGATCTTCGAGGCCTTGCCGCCGAGGATCTACTCCAAGATGATGGTGGTGGTGGACGACGACATCGATCCCAGAGACGCGGACTCGGTCAACTGGGCGCTGGCCTTTCGTTTCCAGCCCATGCGCGATCTCCAGATGAAACCGATGCATGAAATGTCCCTGGATCCCTCTATCGAAGACCCGGCGTTTCAGAGCACGGAGGATCGCATGAAGCGGAAAGAGAGCCGGGCCTCCTGCATGATGGCCGATGCGACCCGAAAGTGGCCCTATCCTCCGACCTCGCTGCCGAAGCGGGATTATATGGAAAAGGCATTGCAAATCTGGCACAATTTAGAGTTACCCCCCTTGCAGCTCAAAATGCCGTGGCACGGGGTCAATCTCGGCTACTGGCCGGAGGAGAGAGAGAATGAGGCGCGCCTCGCAGTCGTAGGAAGACATTATGAGACGGGAGAGAAATTCGCGCAGCGCCGCACTCAATTAGGACCGGGGAAAGAAAGTAAAAAGTAAAAAGGCAAAAGTAAAAAGGGCAGCGGTCGAGGCCGAATCTCGGAAGGAGGAACCACCATGTTGACTCATGAAGAAAATGAAATGATGACTCATGTGGGACCCGGCACCCCGGCGGGGGAGCTTCTCCGCCGCTACTGGCATCCCATCGCAGTCGCCGAAGAGGTTAGTGAGAAACAGCCGACCAAGTTTGTGCGCGTGTTGGGCGAGGACCTGGTTTTGTTCCGGGACAAGAGGGGAAGGCTCGGTTTGCTCGCGGACCACTGTTCCCACCGCGGCGCCTCACTGGTCTACGGCAGGGTGGAGGAGCGCGGTATCGCCTGCGCTTATCATGGCTGGCTGTATGACACCGAAGGAAACTGTCTCGAGTGTCCGGCGGAGCCGGCGGAGTCGAAATTCCACCTTACGATCAAACAGAAATCCTATCCGGTTCAGGAGTACCTGAAGCTGGTTTGGGCCTACATGGGGCCCTCTCCCGTCCCGCTCCTTCCTCATTACGACACGCTTTTCCGTAAAGACGGCCATAGAAAGATCACGGTGCACCCGCAATTGGATTGCAATTGGTTCCAGGCGATGGAGAATTCGGTGGACCCGGCCCATTTGCAGATCCTCCACCAGGAATATTACTCCGGCGGCAAGCGGAAACCGGCGAGCACAACGCGCGGCTTCACCGATGACGTGAAGGAATTCGAATTTTATCTCACGGACCATGGTGTCATGAAAAAACGGACCTACACGAACGGCATTGTCGATGAGCACCCGCTCCTTTTTCCCAACATCCTCCGCCAGGGGCCGAGCACCCAGTTCCGGACGCCCATCGACGATGAGCACACCATCCACATTCATGTCTTTTTCTTCCCCACCGACGATGGAAGCGAGCCCGAAGACGCATTCGACCCGCCCATCAAGTACGCCGAACCCTACAAGAATCCGCCCGATCGTCTCCATCCCTTTACGCGATTTACCTTGCAGCATGTCATCCCGCAGGATCACATGGCCTGGGAGACCCAGGGACCTCTTGCCGACCGTTCGCGCGAGCGGTTGGCCACAACGGACCGTGGCATCGTTATGCTCCGGGATCTCATGAAACGTGAGATAGAGAAGGTGAAGCGGGGCGAGGACCCGATCGGAGTCCAGCGGGATCCCCGTCACCCGATCATCGACACCAATGTGGAGGAGGGCGTGAAGCAGTCTCAGGCCAACGCAAGAGCGGCAGGGCTGCCCATCGGGTATTGAGAGGCGAAATTCAGACGGCGGGCTCCAAAATTCAGAGTCCCTTGCCGATTCTCGAAGTCGGAGCTGCTACCTGATAATAACGTACCGGCGGATATCCGGCTCCCTTGCCGCCAACGATGGAATTTTAGACAAGGCCTCCTGTACGTGAGGCGTCTCAAAGTGAGAATCGATCGCCGCGTCGCTTTCCCATTCTTCCACGAAAGTGAAGTCGGTCGGATCGGCCTTGTTTTGCAGGAGCTGATAGCTGACGCAGCCCTTTTCCCTCCGCGTCGGCTCGACGAGTCCGCGCAGGAGCGCCTTTAACTCCTCGACTTTTTCCGGCCGCGCGGTGATCCGGACGACGACCCTGACCGACTCACTTGTCATACGGCCCCCCTAGCGATTACTTCGCGGCGAAGCAGAAGAGTCGGCCGGCCCCTCCGCGCGGAGAGGTGTCGTTGCAGCCCCCATTGTCATGAGACGAGTTCCATGAGCCGGAGCTTCCCGAGGTATCCCCGCCACGCCCGATGCCGTCAGAGTGACCCACCTGCGCTGACATCTCGGAAGCTTCCGAAGTCCAGTTGTTGCAGGTCTTTCCTGCCATGACCGTCCCTTCGGGCGTCGAGCCGGTCAGGATATCGTGCTCGGTTGGTTTAGGGGATTCGGGCCAGTTTCCCGGCACCCGTTGGCCGCGCTCGTCGACAAAGACAGTCGCGTCTCCTTTGCGGGCGTGGAGCTCGGCGAGGTCCTTCGCGACTATGGCGCTTTCGGCATTGTACCAGGGGCCGTTGCCGATCCGGCTGCGGGCGTCGGTCGGCTTGTTGGCGTTGTCAGGGTCCCGCTCCGCGCTCAAATAGGCGCGCCAGGTCTTGTTGCCGAGCCCTACCGCGGCCGCCAACTTCTGGCAAATGCTGTCCGCGCCTTTGAGGCCGCCCAGATTGCCGGTCTTGTGCTTGGCGCTGGTGACGAAGAAGCTCATATTGGGACTTGTCTGAGCGCTTGCCGCATTAACGTTGTTGTCCCTATGGCCGCTGGCGAGAACCAGTGCCGCCGTGATCGCAAGAAGAGAGATCCAAAGCTTCATAAGGTCCTCCTTTAGTGTCTAGAAAATTAGCAATTTACTGGCTTCGTCTCTTCCGATTCCAAGGAGGAAAATCAAGAGAAGTCTAAATCCCCACGCTTGACAACGGAAGTCATATCAACGCATGCATCAGCCGCGCCGCCTCGCGGCGTCGGCTGGAGGCGATGGTTCGCTGACCATTTCCCCTATCTCATAAAGGAATTCGGGAGCGAAATCCGCGTGATTTGGCCACACAACAGTGTCGATGTCGTGATTGACCTTGAACTGTCTGAAATAGGACAAGTCCTTCAGAAGTTCAAAAATGGGACCGTCTAAATGGTTAGAAAGGTCAACGACTCGGACTTCTTCGTTCTCAAATTGAATCTTCAATTTGTACCCGCCGACATAAGAAGCGTCTATGACGTAATGCATATCATACCTCTCAAACAAGGGGGTCAATCTCGTGAAGATCTTCCTTCCGTTCGGCTCGCGTCCAGTTCTCCATGAGTTCTTCCCTGTGCTGAAATGCCCACTCAAGTACGAGTGACACGACTCGAGGAGGTAGTTTTCCCTCAATCAACCTGAGGTCATTAATAGAAAAGGTTGCTCTTTGGCTCCCATACTTCGCCTGGAAATGGGGAGGACCGTGGTCCTTGAGTACATTGCGATGACAATGCCCAGGAATCTGCTGATCTCCGGCACCTTCGTTTCCTATCAGATATGCCCCAAAAATGCACTCTACCATGAGTCGAGAGGTATGTCATTCTTGATCCAGGGAACTATTAACCCAATCCGACATTTTGACGCCATGAAATACAACTTAGGAACGCTTGCGGCACCGACCACGAGCCCCATGTTCTGGTTTGCTCGTTAACTTCACCATTGGTGAAAAATCCCAGTGGTTGTCGAATCTGCGCTCTGCCTCGGTGTGCGTTTAGCCGAGGAAATACTCTATTCGCGGCGCATCTTAATTTTGTTGGGCGTGCCTGCCGGTCTGATCTCCTTGAGCAGCCCAGCCTCGTCCGTCTCAATCGCATCCACGCCATAGGCGATGAACCGGCGCATCGTGGCTTCATCATGCACATCCCATGCAATAACCGAAATTCCTCGCTTGTGCGCGCGCGCCACGAGAGCTTCCGTCATCCCTATTCTGTGAACATGGATGAAATCCATATCTTCTTCCAAAACATTTCCAAAACGCACGCCTCGATGGACGATCAGTGAGAGAAAGGGGACGCGGAAGACGATGGAGATGCCGACCGGAATTTCAGGCGCCAGCGACCGTACTCGTTTGATCACATTCGGATCAAACGATTTGATGAGCACGCGGTTTTCGAGACGACGCTCTCTGATGAAGTCAATCAGCCGTCCTTCAATGCCGTCATGATAGGGGGTTCCGTATTTGATTTCCAGCAGGAGATTCGTCCGATCATCGAGCACATCAACAACCTCATGCAAGGTGGGCACTTGCTCGCCTTTGAATGCATCGCTGAACCAGCTTCCGGCATCGAGCTTCTTCAACTCGTCCAAAGTGTACTCTCGAAGATTTCCTCTTCCATTCGTTGTCCGGCTAACTGATTTGTCGTGGAAGACCACGAGGTGTCCGTTGCTCGTCTGCTGCACGTCAACCTCGAGGTACTCGACGCCAAGCTCCACTGCTTTGCGAAACGCAGGCAGTGTATTTTCCGGAGCGTGCGTCGGAAGGCCTCGATGGGCGATGATTGCGACGGTGCTTTTCTCGGAAGCAGACACATCTTCATGCAGAATGGCGACTTTGAAAATGAGAAGAGCTGCGCAGCATGAAAAGGGGCCGCATTTATTTTGTATGAATTTCTGTAAACCGAATTTTCTATCAATAGTTATGGCCTCCTTTTCGTTCTATTTGGCTTGTCTAACGCCACGGGTGAGTTTCGATTTGCCCGCCTCGGGCGAAACGTAAACTCCACCCAATTGTTCGCTGTCCTAATCCTCCCAAGATTTTTTCACAAGGTCGGCAATCTTGGCCAGTGTGTCCGTTTTGGACATAATTGCTGCCTTGTCGGTTGAAATGCGCAGACTCTGCTTCTTCTTGGTGTAGGCAATGCCTGCTTCCTCAAGGAGCGCAATTGCGTCGGTAAGACGAGGCTCAGTGAACCAACAAGAAAGAAGGCTTCGCCCACCACTCCGCTTGTGAATCCACATGTAGCTGTTCCCGTTGACTTCGATTCCGATATAGCCCTTGACGAAGTGCAAGGATGCGCCGGGAAGGGTGGATCGGGTTGCTTCCAAGAGCGCTTTGGCGGCGTCGAGCGTCCATGAGGATTTCTCCTGCCAAAACTTTTCATTGTACTCGCGCCCGCCTGTTTCACCTGCGTCTTCTGGCTCCTCGTATGTGTCCAGAACTTTGGAGAAGTGAAGAATCTTCTTGCCGTCTGCTTCGA
>Ga0080064_1004716_pt1 | contig 17046 bp, 9 predicted proteins | sample Subgrocontami54m_FD_69260 | JGI IMG/M metagenome (GOLD analysis project Ga0080064, IMG submission 69260) | Subsurface groundwater microbial communities from S. Glens Falls, New York, USA - GMW46 contaminated, 5.4 m (SPADES assembly) (version 2) ...
CGATTTCCTTGATGATGCGCGTGACCGCCCCGACGCTGCCGATGGCCTCGCTCAGGCGGTCGATGCCCTGGCTGGACGTCTGCACCGCGGTCACCACCTGATCGGTGTTGCTCAGGCTCTGCGCCATCCTCTGGTTGCCTTCATTGACGATTTCCAGGGTTGACTGCGCGGAGGCGGCGGTGCCCTCCGCGCTTTTCGCCACCTCGGTGACCGAAACCGAGACTTCCTCCATCGCCACGCTGACCTGCGCGATGCTGTCGGACTGGGAACGCGAATGCGTGGAGACCTGCTCGACTTCCGTCTCCAGCTCGCTGCAGCGCTTCTCCAGGACTTCGACGCTGTGACGGATTTCGTCGATGATCACGCGAAGGTGGGCCTGGGTCGTCGCGAGCGACGCGAGCACGCGGCCGGTCTGGTCCAGGGCAGTCACCTCGATGTCGTTGTCCAGCCTGCCCTGTGCGATCCGTTCGAAATACCCGACCGCCTTCCGCAGGGGGCGGCTGACGGTGTAGAGGATGAATACGGAGTTCGACCCCGCGAATACCACGCCCAGGGATGCCAGGATCCAGGCGGCTGCGCTCCAGCCGGCTAGGCCTGCGCCGGCGGCGCCGAGGCCGAGCAGCGCCATGCTGGCGGAAAAGATCGCCTGGCGCATTTCAAAAGACACGAAGTGCATGATGTGGGAAACGAAGGTCCTCGATTTGCGATAGGCGCATCGCTTCTCGCGCACGTCCCGGTACAGGCGCTCCGCGGACTCCACTTCCTTGCGCGTCGGCTCGGTACGCACCGACATGTAGCCGAGCGTCTGTTGCTGGTTGCGCACCTGCACCACCAGCGCCTTCACCCAATAGTGGTCGCCGTTCTTGCAGCGGTTCTTGACCATCCCGCGCCAGGGCCGGCCGGCCTTGATCGTCGTCCACAGGTCCTCGAAGGCCTCCGGCGGCATGTCCGGGTGGCGGACCACGTTATGGTTCTTGCCGATCAGCTCCTCCCGCGAGAAGCCGCTGATCTCGACGAAAGTGTCGTTGGCATACGTAATCACCCCTTTGAGATCCGTCCTCGAGACGATGATCTTCCCCTTGGGGTAGCGATGCTCGACGTTGGTGACAGGAAGGTTCATTTTCACGATAGGGTTTCTTTTCCTGTTTTCGGGGCCAGTTCCCACTTTACTTAGCGGCAGCCGGGCCGAATTCTTTAGCCCCGCGATGCACGATCGGGCCGGATTAGGCGCAGGCGCGGCCGATCGCAGGAGGCGGCCGCGGGAGAGAGCCGGCCGGGATCCCGACTGCGGCCAGGCGGCCGGAGCGCCGCCGGTCGCGACGGGATCGCCCCGGCCTTCGCCGGCGGCGACGGTCGCGGACCACTGGCTCCAACGCACCACGCACCACGCTCGGCGGACGCCTCATTACCCGGGTGGCCGCGAGGCTGATATATTACGCATAATCGTTGCAACCAAAAACGATGATGAAATCGGCCGCGTGACCGGCCGACGCGCGGGCTCCCGCAGCGCTGAGTTGCGCGGCGAGCGGGGCGAAGCGCACACGCTTCCGTGCGGCGTGCCGTCGATCATGGCGATATCAACCACTCTCGTACTGGCGGATGACCATCAGCTGCTGCGTCAATCGCTGCGGGCGCTGCTGGAGCGCGAAGGCGATTTCAAGGTGATTGGCGAGGCCGGAGACGGGCTGACGGCCGCCGAAGTCGTGGAACGTCTCGAGCCCGATGTCCTGGTGCTCGGCGTCATGTTGCCCGGGCTCAGCGGCCTGGAGGTCGCGCGGCAGGTGAGCTTGCGCACCCGGCGGACGCGGATCGTGATCCTTTCGATGTTGGCCGACGTGTCGTGCGTGGTCGAGGCGCTCAGAAACGGCGCGTCAGCCTACGTACTGAAGTGTGCGGCGTTCGAGGACCTCGTGCGCGCGATACGAGAAGCGACCGCGGGCCGCAGGTACTTGTGCCCACCCCTTTCGGAGCAGGCCGCAAGCATATACCGTGAGGCCGCCGACCCGACGAGCTCCGACAAGTACGAGAAGCTCACCGATCGGGAGAGGCAGGTCCTTCAGCTCGTGGCCGAGGGGTCGACGAGCGCGGCAATCGCCAAGCGGCTCGGCATCAGCCCGCGCACCGTCGAGACGCATCGTGCGAACATCGCAAAGAAGCTCGGATTCCGCAATCAAACCGATCTGATCGCCTTCGCCCTGCGCCGCGGGCTCATCTCGAAGGAAATCTAGTCGCGACACGGGCCAATGCGTGTCCGGCGCAACGCCGCGCCACCGGTTCAGGGCATCCAACAGCCGCGATTGGAACCGGGGCATGGGCGGTTCGATGTACGTAGGGATACGGATGGACAGCCTGTGGGCGCGGCGTAAATTGAGCGGTTTCTTCTACCACTTGCGCCATTTGTGGACCGGGATGGGCAAGGAGAGGTGTTGTCGACTTGCTGCCTAATCGGCTTGTCGTATTCGACCTGAGCGATCAGCGCTACGGCCTGCCGCTGCATGCGGTGGACCGGATAGTGCGCATCGTGGAATTCACTCCGCTGCCCAAGGCGCCGGACATCGTTCTCGGCGTGGTCAACGTACACGGACGGGTCATTCCGGTGGTGGACATACGTCGGCGCTTTCACCTGCCGCGCCGCGACGTCGCTCTGACCGACCAGATGGTGATCGCGCGCACATCACGGCGGGTGGTCGCGCTGGTGGCCGACGCGGTGACTGGTGTCATCGAATACTCCGAGCAGGACGGCGAGGAAGCGCGCGAAGTGCTTCCGGGCGTCCAGTACGTCGAAGGGATAGTGAAGCTTGGCGACGGCCTGATCCTCATCCACAATCTGGACAAGTTCCTTTCGTTGGAAGAAGAGACGACGTTGGACCGGGCGATGGAGGGCGCCTGAGGTGGATATGCGGCGCGCTGTCTCCGGTTCGCTTCTCTCGGACCTGAGCGGTCTGGTCGCCGCGCGCATGGGTCTGAACTACCCGCAAGAGCGCTGGGGCGACCTGGAGCGCGGGGTCGCCGCGGCGGCTCGCGAACTCGGATTCGGGGACGTCGAATCGTGTGCCCGCTGGCTGTGCTCGGGCGCCGCGGCGCGAGGTCACATCGAAATCCTGGCCAGCCACCTGACCGTCGGGGAGACCTATTTCTTTCGCGGGAGCGGGGGATTCGACGCGCTCGAGAAGCATATCCTGCCCGAGTTGTTCCGCCTGCGCCGCGATGGGGAGCGGCGTATCCGGATTTGGAGCGCGGGTTGCTGCACCGGCGAGGAACCCTACTCCATCGCCATGCTCCTCGACCGACTGATCCCCGATCCCAACGGGTGGCACGTCACCGTCCTCGCCACGGATATCAACCCGCGGTTTCTGCGCAAGGCCGCGCAGGCCGTGTACGGCGAGTGGTCGTTCCGCGGCACGCCGGAATGGGTCAGGGAGCGGTACTTCAGGAAAAGAAAAGACGGGCGTTTCGCGCTTGTCCCGCATATCAGGGACAAGGTGACGTTTTCCTACCTGAATCTGGCCGACGACGTCTATCCGTCGCTCCGGAACAACACCAACGCGATGGATGTGATCTTCTGCAGGAACGTGTTGATGTATTTCCATGCCGACCGCGCGAAGGCGGTCTCGCGGAACCTTTACCGCTCGCTGGTCGACGGCGGCTGGCTGGTCGTCAGTGCCACGGAAACCTCGAACATCCTGTTCTCGTCGTTTTCCGCCGTCGAATTCCCCGGCGCCTTGCTCTACCGGAAGGCGGCCTCCGCCGGGCCGCAGGCGTTCTCCGTCGCAGATCGGGATCCGGCGTTTCCGGAGGATTCCTGGGCCGCGCATCGACCCGAGCCGGGCTTCCCGGACGAGATTGCCGTGCCGGAATCGGCGCGACCCGTCCCGCGGTCGCCAAATCCGCAGCCGCCCGGCAGACCGGACGCGCTTGAACGAGTCGGGGGGCTCGCGCGCGCACCGGAGAACCTGGGCACCGCGGCCGCCCGCGCGAGGAACTGCGCCGACCAGGGCAGGCTCGCCGAGGCGGCCGAGTGGTGCGAACGAGCGATCGCCACGGACAAGCTGAACGCGGCGCATCATTACCTGCTTGCCGCCGTACAGCAGGAGAACGGGCAGATCGAGGCGGCGCTGCAGTCGCTGCAGCGCGCAGTGTATCTCGACGCCGGCTTCGCGCTCGCCCACTTCGCTCTGGGAAACATGGAGTTGTCGCGGGGTCGGTACCGGGAGGCGAGGCGCCATTTCGCAAACGCGCTGGCGCTCCTGCGCGCAGGGTCCGGCGACGACATTCTCCCGGAGTCGGACGGGCTGACGGTGGCTCGACTGATCGAGATCATCGCTTCCGTGCTCTCGGGTCTGCCGCGCGCGGCGGCATGCGCGTGACATGAGCGACCGCATGATCGCGCGCGGAGCGACGCAACGAAAGAAGAACAAGGCCATTGACTGGGACGAGGTCCGCCAGCGCGTCGAATCGGCAGGCGCTGCCGTCGAACGCGTGCTGGCACCGGATGCAGTCGAAGCCCGCCTGATACTCAAGGCACGCGCGCAGGCCCTGGCCCGGAGGCCGGACACAGCGGAAACGGGCAATACGCTGGAGTGCGTGGAATTCCTCCTGGCGCACGAGAGGTACGCGGTCGAAACTCGCCACGTCCGGGAGGTGCACCCGCTGGAGAACCTGACGCCATTGCCATGCACGCCCGCATTCGTGCTCGGAATCGTCAACCTGCGCGGAGAGATCCTGTCCGTCGTCGACATAAGGAAGTTCTTCGACCTCCCGGAAAGAGGTCTGACCGACCTCAACAAGGTAATCGTGCTCCGGTCCGAGGTCATGTTGTTCGGCATTCTCGCCGACGCCGTGCTGGGCGTGCGCCGAATTCCGGTCGTCGAGATCCAGTCTTCCCTTCCCACGCTGACGGGCATCCGCGACAGATACCTGAGAGGCGTGACGCCCGAACGCACGGTCGTTCTCGATGCGCAGAGGCTGCTGACCGACGACGCGGTCATCGTGCAGGACCAGGCATGAAATAGAACCAACCGTCCGGGACGTGGAATCATCGCTGCGGACCGCAGCATGTGGAAGAAGAAGGAGAAGAATCATGAAATGGTTTCTCGATCTTTCGACGCGCGGCAAGCTGTTCGCCGGCTTCGGGACGATGGTTGTGGCCCTCGCCGCAGTGATCTTCGCCGCATATGCAGTCATTGCGGCGATCCAGGCGTCCCAGACCAGCCTTTACCAGCAAGACTTCGCCAACGCTCTGGACCTGATGCAGCTTCGCGCCAATGAGAACGGGGTACGTGCGGCGCTGATGGAAATGATAGCGGTCACGCAGCGCTCCGATCAGGAGACGTGGCATCAGGAGATCAAGGAGCGCAGCAAGGAAATTGCCGAGATCACGCAACGGCTGACGAGCCGCAACCGCGCCGATGCGAAATTGTCGGGCACGCTCAATGAGCTCAGCGCGGTTCGCGAAGCTTTCGCCCAGACCAGGGATACCCAAACCATCCCCCTGATCTACGCCGGGAAGATAGAGCAGGCCAAGCAGTTGGTGTTCGGCCTCCAGGAGGAGCGCTACCGGAAAGTGCGCGCCATTTCCAAGGAGTTGGGAAGCGAGGCGGCGGAGGACGCGAGGGCGGCCGTTGCGGAGTCCGAGCAGAGGGCGCGCCAGGCGATTCAGTTCTTCGTCATCGCCGGCATCGCGGCCATCCTGCTGGCGCTGGCGTCCGCGCGGTTCCTGAGCCGCATCATCGCCCAGCCGATCAAGATGGTTTCCGGCATCGCGCAGCGGGTCGCCTCGGGCGATCTCACGGTCAGCGTGCCGCAGGACGATCGCGCCGACGAAGTGGGGGAACTTGTGCGGACGTTCCGGACGATGGTCGAGAGCCAGCGCCGCCTGACCGGAGAAATTCTCGACGGGGTGAACGTGCTTTCTTCCTCCTCCAGCGAAATCCTCGCCACGACGACGCAGGTGGCGGCCGGGGCGGCGGAGACCGCGAGCGCGGTGAGCGAGACCACGGCCACGGTGGAGGAGGTGAAGCAGACCGCCGGGGTATCGAGCCAGAAGGGAAATCCTCGCCACGACGACGCAGGTGGCGGCCGGGGCGGCGGAGACCGCGAGCGCGGTGAGCGAGACCACGGCCACGGTGGAGGAGGTGAAGCAGACCGCCGGGGTATCGAGCCAGAAGGCGAAGTACGTCTCCGAGAGTGCGCAGAAGGTGGCGCAGGTTTCGCAGGCCGGGCGCGAGTCGGTCGAGGAGGCGATCCAGAGAATGCAGCGCATCCAGGAGCAGATGGAGTCGATCGCCGAGAGCATCGTGCGCCTGTCGGAGCAGAGCCAGGCGATCGGGGAGATCATCGCCACGGTCAACGATCTGGCCGAGCAGTCGAACCTGCTGGCGGTGAATGCGGCGATCGAGGCGACCAGGGCGGGCGAACAGGGCAAGGGCTTCGGAGTCGTCGCCCAGGAGATCAAGAGTCTCGCGGAGCAATCCAAGCAGGCGACCGCGCAGGTGCGAACGATCCTGGGCGACATCCAGAAGGCGACCAGCGCCGCGGTGCTGGCTACCGAGCAGGGAGCCAAGGCGGTGGAAGCGGGGGTGAGGCAGTCGGGCGAGGCCGGGGAGTCGATCCGGCAGTTGGCCGAAAGTGTCGCGGAGGCGGCGCAGGCGGCGGTGCAGATCGCCGCCTCGAGCCAGCAGCAGATGGTGGGCATGGACCAGGTGGCGCTGGCGATGGACAACATCAAGCAGGCGAGCGCGCAGAATGTGGCCAGCACGAGACAGTCCGAGATTGCTGCCAAGAACCTGCACGAGCTGGGGCAACGTCTGAATTCGATGATCGGAAGCAAGGCGGGCTGAGCAACGCGCAGGGAACGTCAATCCGGACGCGCGGCGGTCTTGTCGCGAGACGCGTGGCTTGCCGGACCTTGATTGGGGAGCGCCATGGTCGAGAAGAACGACGACTTTCAGAAGAGGCTTCTCGCGACGTTCCGGATCGAGGCGGACGAGCATCTCCGGGCGATGTCGTCGGGGTTGTTCGACCTGGAGAAATCCCCGGCCCGCGTGCAGCAGACGGAACTCATCGAGAAGATCTTTCGCGAGGCGCATAGCCTGAAAGGGGCTGCCCGGGCGGTGAATTTCACCGAGATCGAAGCGGTCTGCCACTCGCTGGAAAGCGTGTTTTCGGGGCTGAAGGGGAATCGGCTCGCCGTCTCGCCGGCGTTATTGGATCTCCTGCATCAGGCGATCGACGCGGCCGGCAGGTTCCTTGCTCCCGACGCCGCCGCGCCCGGAGCCCATCGGCCAGCGATCATGGAACTGGTACGGCGGTTGACCGATGCATTGAAAGGGCCGTTGCCCGGTCCGGAATTGTCCGCGCCGGCGCAAGCGGTTGCGCCCGCATCGTCTTCCGCCGCGACGGCCGAACCCGTGGCGACCGCCGACGTACGCACGCCGCTTCCTGCGCCGAGCCTTGCGTCCGAGACGGTCAGGGTTTCCACGGCGAAACTCGACGCAGTGATGTGGCAGGTCGAGGAACTGTTTTCGCCGCGGCTGGCATCGCGTGAGCGCGTCGGGGAGTTGCGCGAAACCGCCGCTGCGCTTGCGAAATGGAAAAAGGAACGGACACGGATTCAGCCCGCATTGCGGCGGATCGAGCGCTCGCTTGCACGGGGCGGCAGGCCCAACGGCGCCGCCAGGGAAAGCCAGGAGCTCTTGAGGCTGCTCGAGTATCTCGACGGCGAAAGCGTGCACATGAAAGTGCTCGACAATCGACTGGCGAGCCTGGCGCAGTCCGCCGAGCACGACCAACGCACGCTGGCCGGAATGACCGACAACCTTCTTCACGAGGTGAAGGAGATGCATCTGTTGCCGTTCTCTTCGCTGATCGAGAGCTTTCCGCGATTCACTCGCGAGCTTGCACGCGACCAGGGCAAGGAGGCGGAACTCGTCGTTCAGGGGAGCGAGATCGAGATCGATCGGCGAATTCTGGAGGAAATGAAGGATCCGCTCATCCACATGCTCCGGAACTGCATCGATCACGGTATCGAGGAGCCGGCGGTGCGGGAGCAGAAACGCAAGCCACTGCACGGAACGATCACTATCGCCGTCTCGCAACGGGATAGCGGCAAAGTCGAGATCCTCGTCGCCGACGACGGAGCGGGCATCGACGCGACGAAGGTGAAAAACGCCGCCCGCAAGCTCGGCATCGTGTCCGCCGAAGAAGCGGACAGGCTCGGCGAGCGGGAGGCGATCGCGCTTGCCTTCCGGTCCGGCGTGTCGACGAGCTCCATCATCACGGACATTTCCGGGCGGGGACTCGGGCTCGCCATCGCGCGGGGAAAGATCGAGCGGCTCGGCGGCGCTATTGCCGTCGAATCGCACCCCGATGTGGGAACGGGCTTCCGCATGGTCGTGCCGCTGACGCTCGCCACGTTCCGGAGTATCCTCGTTCGCGCCGGCGATCACCTCTTCGTGATCCCCGCAATCAGCGTCGAACGGGTGATACGGGCATCCAAGGAGGAAATCCTGACCGTGGAAAACCGCGAAACGATTTCGCTCGGCGGCCAGCCCGTTTCCCTGGTCTGGCTCAGCGACACGCTGGAACTGCCGCGTAAGGGTGCCGCGGGCGAGTCGGCGGATAATGCGCAGGTGGTCGTTCTCAGCCTGGGCTCCGTGCGCGTCGCGTTCCGGGTGGAAGAAATACTCGCCGAGCAGGAGGTGCTGGTCAAGCCGCTCGGCCCGCAGCTCGTGCGCGTGCGCAACATTTCCGGCGCGAGCGTGTTGGGAACGGGCCAGGTGGTGCCGGTCTTGAACGTGTCTGACCTGATGAAATCGGCGGTGAAACCGACTGCGCCGCCACGTGCTCCCATTGCCGCCGAAGAGGGGGTGGAGGGGAAGAAACAATCCATCCTGGTCGTGGAGGACTCGATCACGGCGAGGGCGTTGCTGAAGAACATACTGGAGGCGGCGGGATACGACGTGACCACCGCGGTGGACGGAATCGATGCGTACACTGCGCTCAAGACCGGGACATTCGATCTGATCGTATCCGACGTCGAGATGCCGAGAATGGACGGGTTCGATCTCACGGCGAAGGTGCGCGCGGACAAGCAACTGTCGGAACTGCCCGTGGTGCTGGTGACGGCGATGGAATCCCGCGAGCATCGCGAGCGGGGTATCGACGTCGGCGCCAACGCCTATATCGTCAAGAGCAGCTTCGACCAGAGCAACCTTCTGGCGGTCGTCGACCGGCTGCTCTGAAGGGCCCGCCGGACTGGCATGGACCAACGGCCAATGCTTCGGAAACTCACGATAAGGCGACGGTCGTGATCAGGGTTCTGGTGGTTGAGGATTCGCCCGTCGTCCGGGAGTTCCTTGTTCACGTTCTCGGGTCGGACCCGGACATCCGGGTGGTCGGAACGGCCGCGGACGGCGAGGAGGCGCTCGAAGCGGTATCGAGCATGCGGCCCGACGTGGTCACCATGGACATCCACATGCCCAGGCTGGACGGAATGGAGACAACGCGCCGGATCATGGAGACCCACCCCACGCCGATCGTCATCGTCACCGGCAGCACCGAACCCCACCAGGTCGCAACCACGTTCCGTGCGATGGAGGCGGGCGCGCTCGCGGTCCTTCGCCGGCCGGCGGGCCTCGGCCACGCGGACCACGACTCCACGGCGCGGGAACTGGTACGGACCGTGAAACTGATGTCGGAGGTGAAGGTAGTGCGGCGCTGGTTCAGGGCGCGGCGCGACGCGGCGGTCGCGCGTCCGGAGGCAGCGAGCCCGGCCCGCCTGCCGGCGAAGGTCGAGATCGTCGCCATCGGCGCTTCCACCGGCGGCCCGCCGGTGCTGCAGATCATCCTTGCGGCGCTTCCCCGGGATTTCAGGGTGCCGGTGCTGATCGTTCAGCACATGGCGTCCGGATTCGTCCAGGGGTTCGTCGAATGGCTGGCGCGGTCCTCCGCTTTGCCCGTCCATGTCGCCACGCACGGCGAATACCTGCTTTCCGGCCACGTCTACGTGGCCCCCGACGAACTGCAGATGAAGGTGGAGCACGGCGGCAGGATCGTCCTGGCGAGCGATGGGCCGGAGAACGGGCTGCGCCCTTCGGTTTCGTGCCTTTTCCGTTCGCTCGCCGAGGTCTACGGAGGCGCGGTCGTGGCCGGGCTGCTCACCGGGATGGGGCGCGACGGCGCCGAAGAGTTGAAGTGCCTGAGGGAGAAGGGCGCGGTGACGTTCGCCCAGGACAAGGACAGCTCGGTCGTGCACGGCATGCCCGGGGAGGCGATCAGGCTCGATGCGGCGACGCTGGTGTTGTCGCCGGAGAAGATCGCCCCGGTCCTGATCAGCTTGACCAACCACAGGAAGTGAGAGTTAAGCGGAGCGCCGGTGATGAATCTCGGGAGGGTGAAGAGCGATGCTATGGAAATTCTGATTGCCGAGGACAGTCCGACGCAGGCGGCGCAGCTGGCGCACCTGCTGGAGGAGCGCGGTTATGCGGTGAGCGCGACGGCCAACGGCCGCGAGGCGCTGGCGCTGATGGAGCGGCGCCGGCCCAGCCTGGTGATCAGCGACATCCTGATGCCGGAGCTGGACGGCTACGGTCTATGCCGGGCGATCAAGGCCGAGGAGCGGTTCAAGGACGTGCCGGTGATGTTGGTGACCACGCTCTCTGATCCCGAGGACGTGATCCGCGGTCTGGAGTGTGGGGCGGACAATTTCATCCGCAAGCCCTACGACGAGAAGTACCTGCTGTCGCGCATCGAGTATCTGCTGATGAATCTGGAGCTGCGCAAGAGCCAGAAGATGCAGGTCGGGGTGGAGATCAACCTGGGCGAGCGCAGGCATTTCATCACCGCCGAGCGCCAGCAAATACTGGACCTGCTGATCTCCACCTACGAGCAGGCGGTGCAGATCAACAGCGAGCTGAAGCTGCGGGAAGCGGACTTGGCGCACTCCAACGAGGTGCTCAACGGGCTGTACCGCATCGCCGAGGGGCTTAATCAGGCGGGAGGCGAGCAGGAGGTGGCGGAGCTGGCACTGGAGCGAGCGCTGGAGCTGCCCGGCATCCAGGCCGGCTGGATATCGTTTCGGGAAGGAGAATCCAGTTTCCGGCTGGCCGCGGCGCGCAACCTGCCGCCGGCGCTCGATGCGCCCGGTGCGATGGAGGGCGAATGCGAGTGCCGGCGCCGGCTGGTCTCGGGGGCGCTGGACTCGGTCATCAACATCCTGGAATGCGAGCGGCTCGCCAGGGCGGGCGACGGTGCAGGCGGGCTGTGCTATCACGCCGCCGTGCCGCTGTGGGTCGGGGAGCGGACCCTGGGCGTGATGAACCTGGTGGGGCCGGAGAAGGGGCTGTTCAACGACGCGGATCTCAAGGTCCTGCACGGCATTGGCAACCAGGTGGCGGTGGCGCTGGAGCGGGCACGCCTGCGCGAGCACCTGGAGCGGCTGGTGCAGGAGAGGACCGCCAGGCTTGAAGCCGAGATCGAGGAAAGGAAGCGCATCGAAAAGGATCAGGCGCGGCTGGTGGCCATCGTCGAGGCGACGCCGGATTTCGTGGCGAGCGGCGATCCGAGCGGCCGCGTGTTCTACTGCAACCGGGCAGGGTTGCGCATGCTCGGCTTTGAGGCGGAGCAGGACATTTCGGCGCTGCACGTGGGCCAAGGCCATCCCGAATGGGCGGAGAGGCTGGTGCGCGAACAGGGCATTCCGTACGCCGTCGAGCACGGCACCTGGAGCGGGGAAACCGCGTTCCTGAGGCGGGACGGGGGCGAGGTCCCTCTTTCGCAGGTCATCATCGCGCACCGGGACGAAGCCGGCGCCGTCGAATACATCTCGACCATCGCGCGCGACGTTACGCGGCGCAAGGAGTATGAAAAGCGGATCACGCGCCTGAACCGCGTCTACGCCGTCCTGAGCGGTATCAATACGACCATCGTCCGCACGCGGGACCGGCAGGAGCTGTTCACCGAAGCCTGCCGGATCGCGGTGGAACATGGGCTGTTCAGGTTCGCCTGGATCGGGCTGCTCGATGCCAACGGGGTGGATGTCACGCCGGTGGCCAGGGCCGGCGTCGAGGAGGGCTATCTCGACATCGTTCGCCTGACCGCTGCCGACGCGCCGGACCGCTGCGACATGATCGCGCGAGCGATCATCGAGAAGAAAGCCGTCGTATGCAACTACATCGGCACCGATCCCCGGATGGCCCGGTGGCGCGGGGAGGCGCTGCGCCGCGGTTACCGTTCGATGGCGGTGTTCCCACTGCAGGTGGAGGACAGAGTGGTGGGCCTGTTCCTGCTCTACGCGGCGGAGACGGACTTCTTCGACACGCAGGAGATGGCATTGCTCGTCGAAGTCGCCGGGGACGTGTCGTTCGCGCTCGACCACATCGAGAAGGCGGAACGGCTCAATTACCTGGCGTACTATGACGTCCTGACTGGGTTTCCGAACCGCACTCTGTTCCACGATCGCCTCGATCAACGCGTCGGCGCGGCGCATTGCGACGGGAAGGTCTTCGCGGTAATCATGCTCGATCTCGAACGATTCAGGATCATCAACGAGACGCTGGGGCAGCACGCCGGCGACGAATTGCTGCGCTTGGTTGCGCGGCGGCTGACCGATTCGCTCGAGGAGACCGATATCCTTGGCCGGCTGGGAGGCAATTCGTTCGGGATCGCCACACGGCGCACGGACGACGGAATGGTCCTGGCCCATGTCCTCGAGCACACGCTCAATCGACTTCACGGCGAACCCTTCGAGGTCGGTGGCGAGGAGCTGCGCGTCGCGGCGAAGGCGGGCGTGGCGGTGTATCCCGGCGACGGCGCCGATGCGGATACGCTGTACCGCAATGCCGAGGCGGCGCTGGAGAACGCGAAGCGCTCCGGAGACAGGTATTTGTTCTACGCGCCTTCGTTCAACGCCAGGATGGCGGAGACGCTGACGCTGGAAAACAAGTTGCGCCGGGCCGTGGAGCGCGGAGAGCTCGCGCTGAGTTACCAGGCGAAGATCGGGCTCAAGCAGCGTCGCATCAGCGGTTTCGAGGCGCTTATGCGCTGGAGCGACCCCGAAAACGGCCCCGTGCCGCCGCACAAATTCATACCGGTCCTGGAGGAGACCGGCCTGATCCTGGACGCGGGCCGCTGGGCACTGGAAACGGCGGCAGCGAGCGTCAGGCAGTGGCGTGCCGGCGGCCTGCAGGCGCCCCGGGTCGCGGTCAACGTTTCGGCGATACAGTTGCGGCACAGGGATTTCGTCGGCATGGTGGAGCGCGCCCTGGGCAGTGCGCGCGACGCGACGGGTATACTGGACCTGGAGATCACCGAAAGCCTGATCATGCAGGACATCGAGAGCAACATTCGCAAACTCAAGGCCGTCAGGGATCTCGGCGTGGAGATTTCCGTCGACGATTTCGGAACCGGCTATTCGTCGCTCAGCTATATCAACAGGCTGCCCATCAACGCCTTGAAGATCGATCGGGCGTTCATCGTGAACATGACGGGCAATCCGGATGACCTCAGCATCGTATCGACCATTATCGCCCTGGGACATTCGCTGGGGCTGAGGGTGGTCGCGGAAGGCGTCGAGACCAAGGAGCAGGCGAACTTGCTGACGCTGTTGAAGTGCGACGAAATCCAGGGGTACTTGTTCAGTCCGCCTGTTCCGGCCGAAGAGGTTGAGTCGCTTCTGAGAGAGGACAGGGTTCTTCCCCCGTAAATGCGCATGTCGAGGTCGAGCGCGGCAATCCAACTCGGCGGCAACCGCGGTCGCCATGCTATGTCACGATATCGTCGGGGTGCTCGCCGGGCGGCGAAGCGTACCGGGACTTCCGCTTCACCGGCGGCCCTGGGCGCCCGGCGCTAGGGACTGACTATGCTTGGTCGCAAGGTCTTTCGTACCGTCCGGCGCTACGTGTCGGCAGTCGCCGCCGTGGCTACCGCCGCGGCGCTTGTTTTCACGATCTATTTCACTCGGCTCGATCTCCAATGGGTCGCGTTTCTGACCGGAATCCTGGTCGCGGCGATACTCGCTGTCGTGACCCGCGCGTCGCACGCCGAGTGGGTCGTCGCCCGCCGTTCGGCGCAACTATCGTCTGCGAAAGACAAGCTCGAGCGCGAGACGCACCTACGCAAGGAGGCCGAGGACGCAATGGCGGCCACTCGGCCGCGATTGCATTTGATCGACGAAGTGATATCGGACATGGTTGCGCTTGTCGATGCGGACGGGCGCTACCGATATCACAACCGCGCGTTTCGCGACTATCTGGGTTTGAGGCCCGAACAGGTCGACGGCCGGCACGTGCGGGACGTATTGGGCGCGAAGGTGTTCGCGGAAATCGCGGCAGCCGTCCGGCAATCCCTGGCGGGCCACGCAGTGACCTACGAGAGGGAGCAGACGATGCTCGATGGCGCGGTCCGCCGGTTGTCGGTCGCACATGTTTCCCAGTTCGGCGAGGACGGGAAAGTCACCGGATTCTATGTCCTGGCGAGGGACGTCACGGAACCCGGCGGCACGCGCGCATCGATCCGGCCGGGATTGTCGGCGAGCCTCGCCGCGGGTCCCGGTGTTCCTGCCGCCGGCAGCGCTCAGGCCGCTGCGGTCGGGTCGGACAGACTTCCCGAAGTCGTGACAGAGGATTCGATCGGCGAGGAGGACGCGGGCACCCGTATCCTGGCGGCGATCGAGAAGGACGAGTTCCGCCTGTATTGCCAATTGATCGCGCCCCTGGTGCCCGATTCCGGCGATGCCGAGCACTACGAAATCCTGCTCCGGTTGATGGAGGAGGAGGAGAACATGATGCCCCCGGGGGCCTTTTTCTCGATCGCGGAAAAATACGGCCTCATGACGCATCTGGACCGGTGGGTGGTGCAGCACCTCCTGGAATGGGTTTCCAGCCACGATCTGCACGCGGCACGTGGCGGCTCGATGTTCTTCGTTAACCTGGCGTGGGACACGATCGGCAGCGTCGAGTTCCCGGAATTCGTCCAGAGTCGCCTGCAGAAGTACGAGGTGACCGGCAGCACGCTCTGCTTCGAAATAACGGACTCGGGCGCCGCGCTCGATCGCGTGGCGCTTTCCCGGTTCGTGCGGCAAGTCAGACAGTACGGCTGTCGTGTCGCGCTAAGCGGGTTCGGACGCAGCAGGGACTCGTTCGAGCTGTTGCGCGGGCTCCAGGTGGATGTTCTCAAGATCGACGGTGGAATGATCCTCGACGTTCTCCGCGATCCTGCGGACCTGGCGAAGGTCACAGCCATCGGCCGTATAGCCAAGACGATCGGGGTGAAGACCGTTGCGGAGTTCGTCGAGAGCGAGGAAATCGTCGCGAAGCTGCAAGAGCTGGGTGTCGATTTTGCGCAGGGCTTCGGGATCTCGCGCCCGCTGCCGCTCGAGGAAATCGGCTCCCTGCGCGAGACCGGCGCCCAAAGTTGATTTCTTCCGGCGACAGGCCTGCGCGCGGCGCGACGGCGCCGACGCGGGCGCTTGGGCTAGACTAGCGGCCTTTGCGCCGGACGGGCGCGCGATCGGGGCCGCTGGAAGCAGACATGACGCACGCATTGCCAATCCGCTATACGATCGCGGCGCTCTCCCCCGAGGCGCACCTTTTCGAGGTCCGCTGCGCGCTCGAGGATCCGGACCCCCGCGGGCAGCGGTTCGCGCTGCCCGCGTGGATTCCGGGCAGCTACCTGGTGCGCGAATTCGCGCGCCACGTCGTCGCCATCGATGCCGCGAGCCGCGGGCGGCCGGTGGCGATCGAGAAGCTGGACAAGCACACCTGGCGCGCCGGGCCCGCGTCGGGGCCGCTTACGGTCCGGGCGCAGATCTACGCCTGGGACCTCTCGGTGCGCGGAGCGCATCTGGACGCTTCGCACGGATTTTTCAACGGATCGAGTGTGTTCCTGCGTGCGCTTGGGTGCGAGCAACGGCGCTGCGAGGTGCAAATCCTGCCGCCCGAGGGCGCGCGCTATTGCAACTGGCGGGTGGCCACCGCGCTGCGGCCCGCTGCGCATACCCGGCGCAGCGCCGAAGCGCGCCGCGGCTTCGGCGACTATGTCGCGGACGACTACGACGAGCTGATCGACCATCCGGTGGAGATGGGCGAGTTCGAGCGGGTCAGGTTTCGCGCCTGCGGCGTGCCCCACGAGCTCGCGCTCACCGGGCGCCATCGCGCCGACACGGAGCGGCTTGCGCGGGACTTGAAGCGCCTCTGCGAACACCACATCGATTTCTGGACCGGTGCGCTACGGGCCCGTCGCGGCGCGGGGCGCGCACCTACGGAACGCTATGTATTCCTGGTGACGGCGGTCGGCGAAGGCTATGGTGGCCTCGAGCACCGGGCATCGACCGCGCTGTTGTGCGCGCGCGACGATCTGCCGCACCCCGGCATGCAGGAGCCCACCGAGAGCTATCGCAACTTCCTCGGCCTGTGCAGCCACGAGTATTTCCACACCTGGAACGTCAAGCGCATCAAGCCGGCGGCGTTCGTGACCTACGACCTCGAGCGCGAGAACTACACGACGCTGCTGTGGCTGTTTGAGGGCTTCACGTCCTACTACGACGACCTCGCGCTGGCGCGTTCGGGTCTGATCACCCGGGACCAGTACCTGGAGACGCTGGGACGCAGCATCTCCGTGCACCTGCGGACCCCAGGGCGCAGGCGCCAGACCTTGTGCGAGTCCTCTTTCGACGCCTGGACCAAGTACTACCGGCAGGACGAGAATTCCCCCAACGCGATCGTCAGCTACTATGTCAAGGGCAGCCTGGTCGCGCTGTGCCTCGACCTGCTGATCCGCGAGCGCACGCGCGCCCGCAAGTCGCTCGACGACGTGATGCGCGCGCTCTGGAAGCGCTACGGGACGACGGGAGCCGGGCTCGAAGAGGGCGACTTCGAGCGGCTGGCGCGCGAGGTGACGGGATTGAGGCTGGGACGCTTTTTCGAGACGGCGTTGCGCTCCACGCGTGAATTGCCGCTGAAGGCCGCACTGCTCACCCACGGCATCGACATGCGCCTGCGCGCGGCGGAGTCCGCCGGCGACAAGGGCGGCAAGCCGGCGGGCAAGGAC
>Ga0080064_1004717_pt1 | contig 17043 bp, 15 predicted proteins | sample Subgrocontami54m_FD_69260 | JGI IMG/M metagenome (GOLD analysis project Ga0080064, IMG submission 69260) | Subsurface groundwater microbial communities from S. Glens Falls, New York, USA - GMW46 contaminated, 5.4 m (SPADES assembly) (version 2) ...
CCCATACATAAGACGTAATCAAACTGCATTCCGATAGCATCGATCTGTTCTGAGTCAAGAATATCTACTTTCTTAAGATTCCATGAATTTAATCTTAATTTTTCTTTGAGGCCTTTAGCTTTTTTAAGGGAACTATCAGAAAAATCAATGCCCCAGACACATTCCCTCCGCAAGGAAAGAAAAGCAGAAAGCTGGCCTGTGCCTGTTCCTACATCAATAACAGAAGCGTTTGCTGGAATGCTTCTATCAAGTATTTTGGCAAAAGAATATGCAGCCAGAACAAGGTCTTCTTTTGTCTCAAAGCGGGCTAAGTCATAGTCTGGAAAAGGAGTTTTATTGTAAAATCCTTGTACTGCGCTGCCTATCTTCGTTGTCACAATATTACCTCATTAATAAAAATGTTTTTGGAGAGGGCATTTATAACATTTATGCTACTGTACTATCCAAAATTATCTCAGCTCTTGGATCATATATCTATTCAGTGATTGGGGGTCATACACATTTGGAATCAACGTATCGGGCTGTAAGAATAAACCTCAACTAGGATTCATTTTTCTGAAGTTGAAATCGTAATCGCCTAAACAGATATTTATCCATCCACCTTGTAAACAGTAAATTCGGCGTTGCTATACACAGCTTCAAGATTGTTGTTTATTTCACTTCTAAGTATACTTTTTTCATAAGGACCAATGATAATGTAATCAACAACATATCTCTTGGTTAATTGCTCCCATTCTTTTGGAAGAGCAGCATAAGTTTTCAAGACGCCTTCTTTGAATTCTAAAGGGATTATGCATCCTTTTTTAGAAAATGAAGCTTCAAAAGCAATAATGTGCGAAAATGCTTCTTCAAATAAAGAAAAATTATATTTCTCCTCCTTTGTGTGTTCAAAACTCATCATTTGGCCAAAAGCACAAGGATTATTGAGAAATATGATATTCTCCTCGGAAATGTCCAGAATTTTAGAAGCAACTAACCTTCGTGCTATTATTTCAGGAATAGGGATTGGTTCTACCACCGCATTAGGTATAAAATTATTGTTGTGAGTGTAAACCGGAACAAGAAGGATGATTTCTGAGCTTAATGAAAGAACCACCTCATCTTTCACAGTATTGTGGTCGAGCCATTCAAATAATTCTAATTGAGAATTAGAAAGTGTGTATACTGAGTAGGTATTATAGGAAAATGTTACCTGCCAAACTATTCCAAATAGTAGCAGTAGGCTGATGAGCATAAAAATTGATTTTTTAATCACTTTTTTCAAACTTTCTCTTTTGAAAATTGTTTCTTCTGTAAAATTAAGGAAATATATTCCTGTAAGAACCAGTATAGGCCATATAGCTGTTGTTAACCAATGGCGAGGATTAATAGTATAACCCATAATTACTTGCACATTCATTACAACTATCCCTGCCAGAAGCAACATCAACAAAAAATAAAAACTAACCTCTTTTTCTTTGTTAGCAATGTTCTCAAATTTTTTACTATTTATATATACCAATACTATTATCATACTAAGAAGGAAAAGAGTGATAGGCCAATCAGGGGTCCTGGTAAAAGTAGCGTTAAGCCTATGCAATATTTCAGCACGATTAGCTATGGTGTTTATTGAGTTCAAGAAAAATGTTACTCCAATCATTGCGGTCACTAACCCAGATACCATTATTTTTTTGGAGAGAACAAAATCCTTTCTGAAAATAACCATAGCTAATAATAATCCTATAAAAACAATGTGAAAAGTCCAATAGTAAAAATAAGTGTAAAACAACAATCCTCCTAAAATTCCACTGATGAGAGCAGCTTTCCATTTTTTTTCTCTTAAAAGCCATAAAACAGCAAGCAAGGTTACGGCAAAAATTGGGAAATCAACTAAGACTGGATAAAACCTGGAAAAATAACTTATGGGCTGAACTATTTGATCAGAGAAAAACTTAAATATGTACGTGGGAGAGAAAAACAGCAAGGGAGGAGCGATAAGAGAAAGTGTTTTGTTCTTAGTCAGCAAGTATGCAAGTGTATAAATCAAAAGCGAACTTATGACCGTAAAAAAAAGAAAAGAAAAGATATATGTATTTACTACGCCTCCAGAGACTAAAGATATCATTCCTAATATTAAAGATGGAAAAGGAGCTCCGGCATGAGATAATATTGATGTGTTCTTCCATTCTAGTATATTAGAACGTGGAATTAAGTGCCCTTCTGCTGCTTCTTGTACATACGCAGCATACAAAACTTCATCGACGCCTCGCGCATCCACTCCTTTCACGACTAAAGGAGAATAATTTGCAGAATCTTCCTGTAATAAAGGAATGAGAATATGTGGTAACAGAAAAATAAGTCCAATCAGCAATGATACTATTAATGCTCCTTGATGTTCTTTTATCCTTTTATAATTTTGATAAAATCGTTCTTTCATGTTAATGTTGTTTACCATAACTAATGTAGCCTTACCATAATTATAAATTTTAAGCTCATTTTTTAAATCTGCCTACTCCTACATTAAAGAATCACTTTTCTCACTCTTAAACAAAAGCACAAATACCAAGAGTATTGTAAGTAGAGCTAATAACAAATCTAAATACAAAAATATCAGCCCAATCATATGAAATATTTTATTACTGCCTTTGACAGGATATTCATCGATATTTTGATCAGGATATTTCCAGCCCATAGAAGCACCCCAAAATACATGGGTTCTATCGATGCTTTGGTAAATTATGGGGGGAACAGAAATAAATCCCTTGTATATAATAAAACGATGGTTTGCTTTTATTTCTGCAACATAATCTAAATTATCCTTAAAATATCCTGACAAACTTTCAGCAAATGAATTTACCCGGTCATAATCTTCCTGCTTCCATCCGCAGGTGGTATCTCCGCTGCATTCAATATAATATAACGGCACTTCAATTTTTGGAGCAGCAGAACCTTCCATCTGATTTAGTAACTCTTGGAAATGCATACCATTCAAATAATGTCGCTCGTGTAATATCCAAGAATAACTGCCAAAATAGATGCGAGGATCCATCACAATTATAGAATCTTTTGGGATATTTTCAATAGAATACTCTCTAAGTTCCATATTTGCCGATTCCTTAGAAATAATAGCCTGAAATTGGAATGAAGAGACAACTGCTATAATTAGAACTAACATTACAGAAACCCATCGTAGATTAAACTTAGATCCAAGATAAGAAGATACCTTCTCAACAGTATAACCAGCAAACAAACTTAGAATTAAAGGAACCCACAGATAATGTGATGGACTTGGGTTAATCCCGCCAATGTATCCTACTAAGAAAAATAAAGAAAATGCTAATAAAAAAATACCACTATTCTTTTGTCGAATAGTAAGAATAATTCCTATTAATCCTAATACCATAATAAGAGGGTCTACTGAAAAAAAATTACCAGGGACGCTTCTAAAGATAAAATCCAGAAGTTTAGAAAAATCCCAAGGCTTTAATTGGTACTCAGCATGGAAATTTGTCCCTATTCCTAAAAGAGTAGAAACAGTATCGTCTGTCTTACCATTATTCTTAAATTCTAGATAATTGTAAGCTATGAGTGGTGTAAGAAGTAAAACACTTATCATTAAACATCCCAGAATAGTTTTAAGTAAATATTTGTCTAACTTGATTTTTTTAAGAGGAGAATAAAATTTAGTTTGCGTTAATAAAAACGTCAATAAATAACAGGGCAGGAAAATTAAAACTTGATCCTTGCATAAAACACCTAATACTAAAAAGATAACAGAGGGATATAAATAATTTCTTTTCCCTTCTAAGAAGAACAGAAAAAAATACATGCTAAGGAAAGCAAAAAAGAAAGCAACCATATCTGATTCAGTATTATTTTCCAACGCAAATCCAGAAAGAGCGAATAGAAATGAGCTGAATAACGCTGCCTTTTTATTCTGAAATATTTTTAAGGAGCATAAATAAATAAGAATAATCGTGAGAGAGCCAAAAAAAATAGACGGAAATCTGGTAGAGGTCGCATTTACTTCGCCAAATAAGATAAATCCAAGATCAGTAAGATAAGAAAATAGAGGACCTCCTTCTATAGTACTTAAACGCTGAGTCGAAATTATCTTCCACGGGAGAAGGGAATAAACTATCTCATCAGGCACAATTTCAACAGTTTGAGCGACAATCAAACGTAAAATGAATGCAACAAGAAGTATCGAAAAGAGAATCAGGAGTGTTTTTTTTATTTTCATGTCTTATCACTTATTATTAATTAACTAATTAAACAAACAGGTATATGAAGACTCCCCTTGATTAGGATTACTAACTGTGGAAAGAGTTCCACCAGCTCCAGAACAGCAATTAGCTAGCTCTCTGAGCTTTGAACAAAACTGCTCTCCTTTTTTGTCACATTTTTGTTGTACACATTGCTTATAACCATTCTCACCAGTATTCAACACAGCAAGTAAGGAAAAGATTATCATCAAGATTATAAGGAAGTATAAACTGCCTAGTAATATTTTCTGAGCAAGCTTGAGATGTTTAAATTGGCCTAGATTATTCATTTAGTCACCTTAAATAGAACTACATTTTCATTGGAGTAAATAGACGTTAACTTAGTTGAATTTAAAATTTCTTGATAGCGTACTGGAAGTATAGCTTTTACCTCTTCTTCACCAAATTTATCGCTTAAATATTTATAATCCATATTTTTATTAATCATGAAATATTCATACTCATTTCTTATTAAGAAAGAATGTAACTCATCGTGATTTTTATAAATAATACCATTTCTGAAATCCTTTACCTCCTGACACCAATCGCAGCTAAACATACTATATCCTATCACTAATTTATCCCTAGGCGCATACAGAAATACCTTAGAATTAAGAGGAAGCTGATTAAAAAGTTCACCATACAGGAATGGCTCTTGCATATTGGAAAATGATCCAGAGGTAGGCCATATAGACGTATTAGCCTCATATTTATGCACCCCAGAAGTTAAGATTACCCCTACTACCACCAGTACCGTAAGGAATACCTGCACCAGCTTATTTTTCCTAAAAGTATTGATAAAAACATAGGTTCCTTCAGCTGCTATAATAGAAACTGGAATGGCGAGCAAAAACCAGCTCCTGAATGCATCTCGAGCAATTGAGATTGGAAAAGTCATACCATTGACCACCCAGAAAGTATAAATCAGCCAAAACATGACCACTACCCTCCAGCAATTTTCTTGAGAAACTAAAGCAGAACGGTATTTGAACACCAAATACACTAATCCAAATAAAGCCAGGAGAGTCAGAACAATTCCTATTCCTATAGGTGCGTTTATCATATTATTCGATTTCGCCACAAAAAAATCTCCAAATGTATATGCTCTTGAACCTGTACCACCTGGATTGGTTAAGGATTTAATGACGGAAAATAATTTATCAAATATATTATAATCTGAAGTTAGAACTGCACTGCCTTGGACTAAATTAGAATCCCAAGCTCCAACAAAGCCTTTTAATGAATATTTTTGTACCATCGCCATCCACCAAAATTGGCAAAGAATCATTCCGCCCATTATTCCAGCAAAGTGATATTTCAAAAAACGATGATGTATCACTGAAGCGACAATTGCATAAATCAAGAGTAAGGTAGTAAGCTTGATGGGTTGAGAAAGGTTCTGCGTTACCCAAATGCCAGCGACTATCACTGCTAATACAATACTCCACTTTTTATCTTCAAATGTCTTGTTAAAAGCATACAACACAGGAAACAGAAGAGTGATAGTCATACCATGAGCCCAGATAAAGTGAGAAAGATATGAGGGGATAACTGCTAAGAAAAAAGTAGCTAACAAAGCCTTGGTTTTATTCTGCACAAAAGAACTTACAAAAAAATAAAAGAACAAAAATCCTAAAGAGATGATAAGAGCATTAAAAATTTTTATGGTCCAATTAAGGTCTGGAGAAGTTTGATGTAAGACTCCAATCAAAATATCATAAGCAGGGGGATAAGGATCCATAAAAGAAAGAACAGAATTTCCTCTTTGAGGATGATTAACATCTCCAATCGGATCGTATGCATCCTTATCGAGAGCTACATACTTAACTCCCATTGAGTGCCCCCAAGGATCTTCATCCTCTAAATACGGATAGGCGAAAGCTCCTGAAGCATAGATGTAGAAAGAAACGGCAAAAATAATTAAGACTGCAAAGACATAAAGATCACTCTTGGTCAAGACTATTTTTGGAAATTTAGTCGGTAACTTTAATCCGTTCTGCTTAAACATTTTAAACACAGCATACATAGGAACAATCAGACTCAGCAACAAGAATATTTTCCAATCTAAAGGAATACGAAAAAAATTAAGGATTATTGAAAGAATAGCAAAAAATCCTAAGCCGATTCCCATATTCATGATATGTCGTTCAGCAAAACCAGGTTTTGTGGCAGATTTTAAATAGATAAAATAAGTAAGAGAAAAACCAAAACTCCACAAATAAATGAAAAATAACAATATAGTTATGATGCTTATCATTCTTTAATATTTTCACCTAATTACTATTTAAGATTATCTGTGAACTTCTCATACTCTCCATCAATAAAGATTCTACACCATAATTCTATATTGAGAAGTGACCAGATCCTCGCTGCATTGGCCAGGTCTTTAAGGCCATCTTTTCTGCTTCTGCAATGAGCATCAAGGAGTTTTTTAACTTCTTGGTGGTTGAATATTTTCCTATTTCTGGTCCTTTCACTTAATAAGATCGAATAAATATATCTTTTTAAATCTTTACGAACCCATAGCGAGAAAGGAGTGGGAAAACCTTTTTTTGGCTGATCATAAAGCATGGCGGGAAGATAGGGCTTCATGCTTTGCTTCACGATGCGTTTAAGTTCATGATTGTATAACTTGAATCGGAGAGGGATAGAATTAGCAAAATCAACCATTTCATTGTCGCAGAAAGGAGTTCTCGCTTCGACGGAATGGGCCATACCCATCTTATCCTCTACCACCAGCAGTGAGGGGAGATAGGTTTTCAAATAGAGGTACTGGATCTTATCGGTTAAAGAGATTATATCTTTTCGTTGAAATTTTTGGAGGACTGAGGTAGTATCCTTATTGGTCAGACCCTCATAAAAATCTTTTGACAATATTTTTTTACGCTGCCTTTTGTTAAACATGATAAATAAGCCATGCCGCACTTCTTTGTCAAACCAAGGAAAGAACATAAAATAAGCGCTCCTCGGTATTTCACTCCACTTAAAAAAGGAAAATATCTTTAGCATCATTAAAGGATTTTTTCTGAGCAAATCTTTAAAATGGCTGACTTTATAAACAGGATAGCCAGCAAATAATTCATCCCCGGCATGTCCGGTCAGGACTACTTTGACGTGCTCGGAAACAAGCTTTGAGACCATATATTGGGAAATGGCAGGTATTCCTACCCTTGGTTCATCAAGATGATAAATTATTTTCTCTATATGAGACAGAAAGTCTTGAGGAGTGATAGTAACTTCATGTATTATTGCACCAGATCTATTGGCTACTGCCCTAGAACAGTTCGTTTCGTCGTAAACGCCACCCTCATTAAATCTACCAGTAAATGTTTGTATCTTTTCTTTATTTTTATCTTTATTTTTGGTCGCGGCGATAGTAGCTGCAATAGTAGTTACTGAACCAGAATCAAATCCGCCGCTGAGGTAAGAACCTAAAGGGACATCACTGATCATGTGGCGTTGCACTGAAGCAGAGAAAATGGACATGAAATCAGTATAATACTTCTGTACATTCTGCTTCCTGCTTTTCAGATAAGAAGCATCCCAATATTGTTTTATAGAGACCTCACCATTTTGCACTAGAATATAATGTCCCGGAAGAAGCATCTTAACTCCTGCAAAAAAAGTCTTATCATCCATGATGTTCTGAAAGGTAAGATATTCTGCAATAGCCTCCCGATTTATTGTCCGAGTGATATCTTTATCAGCGAGAAAGGATTTTATTTCTGAGGCAAACACGAATTTTTGCTTTTGTTTATCTTGATAATAATATAAAGGCTTTATTCCGACCCGGTCGCGCGCCAGAAAAAGAAGATCTTTTTTTGAATCCCAGATCGCAAATGCAAACATCCCATTAAATTTATGTACGCACTCCGGCCCATATTGCTCATAAGCGCGGAGTATCACTTCCGTATCGCTTTTTGTCTTGAATGGACGTTTATACTTAGCTTGAAGCTCTGTTCTTATTTCCTTATAATTATAGATTTCACCATTGAAAACGATAACCATTGACCTATCATCATTGTACATCGGTTGCTGCCCGGTCTTTAGGTCGATGATGCTTAATCTTTTATGCCCTAAAGAAACTTTTTTATCCACAAAAAAGCCTTCGCCATCCGGACCGCGATGATTCAGGAAGGCAGTCATCTTTCCTAAAAGCTTTTTATCACTTAGTCCATACCAGCCGCAAATTCCACACATATTTATCTCCGTTTCAATACTATTCAATGTTCAAAGCTAATGCTTGTTTCTCTTTTGTTGTTCGTTATTAGAGACAATCAACTCGCTTACAAATCCCAACCCAAATAATTGCAATCCAGTCACAAACAAGAACACCGTCAATAACACCAATGGGATTCGGTTCATGACGGCTTCCATCAATACGAAATTCAGATACAACACATACATTCCGCTGAAGAAACCTAATCCCATCAGGAAAGCGCCAATAGACCCGAACACATGCATAGGTTTTTTTGAAAAAGAAGACAAAAACTTGACCACTAACAGATCCAAAAATCCGCCGGGAATTCGTTTCAAGCCCACTAAGCCATATTTTGATTTCCCTGATTTACGTGGATAAAAACGCAATGGCACCTCTTTAACTTTATATCCTTGTTTCGCAGCTAAAATCACAAAATAACGATGCCAGTCTGAGCGCATCGATTCAATGTTATAATAGACATCTTTACGAAATGCCCGAACCCAACCTACATCATGAAAATTAACCTTAAACAGCAAGCGCACTAAGGCGTTAAAACTTTTAGATAAGATTGTCTTGAGAAAACCTTGCCGCTTATTGATTCTGCGGCCGATAGCCACATCATATCCTTGCTCTAAGGCACTGATCAACTTTGGGATATCTTCACGAGGATGAGATTCCAGATCTGAAGACATGAAGACGATAATATCATTCTTGGCATTCTCTATGCCTGTAATCATAGCCGAAGTTAAGCCTTGGTTTAGTTGATGAGAAATAATTCGTAAGCGAGGAAATATTTTTTGCAAGGAAAGTAATATCGAAAGAGTTCTATCTCTGCTGGCATCATTGACTACGATTATCTCCCCGGAAAAACCATTCTCCTCAAAAGTTCGATCTGCTTCTCGTACAAATTCCTCGATACAGCCTTGCTCGTTATAGGCTGGAGCGACCAGGCTGATTTTAATTTTCATTATCTTCCAGTTATTCAAAGTCAATTTTAAACGACCACATATAAACTTTATGATATTTAGGCTGCTTTTCATCACCACTATGAGGAAAGAATGAGAATAAAATGGCCGTAGTTTATCAGTTCCATGACCGCAGCAGATGGCGAGGACAAGTCACTACGTTCTATTCCGTAGGAATGCTCCGAATGCTAATGAGGTTGGTGCCTTTCCTAACGGGAAGATTTGGAATCCAGTCTTATGATTCCATAACTTATTTAAATTGTTAGGGACCGTTATTTTTGTGGTTGAAATAATATTGAGGTGTTCTAAGTGTTTTATTACTCTTGATCGTCTCAAACAAGACAATATTACTGATTTTCTCATTAAGATTGTTAAAGAAGACAGAAACGAAAGCTATTTATGCACTACTTGTTTAAATGGTTGGTGAAGAAATGGAAAGGAACGAATTGATATCTTTTTTTTCAGATTTTTGGAAGATAGATAGTTCCCATATCCATAATGATCTGAAGTTAAATGATGAGAGTTTGAAAAACCAGAGCTCTATCAGGTTTTACCAGTTTATTGCGGCCTTAGAATCAAATTACAATGTTAAAATAAAGAACCTTAATACAATTTTAACATTTGGTGATTTAATAACAAATTTAGAATGATTATGTGATTCAACATGATGGGAAAAATCAATTTATTTTTGATAAAAGTTTTTGTTACTCCTTTCTATAAAAGCACTAATAAATACATAGTATTTGTAGGCAGTGTTCTTCGAAATGTACTTATTTTTATATTTAAGTGTGATATCTCTCCATCTGCAGACATTCCTTATTCAACTAGATTTCCTCATTATTATGGTATAAGTATTGCCGCCTGCAAAATAGGTGAGAATTGTTTGATAAGGCAAAATACATCCATTGGTGGTAAAATTTCTTTTAGCCCTGAAGAAAGTAAAAAAAGGAAGACCATGACTATGGAAGAGAGGAGAAAATTAAACCCAATCATAGGTTCTAACGTTGAGATAGGAGCCAATACCTGTATACTTGGGTCCATTAAAATAGGTGACCACTCTGTAATTGGGGCTGGCAGTGTAGTTCTGGAAGATGTAGAGCCTTACAGCGTTTATTCAGGGGTTCCCGCAAAAAAAATTAAAGTTCTTCCAAAGTGGCAGAAATGAGTAATAGTATTATTTTTGATTAAGAATCTAAAGGGAGGTTCATAGAATATTTTAAATTATGGAGCATAAATTAGCTAAAGGCACTATCTATCTAACCTTCTCTAAAGTGGGTGACGTATTTTCCAATTACTTAATCCACATAGCTCTGGCTAGGCTTCTAGGGCCAGAAGTTTATGGAAACTTTGGAATAATTCTGTCGCTGATCCTGATAACCAAGACAATATTTCTCACTGGTTTCTATCGAGCAATCTCAAAATATGTTTCAGAAAACAAAAATAAAGTAGCGGGAATATTTCGTGCCAGTTTCAAGATATTGTTGGTATATTCAATAATTTGCATAATCTCATTCTTTATCTTTTCACAGAGCATTGCTAATTTTTTTAATGAGCCGTCACTTGCTGGAATTATCTTCTTTTCTTCTTTTATAGCTTTAACAGAGGGATTTTCAGGGCTTTTGACAGCTGGAATTATGAATGGTCTGCTCATGTTCAGAGAACAAGCAAAAGTCAACCTTTTTGATTCTTTTTTTAAGATAATAATCGCATTGGCCTTGGTTTTTTTTGGCTTCGGTCTTTTTGGAGCGCTAACTGCTTATATTTTAGCTCCACTCTTTGCCTCTGTTGTAGCTTTGATTATTATTAAAGGAAAATTATCTGGAGAACACAAAGAAAAATTCAGCAAAACTGCTATAATCAAATTTACTTTACCTCTTTCAATCTTCTTTTTTTCCATGACTTTATTGACTGATTCAAGTTTACTTTTGGTGAAAAATATTTTAATAGATGATAAGTTAACTGGTCTTTATGCTTCGGCACTAACTTTTGGGAAGCTTCTTCTGTCTCTCGGAGTTTCTCTACAATTAACAATTTTACCTTCAGTATCTTCTGCAATTGCGGATAATAACTTTGAACTTATAAAGAAGTACATTAAACAGTCTATGCGTTATTCAATAATGTTCCTTCTTCCTTTAACTTTACTTATCAGTACGCACGCAGAACAAATATTAGCTTTCTTCTATTCTAATTCTTTCATTGGCGGGGCAGTGCCATTAAGCATTTTGGTACTTGGTTTTGCATTCTTTTCTCTTTTTATGACTCAATGCTCAATACTATTTGGGGCCAACAAACCAAAGGTAGCTCTGTTAATTGTAATTTTGACTCTTATTTCTTCCTATGCGCTTAATGTTAAGCTTATTCCCCTATTAGGTTTGTACGGGGCAGCAGTAGCAACGACGATAACAGCCTTCTTTGGATTGGTTCTTGCTTCAATTTATATTTTTGTTAAATTCAAGGCTTTGATTTCTTTGAGGTCTTTTTTAAATATCACTTTAGCATCGCTTATAACCTATTTTTTTGCATATTTCTGGAATCTTCCAGGAAAACTATTTTTTATTTCCTTATCACTATTATCGGTTCTTTACATTTTATTGTTAGTTATTCTCAAAGAGATAAAAGATGAAGACAAAGAAATAGTTAAGTTCCTCTTAAAACGGAGCAAAGGATAATTAAGGAGATTGCCTAACCTTGATCAATCATTTATAAATGTTATTAAATTTGTAATAGGAAGGTTTATAATGAAAAATCTAGCTAAAAAAAGCATGGTTTCAGCTGGTGTCGATATAGAAAGTGTTACAAGATTTAAGAGCTTACAGGGTAATGACAGTTTTATCAATCTTATTTTTACTAAAAGGGAAATAGACTATTGTATGGGTAAAAGCGAACCACATATCTCTTTTACTGGGAAATTTTGTGCAAAAGAAGCCATATTAAAAGCAGTGAATAATAAGCTTAATATGAAAGAAATTGAAATAATTAATTCTTCTTCAGGGAAGCCTCTTGTTTATATTAAAGGAATAGAACAAGAAAATATAAGCTGTAGTATCTCACACACTCAGGAATATGCGGTAGCTTTAGTGATTGTAAATGATAATGGTAATTAAATGGGAACTAACAAAATAAATTATTCTGTTTCAAAACCTCTAGCTTCAATTTGTATACAAATAGATGCAGATAAGGTTGATTCAATTATCAAAAGAATAAAGAATGAGGAAAATTTTAACTTGAATGTTGGAGAGATAGTTATTTTTTCTATCGTTAAGGCTCTGAAAGATTTTCCTATGTTTAATTCTATTTATGATCAGAATCTAATTCTCTATGATTCCATTAATCTTGGGCACTTTGTTAACCTTGGTAGTGGTCCAAAACTAGCAGTGATAAGAGATGCCGACACTAAAAACCTGTACCAGATAGCCCAAGAGATAAAAGAGTCAGCACTAAAATATATACGCGGAGAATTATTGGCTGAGGATACAGCTTTAAGCACCATTTCGGTGACAAATCTTTATTCTTTTGAAGCTTTTCAAGTTATTCCACCTGTTTATGAACACCAATCTGCTATGTTTTCCATAACCTCTAAATTTGTTTCTTGGGATGGGGGAACAGTACACAAATTTAATTTGACTTTATCGTATGATGCAAGGGTCACTGACTGCCAAACTGCCATCGCCTTCTTAAATAATATAAAGAATATGTTGGAAGCAAAAGCACTTTAGAATTTTTGGGAAGTCCTTCTTTGCTCAGCGCTCATATAAGAAGATTTCCGCCGTTAACTGGAATATTTACACCATTTAAATAATTTGCTTTTTCAGAAATTAAATATGCTATGGCCTCAGCTACATCAGCAGGCTGCGCAATCCGTTTCAGGGGGTTTTTGAATGAAGCAACTTCTTTAATTTTAGGATGCAGATTATTCAATAACTTAGTGTCAACCATACCTGGTGAGACCATATTAAATGTGCAGTTATTTACAGTTAGCTCAGAACACATACTTTTCATAAAACCCATCAAGCCATATTTCGCAGTGATATAATAAGAAAGCTCTATAGGTGGTTTGCCAAAACATGCTTCTGTCAATACTGCAATAAATTTTATTCCGTAGTTACTTTTGATCAATCCTGAAAGAGACTTGACCACAGTGAATAATCCTTTAATCTGAACATCGATTTGCTCCTGGAATTCTTCCCAACGTAGATCTAGGATCTGCTTGTTGGCTATTCGTGGTGAAACGCAATGAACGACTATGTCAATTTTATGATGCTCTTGAATAATCCTGGAAATGGCATCCTTAATACTCTGATCATCAAGTAAATCCATTTTATATGTAAAATAATTTTCAATGTTGCTGTTACTTAACTCTCTTTTCAATTTTAACTCGTTTTTATTGAAAGTCAAACAGACCTTTATACCTTGTTTTGCTATAGACTTTGCTGTTTCTAAACCTATATCTCCTGAACCACCAATTATGAGAGCAATTTTTTTGTCCATTTTAGATTATTTTAACCTTAGCCTCCCCTTCTATTACTATCTTATTATTGGCCAAAATGTGAGTATTAATGACTATGACCTTGATGCCATCTATCTTGCTCACTATTTCACCTCTAACGGTTAATTCTGAACCGGGGTAAATAGGTGATTTAAATTTTAAACTTTGGGTAAGATAAAGATTCTTTTTACCTGGACAAATCATACCAACTAATGTTGAAAACAAGCTCCCGGCCAGCATACCATGAACTACTCTGGTTTTGAAATTATTTGAAAGTGCATATTCTTCATCACAATGAAGAGGATTATAATCTCCAGTAAGGTTGGCATAATTATCTATATCTTCTATAGATAAAGTCTTAGTAAATCCAAAGACACTTCCTACGTCTATCCTATCATAATCATATTCATTAGCTTTTTTCATTCCATAACCTCATCTCTAACACTATGTTTCTTGAGGGCTTTTTTTATGTCGCTAAAATTCTGTACAGCCATGACCTCATCCATAGTAAATTTAACATTAAAATTTTTCTCTAATTCTATCACTAGCAAGATGCCGTTTAATGAATCCCATTCCGAGACTGTTTCTGGAGATGAATTATCATTAATAATATTCTTATCGATATTTAGCACTCTTGCCACTAATTCAGTTAATTTTTCCATTCTTTCACTTCTATTAAGATTTCTTTTTTAAATTCTTTGCTAAGATCAAATGTATACTCTCTTGCTTCGTCTTTGGTCTTGGTCATAACAAACCCACAATCTTCAAAGAAATTATCTGCAGGTTTATTCTTTTTTGTTGGTATAAAAATTCCTTTTATACTTTTCATCCCAGCAATTCTTGCTTTTTCCACGATATCCTTCATCAAGGCAAATTCTACGTTTTTTCCCAAAATCCTGCAACTTAAGAGAAAAGTGTCAATGTTCCAACATTTCTCTACCAAGTCTTTTTTAACAATAACTACCCCGGTTGTTCCGTAATCTCCAAACTTGTCTGCAACCATGACACTCTCAACAAGGTGATGATCAGACCTGAAAAGCTCATGGATATCTTCTTCTTTATATCTTTTGGTGGTGAGGTTAAATTGATTTGTCTTTTGAGTAAGCTGAGTAATGCGATTCAAGGTTGATTCATCAGCTAACCTGACTAAGGCTTTAATCTCTAGCTTTTTAATAAAGCTGTCCAAATCATCAACGCTTAACTTAAATACTGATCTCTTTTTCTGATCAACATACATCTTGCCGCGTTCTGCATCTTCTTTCGTTATATTAAATAAGTTAAAATATTTTAAATTTTTGATTACCAGAGGATATAACGACACGTCCTCCGGAAGATCTATTACGGCAACTTCTGGAATTAACTCGCGAATCAGAGCCCTATTGGTCTTGTCATCATCTAAAAAAACAATGCTGTCCACTCCTATGTCCAGCTCTTTTGAGATTTCTTTTATATTATTTGCTTTGTCCTGCCAGTTAATCTTAATACAAGCAAAGTGGTCTTCCCTCAAAAGCATATATTCATGGTTACGTATAACTTCTATAGCGTCTTCATAATTATTTTTACTGTTTATTGCGAGTATAACTCCTCTTTCAAAAAGTTCCAAAATCAGGCTTTGAAAATCTAAAAACGGTTTTCCTTCTTTGTCTGGACCTAATTTTATTCCCTCTAATCCATCTTCACTGACAATCCCTCCCCAAAGAGTATTGTCCAAATCAAGAACCAGACATTTCTTACTTTTAGAAGTCAAAGGATAAACATACGAAGTATATTCAGAAGCTAGACCAATAAGCCCGTCTGAAGAAATCTTCATATCAGTCAAGTAGGCAATCTTTGGTTCAGCTAGAGGACGAGGATTATGATGGGAGCAGAAAGAATTTAATGGAAATGTAAATAAACGATTATTGTTCATACAAATATTTCGTAGAGATTCATTAATTCGGTATATGGATTCCGTAAGTCCCCACTCTTGTTTAGATTCTATAATACCTCTACTGCTGTAGGCAGGAACTACAAAATCATTGATGACAATCCTAGCTTTGCTGCGTTCTTGCAGGATAGTGAGGATATTCTCAATCTCCTCAATCTTTTCCTTTACAAACATTTTCCTCTGCTCAAGGTTATATCGGTAAGGAAAGAAAAAAAAATCTCCTAAGAACTTTTCCACATCTAATAATAAAAATATTAAGTCTGGACTATTTCTGTATAATCCGCTATGATTATTGATTATTTCTTGTATGTATTGATTATAGGGGGCATTATAATAGTCAACCCAAATTTCTTCTTGATGCAATTTAGTCTTAAGAATTTCAGGAAGACCATTTATGGTAAAATTTGATAAGAAAGCGACCTTTACTTCCTGCATCGAGTTATTCTTCTTTAAAGAATTACTCTTATGTAAGTAATCTGAAAAACTGACCTTGGTTTCTTGCATGTTTCAATTATAAAGATTTTAATAAAGCAATTCCCTTTTAAATCTTATCTTCCCAGAATTAGTTTTTAAATGTTACTAAACTGTGGTTCTGTTGTGCTATCACGTTTTAACTACACAGTACCAGAACCACACTGGTGGTTCTCATGTACAAACTAAACTTTAAAAAACCCGTATGGGTAGTTAAACAATATCAACAAAGAATTTCTGCTACAAAAATAGCGGTTTCTCAAAAGATAAATAGGCGTGCCCTAGATCAAATTCTTGTGCCTCCAGTCTGTGACTGGTGGTGGTCACGAGCATTTTGACAACACCTAAAGAAGTCTGGGGCGATTTAACAAATGTGTAGCAGTTTCGTGTGATGTAGTAGTTTCTGGATAATAGAACAGCATCATTAGTATACAAACTTTTATTAAGGGGTTATAAATAAGTAGCAATATGAGAGCGGTTCTAGCAAAAATAATACCTGCCAAGGTCAAAAAAATTCTTTTTAAAAATACGATGGTTAAATTGTTATGTTCTCCAAAGCCAACCCTTACCTTAGCAATCATCCTTAAATTTTTATTTTCAAGGAAAATACCTATTTCATCTACCGAACGATTAAGATAAACTAGCCAGAAATCCCACTGCTTTAGCTGTGGGATGAATGGCGTTAGCTTTTTCTATTTGAAAACATTCTACTTTGCATGGCAAAGTGATGTGCCTCACCCGAGGAGGTG
>Ga0080064_1004718_pt1 | contig 17042 bp, 10 predicted proteins | sample Subgrocontami54m_FD_69260 | JGI IMG/M metagenome (GOLD analysis project Ga0080064, IMG submission 69260) | Subsurface groundwater microbial communities from S. Glens Falls, New York, USA - GMW46 contaminated, 5.4 m (SPADES assembly) (version 2) ...
ACGAACCATTCGCCCCGCAATCCCTCCGTCTGAGTTGGTTGTGGCTATCGCGCTGCGCCACTCCCTTCCCGAATTTCTCTTGAGTTGTGCGAATAACCATACCCTCGCGAAATTCATCGTCAATCGACAAGACCCTGATAGGATGGAGGTATTCCGAATGGCTTCATGACGAGAAGTCAGCACTCAAGAGTAACGGTTCACCTCGAGAAAATGGGCGTCCGGAACCCAGCGAATGCCTATCAGCAGCTCCTGGATCGTCGTGGCGCGCAAACCCAAGAGCCGGGTTTGGTCGAGTTTGGTGAAGAATTGAAAGGCCTCCATCGTTGGTCCTCGTCAGGAGGTTCCCGAAGCACAAAATTGGAACCTACAGGAGCGGCCGTCAACTACGGGAGATCATATCATTTCACGACCGTAATTCACGCTAAACGGACCGGAAAAAAATAGCTACCCGCGCGTGCCCTGCGCGCAAAGGTCCACTGCAGTAACGGCAGAGTCACCAGAGTCGTCACCAAGTGTCGGGGCTTTTTCTCTTGTTGAACTGAGCTGCGCCACATCTCATCTCTCGGAACAGAACTTTCGCCTTCCTAACCCACGTGTAGTGGCGGCCCCGAGATCCTCGTTCGTGATTGCCAAAGGCGCGGCGTGGCGTTGAACAAATCTGTGTGGTAGCATTATTTAAGTTTATTTTGTCATGAGCTAGGTCGAGCTGTGATTCCTCGGAGCACCTGAACAAATCCGCGCGCTGGAGAGTTCACGCCGCGAACTTTTTCGCACCTGTGCAAATCATGCACATGCAATTTCACAGGCGTGCATAAACCTGTCTTTCGGCATTATTGAATCCGCCAGCGCTAGCCAAAGAACTTCTTGTGTGTCCACGACTTAGTCGTTGCGACAGCTAAACGGCACGTCGCTTGCAAAAATACTAAACGACGACAACCAGTTACGCGAAAATCTATGACTACACTAACAGGCTAAAAGAGTCGGCTCGGCCCAAGGATCCCGGCAAAAATGAAAAGCGATACCCTTATGCCATTCGCAACCATCACCGTCGGCGAAATCGTCGACGTCTTGCTGGTCGCTATTCTCATCTATACCGCGATTGTGTGGCTGCGTCGCACACGGGCTGCGTTCGTGGTGCGCGGGATATTGATTCTTGGCGCCGCCTACATGGTCGTGCGCTATTTGGACTTGCAGATGACCGCCTGGATATTTCAAGCGTTCTTCGCGGTCTTTCTGGTGATGATCGTGGTCATCTTCCAAGAGGAATTGCGCCAGATGTTCGAGCGCATTGCCGTGTGGAGTTTTAACCGCCAGCCGGCTCCAACGGCGACTTCTGCGACCGCCGATATCCTGGTTCGCGCTTTGGCCGACCTGGCGCGCGATCGCATCGGCGCCCTGGTGGTGATCGTCGGGAAGGATCCGGTTGGTCGGCATGTCACTGGCGGTATTGCGCTCGATGGCCGAATGAGTGTGCCGCTCTTGCGCAGCATTTTCGACGCGCATTCGCCCGGACACGACGGCGCGGTGCTGATCGAGAACGATCGGCTTACACGTTTTGCAGCTCACTTGCCGTTGTCCAAGAATTTGGCGCAAACCGCGCATGTCGGCACCCGGCACAGCGCGGCTTTGGGACTCGCGGAATTGTGCGACGCTCTTTGTCTGGTGGTATCCGAAGAGCGCGGCACAATTACCATCGCCAGCAACGGTCGCTTGCGTCAACTGGATAGCCCACAAGAATTGGCGGTGGCAATTCAGGGTTTCTTAAGCGACAAGTTTCCAGCCAAAGAACGCAGTCATCTAGGTTTACACTTAGTACGCGAGAATTGGCTGGCTAAGGTTGTGTCGATCTGCTTGGCGATCAGTCTTTGGTATCTCTTCGTCCCCGGATCGAAGATCGTCGAGGTGAGTTATCAGGTTCCGGTCACTGTCGAGAACCTGCCCGGGAACTTGCAGCTTGAAGCTGTCGACCCGCCGGCGGTTCGCGCTACCTTCAGCGCGCCGCGTCGGTTTTTTTATCTGATCGATCGAAAGAAAATTCGCGTCAGCGCCAACGTCGCTATGGCGGAGTTGGGGCGGCGCACCTTCGCGCTCTCGGAACAGGACCTGCGCTATCCCAAGGAGCTGACGTTGCAAGAGTTCATTCCCAATTCGTTCAAGATCTCGGTCAAGGCTGCGCCGGAAGTAAACCAGTCCAATCACGAGTGATGCCAAGGAAAACAGTCGGACGGTGAAATGAACAGGAAACGAAAAAACAACACTGGCAGCGAAGGGGCTCGCCGAAGGGTCCCACCGATGATCGCCGATGGGCGTCAGCGCGTCGTCATTGACGTCGTAAGGCCCATTGTGGACGGTGGCCGGTTCGCGATCAAGCGCGTCCAAGGCGAGCGTGTGATCGTCGAAGCCGATATCTTCGCCGATGGCCACGATGAGTTGTCGGCGCTGCTGCTCTATCGCCGAGGAGGGCTTGAGTCCTGGCTTGAACTGCCGATGCAGCCATCGGTTAACGATGTTTGGCGGGCTGAATTCCAAGTCACCGAGCTCGGCGACTATTACTACACGGTTCAAGCCTGGGTTGATCGCTTCAAGTCTTGGCGGCAGGGCCATTCAAAAAAGCTCGCCGCCGAACAGGATGTCTCCGTCGATTTACTGATCGGAGCTGAGCTGGTTGCGCTCGCGGCAAAGCGAGCCGACGGCAACGATCGGGAAGTCCTTGAACGCTTCGCCGCGACCCTTTGCGGAAAATCCAAGGAGTCGTCTCAGCTCGCCTTATCGGATGAACTGGCTAGGTTGATGAACAGTTATCCCGACCGAAGCCGGGTGGCGATTTATGACCAGGAGCTACGCGTTAGCGTAGAGCGAAAGAAAGCCCGGTTCAGCGCGTGGTACGAAATGTTCCCGCGCTCTTGCGCATTGACGGCGGGCGCCCACGGAAGTTTCAAAGATTGCATCGACCGCCTTCCTTACGTGGCGTCAATGGGGTTTGACGTGCTCTACTTACCGCCCATTCATCCCATCGGCCACGCCTACCGCAAAGGAAAAAACAACGCGCTGACCGCCAACCCCGACGATGTCGGCAGCCCCTGGGCCATCGGGTCGGCAGAAGGCGGCCACAAAGCGATTCACCCAGAGCTCGGGACGCTGGCCGATTTCAAACTGCTGGCTCAGAAAGCAGCGGCGCATGGACTTGAGATCGCCCTGGATATCGCCTTTCAGTGCACGCCGGATCATCCCTACGCAAAAGAACACCCGGAATGGTTTCGCAAGCGGCCGGACGGCACGATCCAATACGCGGAGAATCCGCCGAAGAAGTACCAAGACATTTATCCCATTGATTGCGAAAGCGACGACTGGGAAACACTCTGGCAGGAGCTGAAGAGCGTTCTCACCTTTTGGTGCGAGCAAGGCGTGCGGATCTTTCGCGTCGATAATCCGCACACCAAAGCTTTTCCTTTCTGGGAATGGGTCATTGGCGAAATCAAGAAGGACTATCCCGACGCGCTTTTCCTCGCGGAAGCTTTCACGCGCCCGAAGGTGATGTATCGCCTCGCCAAAATCGGTTTTAGCCAGTCCTACACCTACTTCGCCTGGCGCAACACCCAGTGGGAGTTGACCGAGTACTTGACGGAACTGACCCAGACTGAGGTGAAAGAATTTTTCCGGCCCAACCTCTGGCCAAATACGCCGGATATATTAACCGAAACCTTGCAGTTCGGCGGCCGGCCGGCATTTATGGCACGGCTCGTCTTGGCGGCGACGCTGGGCGCCAATTACGGAATCTACGGGCCGGCCTACGAGCTATGTGAAAATATCGCTCGTGAGCCGGGCAGCGAGGAATATCTTAATTCAGAGAAGTATGAGATCAAGCATTGGGATCGCGACCGCGCCGACAGCCTGAAAGAGTTCATCGCGCGGGTTAACCGCATTCGGCGCGAGAATGCCGCGCTACAGAGCGACGGTAGCCTGAGATTTCACCCAGTCGATAACGCGGAGATTCTTTGCTTCAGCAAACAGAGCGACGACCTCACTAACGCAATCGTCGTCGTCGTGAACCTGGACCCGCATCATAGCCAATCCGGCTGGGTCGAGCTTGACACGGAATTGCTCGGCCTCGAATCCCGCCAGCCCTATCAGATGCACGAACTGTTAACCGACGCCCGTTATCTCTGGCACGGCGCGAAAAACTTCGCCCAGCTCGATCCGCAGAGCATGCCGGCGCAGATTTTCAGGGTGCGCCACAAACTGCGCCGCGAGCAGGACTTCGACTATTTCTTATAATGGGAAACTTATCACTATGAGCCGACGCGCAAGCAAAACCGAACCCTTGTTGTCTATCTTAGAGGATAGCCAACAGTGGTATAAGGACGCCGTCATCTACGAGCTTCACGTGCGTACTTTCTGCGACGGCAATGGCGACGGCATCGGTGACTTCCAGGGTATAACCGAGCGGCTGGATTACCTTCAGGATCTTGGGGTGACCGCGCTTTGGTTACTGCCGTTCTATCCTTCGCCGCTCAGGGACGACGGCTATGACATCGCCGACTATGCCGACATCCACCCCGACTACGGGACATTATCTGATTTCAAAGTCTTCCTGCGCGAAGCGCATCAGCGCGGCCTACGGGTTATCACGGAGCTGGTCATCAATCACACCTCCGACCAACATCCGTGGTTTCAGCGAGCGCGGGAAGCCAAACCCGCCAGTGGCGCTCGTCAGTTCTACGTCTGGAGCGATACCCAGGATAAATACCAAGAGGCGAGAATTATCTTCAAAGATTTCGAGCCGTCCAACTGGGCATGGGACCCGGCGGCCAAGGCCTATTACTGGCATCGCTTTTTTGCGCACCAACCGGATCTGAACTTCGATAACCCCGAAGTTCGCAAGGCTCTGTTCGGGGTCCTCGATTTCTGGCTTGACATGGGCGTCGACGGTCTGCGCCTGGACGCGGTTCCTTACCTGTACGAGCGCGAGGGCACCAATTGCGAGAACCTGCCTGAAACCCACGCCTTTTTGCGCGAGCTGCGCCAGCATGTCGATCGGAAACACAAAAATCGTATGTTGCTGGCCGAAGCGAACCAGTGGCCGGAAGATGCCGTGGCCTATTTCGGCGCCGGCGACGAGTGCCACATGGCGTTTCATTTTCCGGTCATGCCGCGCCTGTTCATGGCGACCCACATGGAGGATCGTTTCCCGATCATCGACATCCTCGAACAGACGCCGGCGATACCGGAGACGAGCCAATGGGCGGTGTTCTTGCGCAACCACGACGAGCTGACCCTGGAAATGGTCACCGACGAAGACCGCGACTATATGTATAAGGTCTACGCCAACGATCCGCGCGCGCGCATCAATCTCGGCATCCGCCGCCGCTTCGCGCCGCTCATGGGCAACAACCGGCGCAAGATGGAGTTGCTCAACAGCCTGTTATTTTCCCTGCCGGGGACTCCGGTGATCTACTACGGCGATGAGATCGGCATGGGCGACAATATTTATCTCGGCGACCGCAACGGCGTGCGCACTCCGATGCAATGGAGCGCGGACCGCAACGCCGGCTTTTCCCGGGCCAACCCCCAGCGCCTCTATTTACCCGTGATCATCGATCCGGAACATCACTACGAGACCGTTAACGTGGAAGCGCAGCAGCAAAATCCCAGCTCGCTTTTGTGGTGGATGAAGCGGCTGATCCTGCTGCGCAAGAATTACCAGGCCTTCGGCCGCGGGTCGATCGAATTTCTCCACCCGGAAAATCGCAAGGTGCTGGTCTTCATCCGCCGCCTGCACGACGAGATTATCCTGGTGGTCGCCAACCTGTCGCGCTTCGTCAATTTCGTTGAGCTCGATCTCTCCGCCTACAAAGGCATGGTGCCGATGGAGCTGTTCGGCCATACGCGCTTTCCTTCGATTGGCGAGCTGCCGTATTTCATCACCCTGGGCCCCCACGCATTCTATTGGTTTAAACTGGAGCGGCCGCAGACTTCGCAGGTCCGCGCAGCGGTGGAAGGATTCGAGCCTTCGCGATTAGAGGTCACGGGCAGTTGGGACGGGATTCTGCACGGACGGGCGCGCACCATGCTCGAGCGCATCCTCCCCGCTTATCTGCTCACCTGCCGTTGGTTCGGCGGCAAGGCGCAACAGATTCGGACGGTGAAGAACATCGACATCATTCCCTTTACCGCGGATTCGTTGACGGCCTATTTCACCACCTGGGAAGTCCAATACCTCGGCGGCACGCCGGATACCTATCTGCTGCCGCTGACTTTTACCGCGGGCGCCCGGGCCTTTGAATTGCGCCAGGCCAATCCGCAGAGCGTGGTGGCGCAACTTAAGGTCAAAGAAAAAAATCAGGAAACCGAGGGCGTGCTTTACGACGCTCTGTACGATCCAAATTTTTGCAAAGCATTGCTCGGGACGGTCGCGCGCGGCCGGCAGTTTAAAGGCGGCGGCGCCGAAGTGCGCGCGCAGCCGTCGAAGGCGTTTCGCAAGGTTCGCGGCGCCGCGCAGGACGCGCTCGAACCGGCACTGCTCAAGCGCGAACAGAGCAACACCTCGATCGTCTACGGCGACCGAATGATTTTGAAACTTTTCCGGCGTGTCACCGAAGGGCTCAATCCCGACCTGGAAATCGGCCGCTTCCTGACCGAGAGGGCGGCCTTCGCGCATACGCCGCTCCTTGCCGGGTCTTTCGAAATGCGCAAGGGGCGCGGCGAGCCCACTACGGTGGGAATCTTGCAAGGGTTGGTGGCGAACGAAGGGGACGCCTGGCACTACACCTTGGATAGCCTGGGCCACTACTTCGAGGAGATTTCAAGCCGCCGTCCGGACGCGCAACAGGCGACTCTCGACCGGCGGACGCCGTTGGAACTGATCGACCAAGAAATTCCCAAACTCGCCTATGAAGTGATGAGTTCCTATCTGTCCTCGGCTCATCTCCTGGGGCAGAGAACCGGCGAGCTGCACATGGCGCTCGCCTCGGATGCCAAAGACCCGGCGTTTGCGCCGGAACCGTTCACGGCACTCTACCGCCGTTCGCTTTACCAGAGCATGCGCACGCTGGTGGACCAGTCTCTGACCTTGCTGGGCAAGCGGCTCAAGACGATTCCCGAAGAGACTCATGCCGATGCAGTGAAGGTATTGAAGCTCGAAGACGCGATTCAGGACCGTTTTCGCAAGGCTTTGGAAACCAAATTCAGCGCCATGCGCATCCGCTGCCACGGCGACTACCATCTGGGCCAAGTGCTTTTCACCGGCAAAGATTTCGTGATCATCGATTTCGAAGGCGAGCCGGCGCGCCCGATCACGGAGCGGCGCATCAAACGCTCGCCGCTGCGCGACGTCGCCGGCATGTTGCGCTCCTTCAATTACGCGGCGGTTTCGCGACTGAAAAGCGACGCGATCCGGCCGGAGAACACCCTTCAATTGAGACCCTGGGCGAAATTCTGGAACTTCTGGGTCGCGGTGAATTACTTGAAGGGTTATCTGGGAGCGACGGCGCACGCTTCTTTCCTGCCGAAATCGCGGTCCGAGCTCGACCTCATGCTGAATATTTATTTGCTGGAAAAGGCGATCTATGAGCTGAGCTACGAACTCAACAATCGCCCCGACTGGGTCGGCGTTCCCATCGAAGGTATTTTAGAATTTTTTAGCTCTAGGGAAGAAGCTCGAAGCTGATGTCGGAAAGATATCTACTCCATCGCCTGGCGCGCATCTACGATGTGCAGACATCCTACTGCGATGTTACCGGGCGTTTGGTGGAACCACCGCCCGAGACGATTCTCAGCGTCTTGGGCATGCTGGGGGCGCCGGTGGAACGAATGGACGATGTGCCGGACGCGCTGCGCCACCGCCGCTGCGGGAAACTTTGCTGACGATCGATCGATTGCGCAAGAGAAGGAGTGAGAGCAACTCATGAACACCGAATCGCTAAGTCTCCTGACCGACCAAGACCTGTTTCTTTTCAACGAGGGCAGCCATTTCCGCCTTTACGACAAACTGGGCGCTCATGTTGTCGCGCGGGGGAGCGCCGCCGGTGGCGACTTCGAGAGCGGTACGTACTTTGCCGTATGGGCGCCCAACGCCAATCACGTCAGCGTCATCGGCGAGTTCAACGGATGGGACAAGGGGCTCCACCGTCTTCAGCCCAAAGGTCAGTCGGGTATTTGGGAAGGTTTTATCCCGAACCTGGGCAAAGGTACGCTGTATAAGTATCACATCGGCTCGCGCTTCAACGGCTACGCTGCGGACAAGGCCGATCCGTTTTCCGTCTTCAATGAGATCCCCCCCAAGTTCGCCTCGATCGTCTGGGATTTGGACTATCAATGGAACGACCAGGGATGGATGGCCGAGCGCCGCCATCACCAAGGCCCCGACAAGCCCATGGCGACCTACGAGATGCATCTGGGTTCCTGGCGGCGTATCCAAGAGGATGGCAACCGCTCGCTCTCCTACCGCGAGTTGGCGCCGCAGCTGGCGGATTACCTGCACCACATGGGCTACACCCACGTGGAGTTCCTGCCGATTATGGACCATCCCTTTTTCGGCTCCTGGGGCTACCAAGTAACGGGCTACTTCGCGCCTTCGGGAAATTTCGGCACGCCGCAGGATCTGATGTTCTTAATCGACACGCTGCACCAGCGCGGCATCGGCGTGATTCTCGATTGGGTGCCATCGCACTTTCCCAGCGACGAGCATGGCCTGGCTTACTTCGACGGTACGCATCTGTACGAGCACTCGGACCCGCGCCAAGGCTTTCATCCCGAATGGAAGAGCCATATTTTCAACTACGGCCGCAAAGAGGTGCAGAGCTTTTTGATCAGCAACGCGCTGTTCTGGCTCGACCGTTATCATATCGACGGCCTGCGGGTTGACGCGGTGGCGTCGATGCTCTACCTCGACTACGCGCGCAAGGAAGGCGAGTGGATACCCAACAAGTTCGGCGGCCGCGAAAATATCGAGGCGATTGAATTTCTGCGCCGCATGAACGCGGAGGTATACCAGCACCATCCCGACGTACAGACGATCGCCGAAGAGTCGACCTCCTGGCCCATGGTTTCTCGCCCAAACTATGTCGGCGGATTGGGCTTCGGTTTCAAATGGGACATGGGCTGGATGCACGACACACTGGAGTACATGCGCCAGGATCCGATCCACCGGCGCTACCACCACAACAAACTGACCTTCCGTATGCTTTATGCGTTCCACGAAAACTTTGTGCTGCCACTGTCGCACGACGAGGTGGTCTACGGCAAAGGCTCGCTGATCGGCAAAATGCCCGGCAGCGACTGGCAGAAATTTGCCAACCTTCGCGCGCTCTACGGCTACATGTACGCTCAGCCTTCCAAAAAACTGCTGTTTATGGGGGGCGAGATCGGCCAGTGGGCCGAGTGGGCGCATGATTCAAGCTTGGAGTGGGATCTTTTGGATTATCCGCCCCACGCGGGCTTGCAAAAATGGGTGCGCGAGCTCAATCATTTCTACAAGAATGAACCGGCAATGTATGAATGGGACTGCGACTCGGCGGGGTTCGAATGGATCGACTGCGGCGACGCGGATAGTAGTGTGGTGAGTTTACTCCGCAAAGCCAGAACAACCCGTACCATCATCTTGGCGATTTGTAATTTCACCCCGGTGCTGCGTTATAATTATCGCGTCGGAGCGCCGTTCGGAGGCTTTTGGCGCGAGGCCTTGAACAGCAATGCCGGGGAGTACGGCGGCAGCAACATTGGCAATTCGGGCGGGGTGGAGGCGGCACCGATACCGCTACACGGCCGGTCCCATTCATTGACGATCACGCTACCTCCTCTGTCGGTGACGTTTTTTAAGAGTCCGGGGTGACAACCCTGCGCCGATGATGAAATGCCGGCGACCTTGGCGTAAGTCATGGTGCGAATGAAAATATCAAAGGGGGAACAAGAACGAGATGGATGTTCTAGGAATCATACTTGCCGGCGGAAAACGAGAAGCGAGGTAAACATTCTTGCAAACGAGTGTTGGAGCTCAACCCTTGGACTCGAACCGTTGCCTGTTTCGCGTCTGGGCGCCGGCGGTGTCGACGGTTGATTTAATTCTGGTCGGTCCGACCCAACGCACGGTTCCGTTGGTCCGGTCGGCAGATGGCTATTTTTCCCTGGAGATCGAAAATGTTTCAAGCGGGTCTCTTTACCGCTACCGGCTCGATGGCGAGAAGGATCGTCCCGATCCGGCGTCGAGATTTCAACCGCAAGGCGTACATGGACCGTCGCAAGTAATCGATCCTTCATTCGCGTGGGCCGATCAGAACTGGTTGGGTTTGCCGCTCAAAGACTATGTTATTTATGAGCTTCACGTCGGTACCTTCACTTCGGAAGGGACTTTCGACGCCATCGTGCCGCATCTCACCGAGCTAAAGGATTTTGGCATTACGGCCATCGAACTCATGCCGGTGGCGCAGTTTCCGGGAAGCCGCAACTGGGGCTACGATGGCGTGCAGCCCTTCGCTGTGCAAGATTCCTATGGCGGGCCACAAGGATTGAAGCGATTAGTCAACGCTTGTCATCAAATCGGTTTGGCCGTGATTCTCGATGTAGTCTACAACCATCTCGGTCCCGAGGGCAATTATCTCGCGGAATTCGGTCCGTATTTTACCGACCGCTACAAGACGCCGTGGGGGCCAGCGATGAATTTTGACGGACCGGATAGCGACCCTGTGCGGCGTTATTTTATCGACAACGCGCTTTACTGGATTAACGACTTTCACTTTGACGCGCTGCGCCTGGACGCGGTGCACGCGATTTTAGACCACTCACCTTACACCTTTCTCGAACAATTGGCCGACGAGGTGCACGCCGCGGCGAAGGCGATGAACCGCAAAGTATTCCTCTTCCCGGAAAGCGCCGCCAACGATGCCCGTTTGATTCGCTCTCGCGAGTTCGGCGGCTACGGGTTCGACGGCCAGTGGAACGACGATTTCCATCATGCGCTGCGCGGCGTCTTGACCGGCGAGCGCAGTGGTTACTACGTCGATTACGGCGAGTTTCGCCAACTTGTAAAAGCGTATCGGGAAGGGTTTGTTTATTCCGGCGAGTATTCCAAACATCGCCGGCGCCGGCATGGAACTTCGACGCAAGACTTTCCTGGCGAACGCTTGGTGGTGTTTTCACAGAACCACGATCAGGTGGGCAACCGCATGCTCGGCGAGCGGCTGAGCCAATTGGTTTCATTCGAAGCTTTAAAGCTCGCCGCTGGCGCGGTGATCCTTTCACCGTTTATTCCATTGTTGTTTATGGGCGAGGAGTATGGCGAGGAGGCGCCGTTTCAATATTTCATCAGCCATTCCGACCCGCAGTTGGTCGAAGCCGTGCGCGATGGCCGGCGCCAGGAATTCGCCGCCTTCAGTTGGCAGGGAGAGCCGCCTGACCCGCAGGACGAAGCGACGTTTTTGCGCGCCCAATTAAATCACCAACTCAAGCGTGAAGGCAAGTATCGCGTCCTCTGGGAGTTCTATCGAGAGCTGCTGCGCCTGCGCAAGGAGCTCTCGCCTTTGGCGGAATTGAACAAGGAGCGGTGTGACGTACTCGGCTTCGACAACGATCGCGTATTGCTGTTGCGCGGCTGGAGCGGCACTGAAGATGTCACGACGATCTTTAATTTCAACGGGGAGGCGGTCTCTTTGGTTGTACCGATGGCGTCGGGCCGATGGCGCAAAGCGCTTGATTCCAGCGATCGGCGCTGGCAAGGCGCCGGCGGTTCTCTGCCGGTAGAATTCGAGTCCGCAGGAAGCGTTGAGTTTTCCTTGCCGCCCACTTCGGTAGCGTTATTCGTGCGTGTCGATCAGACAAAACATCCAGGAGCTAAATGATCACGATGAAACTCTGGCCCGGTAAACCCTATCCGCTCGGCGCCACTTGGGACGGCGCCGGAGTTAATTTTTCGATCTTTTCCGAAAACGCCACGGGCGTTGAGCTTTGTTTATCGATTGGCCTAACGGCCAGAACGAAATCGCGCGCATTCCCTTGCGCGAAAAGACCGGTCAAGTATGGCACAGCTATCTACCGGAACTGCGGGCCGGACAGCTCTATGGCTATCGTGTCCAGGGTCCCTACGAACCGGCCCGCGGTCATCGCTTCAATCCCGCCAAGCTCTTGCTCGATCCCTACGCCAAGGCCGTCGCGGGCACGATCAAGTGGAGCGACGCTTTGTTCGGCTATACGATCGGCCATCCGGATGCCGATCTGGCGCCCGACCCGCGCGATAGCGCCGAGGGGCTCCCCAAGTGTGTCGTTATCGACCCCGCTTTTAGCTGGGGCGACGATGCGCCGCCGCGCACCAATTGGCATCGCACGTTGATTTATGAACTGCACGTCAAAGGATTCACCGCGCGCCACCCGCAGGTGCCCGAACGATTGCGCGGCACCTACGCCGGATTAGCCTGCCCGCCGGTGCTCGACTACCTGCATGCGTTGGGGATTACCGCGGTCGAGCTTATGCCGGTGCACCAATTCGTCGCCGATAAGCATCTCGTCGACCGGGGTCTGACTAACTATTGGGGCTACAATTCGATCGGTTTCTTCGCTCCTGACGCGCGCTACGCCAGCAGTGGCGTGCTAGGGCAGCAAGTGGCGGAATTCAAGACTCTGGTCAAGACGCTGCACCGCGAAGGCATCGAAGTGATCCTGGACGTGGTTTACAACCATACCGCCGAGGGCAACCACCTGGGTCCGATGCTGTCCTTTCGCGGCATCGACAACGCGGCCTACTACCGATCCGCACAAGTGGAGAATGAGGGCTACCGTTATTACATGGATTACACCGGTTGCGGCAATACTTTGGACATGACTCATCCCAATGTCTTGCGCCTGGTTATGGACAGCCTGCGCTATTGGGTTTTGGAGATGCACGTGGACGGTTTTCGCTTCGACCTCGCCTCCGCGCTGGCGCGCGAGCTGCACGCCGTCGACCGGCTCGGCGCCTTTTTCGATATCATTCACCAAGATCCGGTCTTGTCCCAAGTCAAATTGATCGCCGAGCCCTGGGACTTGGGTGAAGGCGGCTATCAGGTGGGCAATTTCCCGGTGCTCTGGGCGGAATGGAACGGTGTCTACCGCGATACCGTGCGCAGTTTTTGGAAGGGCGATGCCGGCCACCTGGGCAGCATGGCTTATCGCTTGACCGGCAGCAGCGATCTCTATGGCCAGAGCGGGCGGAAACCGCACGCCAGCATCAATTTTGTCGCCGCCCACGACGGCTTCACGCTGCACGATCTGGTCAGTTACAACGAAAAACACAACCAAGCCAACGGCGAAGACAATCAGGACGGGACTAACGATAATCTTAGCTGGAACTGCGGCGCCGAGGGTCCCACGGGTAATTCAGCGATACTGAATTTGCGCGAGCGCCAGAAACGAAATTTTCTCGCGACCCTTCTGCTGTCTCAAGGCGTGCCGATGTTATTAGCCGGCGACGAAAGCGGACGAACGCAGCAGGGCAACAACAATGGCTACTGCCAAGACAATGAGATTTCTTGGATGGTCTGGGATCTCGATCCGCAGCGTGAATCCTTGCTCGAATTCACCCGCGAGGTGATCGGCATATTTCATGAGCATCCGGTGCTGCGGCGCCGCAGTTTTTTTCAGGGTCGCGAGATCCGCGGATTGGGAGTGAAGGATATTACCTGGTTTCGTCCCGACGGCCAAGAAATGACCGGCGCCGATTGGGACAACGGCGAGACCCTCTGTTTCGGCTGGAGCTTGGCGGGCGATGGGATTTACGAAACCGATCCGCGGGGAAATAGAATCACCGACGATACTTTGCTGATACTGTTGAATGGGCACCACGAGCCCGTGCCGTTTGTTTTGCCGGAACTCAAACCCAAGGCTCAATGGCAGTTATTGCTAGATACGCGGGAAGGCATGGTACGACTTTCATCGCTAATGCGCAGCAGGGATAATTACGCAATGGTAGCGAGATCGTTGGCGCTGTTCAGTCTGGCGGAGTCGGCGGAGATTTCGAGAGTTAAGCGCGTCACCGCCCGCAGTCGCGCCGCTTAGATCGATATAAAATAAGCTGGGTGCGCATACTGGTTTGAGTTTCTGGGGCGCAAGCTATTTGTGGCGGCTAGGTAAACAGGGGAGCGCTTATGGACTATCAAAATTGGGCACAGGCTCTGAATCAGGCAGCCCAGTTGTTGGTGCAGAAAACCGGCGGCTATTTGCCCAACATTCTGGGCGCCATCGCGCTGCTCATCGGCGGCTGGATGATCGCGCGCATTGTGCGCTTTGCTTGCGTGCGCTTGATCGGCGGCCTGGACGGCATACTGCGGCGCCACGGGATGGAGCGCCTGCTTATCCGAATCGGATTGGTCCGCCCCGCGTCGGAGCTGGTCGGAAGCATCCTCTACTGGATTGTCCTTCTGGTCTTTTTCACCGCGGCGACCGAGACCCTCGGCCTGCCGGTGGTGGCCACCTGGCTGGGCGGCGTATCGACCTATTTGCCGCGCGTCCTGGTGGCGGGATTGATGCTGCTCGGCGGGTTTTTGGTCGGCAGCCTGGCGCGCGACGCGGTTTCGTCCGCCGCTGCTGCGGCAGGTATTATCTACAGCGTGCTCCTCGGACGCGTCGTCTACATCGCCATTGTGCTGGTCGCTATCGTCACCGGTATCGATCAGATCGGCATCGAAAGCCGTTTTCTGACCATGACCCTCGCCATCGTCATCAGCTCGCTGGTCGGCGCCGCAGCTCTCGCTTTTGGCCTCGGCGCGCGCACGGCGGTGAGCAACATCATTGCCTCGCACTATCTCCGGCAAATTTACCGGGTGGGACATACCATTAAGATTGGCGAGGCCGAGGGAAAAATCTCCGAAATCACCAACACCGTGGTGATCCTGGAAAATTCCAACGACCGGTTAGTCGTGCCGGCCAAGGAATTCAGCGAAAAGATGTCGGTCTTGTCGCGCCGGGAGTCGTGAAATGGAAACCGATACGTTGCTAGCGAAGAATTTCGCCGAGGACCATCCGGCGGACGCCGCGCGGGTTCTCGAGGGGCTCGCGCTTGAAGAAGCATCGGCTTATCTGGATGAGTTGCCGCCCCGATCAGCCACCGCGGTGTTGCAGAAAATGGTCCCGTCGAACGCTGCCGAGTGTATCGCTCAACTTTCTCCGCCGCGATTTGCGCGGATAATCGCGGCACTGCCGCTGGACAGCGCCGCCGCGCTGCTGCGGCGACTCGAGCCGGAGCGCCAGGCGGAGCTTCTATCCCGGGCGCCCTCTAACATTTCCGCTTTGATCGCCAGTTTGCTCCGCTATCCCCAAAACAGCGCCGGCGCCCTCATGGATCCCCGCGCAATGGCGCTGCCGGAAGACATCACGGCGACAGAAGCGATGGCGCGGGTGCGCCGCGCGCCTCGGCATGTGCTTTATTATATTTATGTGCTCGACCGGGAGCAGAAACTGGTTGGTGTCATGAATTTGCGAGAATTGATGCTGGCGCCGCCGAAAGAAACTTTGAGCGCCGCGATGCGCCGTGAAGTTACCACTCCGCCGGCGTTGGCGGGACGCATGGCCATCGTCGAACATCCGGGTTGGCGCGACGTCCATGCGCTGCCGGTGGTTGACGATGGTGGGGTTTTTCTCGGCGTATTGCGTTACGAGACACTACGGAAACTCGAACGAGAATCCGCAACCTCACCGCCCGCCGGCGGCGGTCTGGCCGCTGTTCTAACGCTCGGGGAACTCTGCTGGGTGGGCCTGGCCGGCATTTTGACCGATCTGACCTCTTCCGTCGCGGCACAAACGCCCGCGGGGAAGGAAACGGCAAATGACTAAGGGAGCGGAGCGAGTCGCCGCGGCTCTGAGCCAGGGTTTTCTTGATCTCTACCCCGCGGAGGCGGCGCGAGTCGTCGACAATCGGCCCCAATCGGAGATTATCGAGCTGCTGCAATCCAAGCCGGCGCCGATAGCGACGGCCGTATTCCAACGCATGGCCCCCGACGTGGCGGCGCAAACACTGCCGCTCATCGAAAGCAACCTCGCCCGTCAAATGGTCGCGGCGATGGACCCGTCTCAGGCGGCGGGGTTACTGGCGCGCGCCGACGCAGAAGGGCGAACTCATTTGTTGGATTCCTGCGAGCCCAGCCTCGCCAAAGAGCTCAAGCTTTTATTGTCCTACCCCGCGGACAGCGCCGGCAGTCTGATGGACCCGCAGGTGACGACCTTTCATTCCGAATCCACCGTGAAAGAAGCCCGCGCGCGCATTCGCGCATTGCGTGGAAGGCGCGTGTACGACATTTTTTTGGTGAACGAAAATGGGCTGCTCACCGGCGGCGTGCCACTGCAAGAAATTGTCCTCGCGCGACCCAATAGCCGTCTGGCAGACCTGTCAGCCGGCGTGCCCGCAAGCGTGCACGCCATGTCTACCCGGGAAGAAGTCGTGGAGCTTCTCAATCAACGGCGGCTGTCAACTCTTGCCGTCGTCGATCTCGAACAGCGTCTGCTCGGCGTGATTCGCCACGACGCTCTGGTCGCCGCGGCCCAGGAGGAGATGAGCGCGGATATTCAAACCATGGTCGGCGTGAGCAAGGAAGAACGGGCCCTGTCCAAAGCGACTTTTGCCGTGCGCAAGCGGCTCCCCCTGGCTGCAGATCAATCTCGCCACCGCGTTTTTGGCTGCCTCCGTGGTGGGCCTTTTCGAAGACACCATCGCGCGCTTCACGGCTCTGGCGGTGCTGTTGCCGGTGGTGGCCGGCCAGTCCGGGAATACCGGAGCCCAGGCGTTGGCTGTTACGATGCGCGGGCTCGCGCTGCGGGAAGTCAGGTTGCACCACTGGTTACGCATTGCGTTCAAAGAAGTGAGCGTTGCCGCAATCAATGGAGTCGCCGTCGCCCTGACCACCGCGGCGGGGGTTTACGTTTGGAGCCAGTCGGCGGGTCTCGCTCTGGTGATCATGCTGTCGATGATAATTTCGATGATCGCCGCCGGACTGTCGGGCGCGATTATCCCTATGATCTTGACGGCGTTGGGCCAGGACCCGGCGCAGTCGTCGTCCATTATTCTCACCACCGTGACGGACGTGGTA
>Ga0080064_1001228_pt1 | contig 17039 bp, 16 predicted proteins | sample Subgrocontami54m_FD_69260 | JGI IMG/M metagenome (GOLD analysis project Ga0080064, IMG submission 69260) | Subsurface groundwater microbial communities from S. Glens Falls, New York, USA - GMW46 contaminated, 5.4 m (SPADES assembly) (version 2) ...
AAAGAAAAAAGCAAGAAATTTTTTTTCTTGTTATGGATTTTAACGTGGAGGCATCCGGCGTTCCCCTAACGGACTCCTTATCGATGGATTAGAGGGCCGTCGGGTCGCTTTACAAGGTTAAAGTTGTGTGATACAAAAACGGTTAAATAAAAGGAGAAAAGGAAATCAACGGAGAAGAGATGGGGACGGTTCTGCAAAAGCGGGAGGTCGTTGATCAGTATAGGCTTCACCCGACCGACACCGGTTCGCCGGAAGTGCAGGTTGCCCTACTGACGCAGCGCATCGATTATCTTACCGGACATTTTAAAATTCACGTCAAAGACCACCACTCCCGCCGGGGTCTCTTGAAGCTCGTGGCGCAGAGGCGGAAGCTTCTCGACTATCTCAAAGGCAACGACGACGGGAGATATTTAAGTTTGATTCATCGGCTGGGAATCAGGAAATAGTTATTCCCGGCGAGAGTCGCCTCTTTGTCCCCTTAAGCCCCTCCAGTTGTCAAGGATTCATATATGATGAAGAGAGTTGAGATCGAGTTCCATGGTCGTCCTCTATCCATTGAGGTCGGCCGGATGGCAAAGCAAGCCGATGGATCGGCTTTGGTCCGCTACGGAGAGACGGTGGTCCTGGTCACCGCCGTGGCCGCCAAGGAGATCAAGGAGAATATAGATTTTTTCCCGTTGACCGTGGATTATCAGGAGAAGACGTTCGCGGCCGGAAAGATTCCCGGCGGTTTCTTTAAAAGAGAAGGACGCCCTTCGGAAAAAGAGATTCTGACCTGCCGGTTGATCGACCGCTCCATTCGGCCCCTATTCGCGGATGGACTCCGATGCGAAACCCAGGTGATCGCCACGGTCCTCTCAGCGGATCGGGAGAACGACACGGATACGGTCGCCATGTTGGGCGCGTCGGTGGCCCTGGAAATTTCCGATATTCCCTTCAAGGGACCTCTGGCCGGCGTCCGGGTCGGAAGGATCCGCGGACAATGGGTCATCAATCCGACTCAGAGCCAGCTCCCGGATAGCGATGTCGATCTCTTCATCTCGGCCAGCCGGGATGCCATCGTCATGGTGGAAGGGGGGGGGAAGATGGTGCCCGAGGACGAAGTCCTCGAGGCGTTGTTTTTCGGCCATGAGGCGGCGCAGCCTCTGTTGGATCTTCAGGAAAAGCTAAAACGGGAAGTGGGAAAAAGCAAACGCGCCGTTCCCGTCGTGACGCGAGATGAGAACCTCTTCAAACGGACCGAGGAATTGGCTCGGGATAAGATTCTGGCGGCCATCGCCATACCGGATAAATTGGAGCGTTATCAGCGCCTCGACGAAGTACAAAAGGAAGTCGTGGCCCAGGCCCTCCAGGAATATCCAGACCGGCAGAAAGAGATCAAGGGGGTCTTGGGGGAGCTCAAAAAGAACTATTTCCGCCAGAGGATCATCCGGGACAGACTGAGGATCGATGGGCGGGATCTCAAAAAGATACGGCCCGTTACCTGTGAGATCCAAGTCCTTCCCCGCACCCACGGTTCGGCCCTCTTCACGCGGGGAGAGACCCAGGCGCTGGTCGTTACCACTTTAGGAACGGGCTCCGACGAGCAGAAAATCGACGGCCTGATCGGCGAGCAATACAAGAAGTTTATGCTCCACTATAACTTTCCTCCCTTCAGCGTGGGCGAGGTCAAATTCCTGCGCGGGCCGGGCCGTAGGGAGATCGGCCACGGCGCATTGGCGGAGCGGGCGCTCTTGCCGGTTCTTCCCAAAGAGGAAGACTTCCCTTATACGGTTCGGATCGTCTCCGAGATCCTGGAATCCAACGGCTCGACCTCGATGGCCACCGTCTGCGGCGGCTCTCTTTCCCTGATGGACGCGGGGGTCCCGGTTTCGGCGCCGGTCGTCGGCATCGCCATGGGGCTCATCAAAGAGGGGAGCGAGGTGCGAGTCCTTTCCGACATTCTCGGCGATGAAGACCACCTCGGGGACATGGATTTCAAAGTGGCCGGGACCGCGGAGGGAATTACCGCCCTTCAAATGGACATCAAGATCGGCGGAGTGACTCGGGAGATCATGAAGGAGGCGCTCCATCAGGCGCGAGAGGGGCGAATGGTGATTCTCGCGGCAATGGAGGCCGCCATCAAGGAGCCGCGCAAGGAAGTATCGATGCTGGCCCCGCGAATCGTGACCTTGAGAGTCAAGCCGGAAAAAATCCGGGAGGTGATCGGTCCGGGCGGCAAGGTCATTCGTGGAATCATCGAGGCCACCGGCGCCAAAATCGATGTGGAGGACGATGGGACCGTGATCATCGCCTCAACCGACGAGGCGGCCTCTCGAAAGGCCGTGGAGATGATTCAGAGGATCACGGCAGAACCGGAAATCGGGAAAATTTATCGCGGAACGGTCCGTAAGATCATGGACTTTGGCGCTTTTGTGGAGATCTTTCCCGGTACGGACGGGCTGGTGCACATATCGCAGCTTTCGCAGGAACGGGTGAAGCAGGTGACGGACGTTCTCAAGGAAGGGGATGAGGTCATGGTCAAAGTCCTGGAGATCGACAAGCAGGGTAAAATCCGGCTTAGTCGCAAAGAGGCCATGGCCGAGGCGGACGGGTCTTCGTCTTCTGGAGGCCCCAAGGGCCGTTCGGGCGATTCTTCTCGCGGAGGGGACGGCGACCCTTCAGAGAACCGGTCGCCTTCCAAGGGATAGATCGTTCGCTCCCCGGGCCGTTCGCCCAATCGGTTTCTCTTTTTGCAATTCTCGTCCAATGTTTGGCAAGACCGTCTTAGACAATGGAATACGTGTCGCTTCGGAAGAGATGGGAAACGTCCGCTCGGTCAGCTTGGGCGTTTGGGTGGAAAACGGCTCGCGCCATGAGCCGCGGCATCAGAACGGCATCTCCCACTTCGTAGAGCACCTGCTGTTTAAAGGGACCGAGCGTCGGAGCGCGGCGCTGATCGCCCAGGAAATCGACTCCGTCGGCGGCGTCCTGAACGCCTTTACCTCCAAGGAATATACCTGCTACTACGCCAAGGTCCTGGATGAGCACCTGCCGTTGGCCATCGACCTCCTGACCGACATCTTTCTCCATTCGGTCTTTGACCGTGAGGAGATTGAGAAGGAGAGATCGGTCATCCTGCAGGAGATCTCACAGGCGGAAGACACCCCGGACGATTACGTTCACGATCTCTTTAGTCTCGATTTCTTTCGGGATCACTCCTTGGGACGGCCGATTTGCGGGGAAGCGGCAACGATCACGAATTTTCACCGGGAGGATTTTCTCGAATTCATGCGCCGTCGTTATCTTCCGGGTCGCGTGATCGTTGCGGCCGCGGGGCGCCTGAGCCATGGTCAGTTGGTCGGGGAAATGGAGCAGAGGCTCGGAGCGCTCAACGGTTTGAGGGACCGGGTTCCGGACTCTTCCACCGAGCCGGAAGAAGCGCCCCAATCGCGGAGCGGGATCTTCCGACATGCGAAGTCCCTGGAGCAGGTTCATCTCTGTCTCGGGGTCACCGGCATTCATCAATCCCATCCGCTCCGCTACGTCGCTTACATCCTGAACACTATTCTGGGCGGAGGGATGAGCTCTCGACTTTTTCAAGAAATCCGTGAAAAAAGGGGAAGGGCCTACTCCATCTATTCTTTTCTCTCCACCTATCGGGACGTGGGTTATCTGGGAGTCTACGCCGGCACGAGTATCGAGTGGGTCGAGGAAGTCGTGGAAGCGGTTGTTCAAGAGCTCCGGAATTTTATCCGGGATAAGGTGACGGACGAAGAGCTCCGGCGCACCCAAAACCAGCTTCTTGGAAACATCGTGCTCGGTTTGGAGTCCTCCGATTCCTGGATGAGCCACATCGCAAAAAATGAGATCACCTTCGGCCAAGCCGTCTCCGTGGACGAGATCGCGCAAGGGATTCGTTCGGTAACGCGGGATGATATCATCGAGTTGGCCCGGATGCTCTTTCGCCCGGAGGGGATCACCTTGACCCTTCTCGGCGACGTGGAAAAAAAAGCTCTTGGCTTGAGCGTCTCGATGTGAGAAAAGACGGAATTCCGTGCTCGTGCTCGTCGGTGGGAGGATGGGGACGAATACGATCACGAACAACGAACACGATCTCAGACGAACACGAACCGCGATATGCTCGTCGGGCGTTCATGGAAAAACTCTTCGTCCAGATTAGACGAGTGAGGCGGGCGACGGACGTTGCCCCCTTGCCCGCGTACATGACCGACGGGTCGGCCGGTATGGATCTGGCCGCGGACCTGGAAGGCGATCTGGTTCTCCGGCCTTTGGAGCGAACTCTCATTCCCACGGGTATCGCCGTGGCCTTACCCGAGGATTTTGAAGCGCAGATCCGTCCCCGCAGCGGACTCGCCCTCAAGAAGGGATTGACACTTCTCAATAGCCCGGGGACGGTCGATTCGGATTACCGGGGGGAAATCCAGCTGATCGTGATCAACTTGGGCCAGGAGCCGGTCATCATTCGACGGGGAGAGAGGGTGGCGCAGATGGTGATCCAACGGGTCTGTAAAGTGCAATGGGAGGAAGTCAACGAGCTCCCGCCTTCCCGGCGAAGCGAAGGAGGTTTCGGGCACACCGATGATTGACCGCTACACCCGTCCGGAGATGGCTCGGATCTGGTCCGAAGAGAACCGCTTCCGGCAATGGCTGGAGGTCGAACTTCTGGCGGCCGAGGCGCTGGCGCAGCTCGGAGTGGTCCCGAAAGACGCGGTGGGGCGGATCCGGAAAAAGGCCCGCATCGATGTGGGACGCATTCGCAAGATCGAGGACGAGGTCAAACACGATGTCATCGCGTTTTTGACTTCCGTGGCTGAATTTGTCGGCGATGACGCTCGCTTCATCCACCTCGGGCTCACCTCTTCGGACATTGTCGATACCGCATTTGCCTTGCAGCTCAAGGAGGCCTCTGCCCTGTTGCTCAAAGACGTGAGGCAGCTCGTCGAAGTGCTGAGGCGTCAAGCCATCAAATATAAGCGGCTGCCCATGATCGGGCGCACCCACGGAATCCACGCCGAGCCCATCACCTTTGGCTTGAAGCTGGCCATCTGGTACGAAGAGATGCGGCGTAACCTGGCGCGTTTGGAGAGGGCGTCCGAAGAGGTTTGCGTGGGGAAGATCTCCGGAGCCGTGGGCACCTTTGCTCAGGTCTCGCCGGAAGTCGAGGCCTATGTGTGCAAGAAAAGCGGCCTTCGTCCCGAACCGGTCTCCAACCAGATCGTTCAGCGGGACCGCCATGCCTACTTCTTCGCTACCCTGGCGGTGGTTGCCAGCTCGCTGGAAAAGTTTGCCGTCGAGATCCGGCACCTGCAGAGGACCGAAGTCCTCGAAGTCGAGGAGCCTTTTTCAGCGGGACAGAAAGGTTCGTCGGCGATGCCCCACAAAAGAAATCCCATCCTGTCGGAGAACGTGGCGGGGCTCGCGCGGCTCGTGCGATCTTACGCGATCGCCGCTCTGGAAAACGTCCCTCTCTGGCACGAGCGGGACATCAGCCATTCGTCGGTGGAGCGGGTGATCGCGCCGGACGCGACCACGGTGTTGGATTTCATGCTGCAGAGAATGATCTACATCCTCAAAGATCTCTGTGTCTATCCGGAAGCCATGAAACGCAATCTGGAGCGCGCGGGCGGAGCCATCTTCTCCCAAGGAGTGCTTCTGAAGCTCGTGAAGAAAGGTTTGTCTCGAGACGCGGCCTATCGCATGGTCCAGCGGCATGCCTTGAAGGCGGCCAAAAACGGCGGGGATCTCAAGAAAGAGCTGCTCGGAGATCCGAAGCTCAAGCGCTATCTCTCCCGCAGAGAGCTTGAGGAGATCTGGAATTTGAATCATTATCTCAAGAATGTGGATTTTATCTTTCAAAGGGTTTTCGAAAGAAGCTGAATCGTATGCGCGCAAAAATCTTTGTCTGCCTCAAGGCCGGCGTCCTGGACCCGCAAGGCAAAGCGATCGAGAATTCTCTTCATTCTCTGGGTTACGGAGAAGTCCAGGATGTTCGGATCGGCAAGTATCTGGAGTTGGAGCTGGACGTACCCTCCCGGGAGAAAGCCGAGTCTCGAATCCGTGAGATGTGTGACCGGCTCCTCGCCAATCCCGTCGTCGAGGACTACCGCTTTGAAATTGGGGACGAAAAGTCTTCAGCGGTTAGCAATCAGCAGTCAGCCAAGACCGGAATGAAAGCTGATGGCTGAAAGCTGAGTGCACCTTATGCACTGGGGCGTGATTGTCTTTCCGGGTTCCTGCGATGAGCAGGACGTCTATGATTGTCTCAAACAGGGTTTAAAGCAGCAGGTCGAGCTGCTCTGGCACAAGGATAAGTTGAAGGGCCCGCTCGATTGCGTGGTCCTCCCGGGGGGCTTCTCCTATGGGGATTACCTCCGGGCGGGCTGCGTGGCCCGCTTCTCTCCGATCATGGAAGGGGTGGTGGAGTTTGCCCGGAGCGGCGGGTTGGTGTTGGGAATCTGCAACGGATTTCAGATCCTGTGCGAAGCCGGCCTCTTGCCGGGGGTATTGACGCGCAACGCCTCCCTTCAATTTGTTTGCCGTCAGGTCACTCTGCGGGTCGAGGAAAATGACACCCCTTTCACCCGCGCGGCGAAAAAAGGCCAGCTCCTGAAGCTTCCCGTCAAACACGGGGAAGGGCGCTACTACGCTGATCCGGAGACCCTGGAAGCGTTGCGCCAAAACCGCCAAATTCTCCTGCGCTACGTCGATAGCAAGGGAAAGGTCTCCCCTTTAGCCAATCCCAACGGCTCGCTGGATGATATCGCCGGCGTTTGTAACCCAACGAGGAATGTCTTCGGCCTGATGCCGCATCCCGAAGACGCGGCGGACCGGCTCCTCGGGAGCGAGGACGGCCTCAAGATTTTTACTTCCGTAATTGCCGCGTGCGACCGGCGAGAAAAGGGCGCATGGCTCGATTAACCCCGAAGCCCCTTTCCCAGCCCCCCGTGACTCCTGAGGTCATCGCCGGCCACGGACTCACCGAGGAAGAATATCGGAAAATCGTGAAGCTCTTGGAGCGGGAGCCCAACTACACCGAGCTTGGGATCTTCTCCGTCATGTGGTCCGAGCACTGCAGCTACAAGAGCTCAAAAAAATATCTGAAGCTTTTCCCCACCAAAGGCTCGGCGGTCATCGAGGGTCCGGGAGAAAATGCCGGGGTCGTCGATATCGGCGCCGGGCAGGCCGTGATCTTCAAGATGGAGAGTCACAATCACCCTTCTTTTATCGAGCCCTATCAGGGGGCGGCTACCGGTGTGGGCGGGATTTTGCGGGACGTCTTTACCATGGGGGCCCGTCCGATCGCCAACTTGAATTCCCTCCGATTCGGCAGCTTCGATCACCCGCGCACGCGCTATCTCCTGGGTGGTGTCGTGGCGGGGATCGGCGGGTACGGCAATTGCGTGGGAGTTCCGACCGTCGGTGGAGAGTTGTTTTTCGATGAATCTTACAATGCCAACATTCTGGTCAATGCCTTTACCTTGGGAATCGCCAAAACGAAGAGGATATTTCGGGGCAGGGCCAAAGGGATCGGCAATTCCCTGATGTATGTCGGGGCCAAGACGGGACGGGACGGTATTCACGGGGCGACCATGGCCTCCGAGGCCTTTTCGGAGAAGTCGGTCGAGCGCCGGCCCACCGTTCAGGTGGGAGATCCATTCATGGAGAAGCTCCTCCTGGAAGCCTGTCTCGAGCTGGTGGAAAAAGATTACCTCGTGGGAATGCAGGACATGGGCGCGGCCGGGTTGACCAGTTCTACCGCGGAAATGGCTGCTCGAGGAGGGACGGGGGTAGAGCTGGATCTCTCGCGGGTTCCGCTCAGAGAGTCCGGGATGACCGCCTATGAGATCCTCTTGTCGGAGTCGCAGGAGCGAATGCTGCTCGTGGCGAAGAAGGGCAAGGAAGAGGAGGTCAAGAATATTTTTGCCCGCTGGGATCTGGACGCAGTCGTTGTCGGGAAGGTCGCCAAAGGCCACATGTTCCGGGTCCTTTTCGACGGGTCGGAAGTGGCGTGTATTCCGGTGGCGGCGCTCACCACCGAGGCGCCGGTTTATAACCGTCCGGCCGAGCGGCCGCAGTGGCATGACGAGGTGCAGAAATTAAACCTGGCCACGGTCAAGGAGTCCTCGGATCTCGAAGGGGATCTGAAACGGCTCCTGGCCTCCCCCAATATCGCCTCCAAGGAGTGGGTCTATCGGCAATACGACCATTTCGTCCGCAGCAACACGGTGGTGGCGCCGGGCGCGGACGCCGCGGTGATTCGAATCAAGAAAACTCCCAAGGGAATCGCCCTAGCGGTGGACGGCAATGGCCGCTACTGTTATCTCGATCCCTACGTGGGAGGTATTCTGGCGGTGGCCGAAGCGGCCCGAAATCTCGCCTGCGTGGGCGCCCGGCCCATTGGGTTGAGCGATTGCCTCAATTTCGGGAGTCCGGAGAAGCCCGAGGTGATGTGGCAGTTTTCGCGGGTAGTCCAGGGAATGCGGGATGCCTGCGTGGCGTTAGAAGTGCCGGTTGTGAGCGGCAACGTGAGCTTCTATAATGAAACGGACGGCGTGGCTATTTACCCGACTCCCACCGTGGCGATGGTGGGTCTCTTGGCCAAGGTAGAGCGGCACGTGACCCCCTGGTTTAAATCTCCGGGGGACGTCGTGGTGCTCCTCGGACGGAGCCGGGAAGAGCTGGGGGGAAGCGAGTATCTCAAAGTCATTCACGGGTTGGTGAAAGGTATCCCCCCCTGGATCGATCTCAAATTGGAGCGCGCAGTCCAGCAGTGTTGCGTGAAAGCGATCGAGCGGGGACTCCTCTGTTCCGCCCATGATGTCTCTGATGGAGGTTTGGCGGTGGCGCTCGTGGAGTCCTGTGTCGGCGGGCCGGAGCGGCCCTTGGGAGCGATGATCGAGCTCCACGAGATGATGCGGGCGGACGCGCTCCTCTTCGGTGAATCGCAATCGCGCATCGTTGTTTCCGTGAAACAAAAGAACGTCGGCCGTCTGAAAGAGATGGCTGACCATGATGGCGTGCCCATGCAGGTGATCGGCGAAGTGGGCGGCTCCCGGCTCGTGATCCAGCCTCTGATCCAACTTCCCGTCGAGGAGTTGAAGGAGATCTGGTCGGGGAGTCTGGCTAAGCGGCTTCAGTGAGGATTGAAGGAGTGTTGGATAAGTTTCACGAAGAGTGCGCCGTCATGGGGGTCTATGACCATCCCGAGGCCGCCAACATGGTCTATCTCGGGCTCTATGCCCTCCAACACCGGGGACAGGAGTCTTCCGGGATCGTCTCCTCCAACGACAAGGCGCTGATCTCCCACCGGCAGATGGGCCTGGTGGCCGATATCTTCAAGGAAGATATCATCAGGCGTTTGGAAGGGCGCAGGGCCATCGGTCACAATCGCTATTCCACTCAGGGACAGAGCCACCTGAAAAATGCCCAGCCCTTTGTGGTGGAATATGCCCATGGCCCCATCGCCATTTCCCACAACGGCAATCTGGTCAATGCCGAAGTCCTGAGGGGAGAGTTGGAGGCCTCCGGATCCATCTTCCAATCGACTTCAGATACCGAAGTCATTATCCACCTCATTGCCACTTCAAAGGAGCAGACCCTCCTGGGGAGGATCGTCGAGGCGCTGAGCCGTGTCCGGGGCGCCTACTCGCTCCTTTTCTTGACTCTGGATCGGATGGTGGCGGTGCGCGATCCCTTGGGTTTTCGTCCATTGGTGATCGGACGATTGAAGGGGGAAGAGGGGCGCGATAGTTTTGTGGTGGCCTCGGAGAGCTGCGCCCTGGATCTCATTGAAGCCGAGACCCTGAGGGAGGTCGAACCCGGCGAAATCGTCACATTCGGGCCTAAAGGCATGGAGTCGCTCAAGCCGTTTCCGCCGGCCCAGCATGCGAAGTGCGTTTTTGAGTATATCTACTTCTCGCGTCCCGACAGCAACCTCTACGGGCGCAATGTCTATCAGGTGAGAAAAGAGCTTGGGCGCCAGCTTGCCCGGGAGAATCCCGTCGCGGCGGATCTGGTCACTCCGGTGCCGGATTCCGGTGTGCCGGCCGCCATCGGCTACGCCGAAGAATCAGGCCTTCCCCTGGAATTCGGCCTGATCCGGAATCACTACGTGGGACGGACTTTCATCGAGCCGCAGCAATCCATTCGCCACTTCGGCGTGAAGATCAAACTCAACGCCCAGCGAGAAGTGCTGAAAGGCAAAAGAGTGGTCGTGGTGGATGATTCCATCATCCGCGGCACGACCAGCCGCAAGATTATTCGCATGCTCCGGGACGCCGGCGCCACCGAAGTGCATCTCCGGATCAGCTCGCCGCCCACGATCAGCCCCTGCTATTACGGCATCGATACGCCCACCCGAACGGAACTGATCGGTTCCTCCCATTCCGTGGAGGAGATCCGTAAGTTCATCGAAGCGGACAGTCTGGCCTACCTCAGTCAGGAGGGAATGTACGTCTTCGCCGAGGGTCGGAAAGAAGGATTTTGCGACGCCTGCTTCACCGGCAATTACCCCGTTCATTTCGACGACGAGGGGCACGTTCGCCAGCTTCATCTCTTCGACGCCACCCAGCCACGGTAAAGATTGAGTGCCTACATGGCCGAACCCTGCACCTCTACGCTGGGCCCGGCCATGTAGAAAGACGAATTTTGGGCGAGACAAAAGAACTCCTGCGATGTGCAGGATCAAAAAAGTCCAACAGCACTGCGAGAAGAAATTTCACTCCTGAAGCGTGCTGTTAACCTTCAGGATGAGAGAAACAAGTCGCTACTTCAGATGCCGACTGACCAGCTTGGTCATCTCGAACATCGTGACCTGCTTCTTGCCGCCGAATACAACCTTCAGGTTGTCGTCGGCGTTGATCATCGTTCTCTTCTTTTTGTCTTGAAGCCCCTTGCGCTTGATATAACCCCAGAGCTTCTTGGTCACCTCGGTGCGAGGTATCGCCTTTGTCCCCACGACGGCCGACAGCGCGGCATCGGGTTGCACGGGCTTCATAAACGCGGCATTGGGTTTTCTTTTTGCTGCCATCCTCTTCCTCCTAGAAGTTAAGATGCCGTAGCTTATACCAAATGTAGAGAAGTTTTACCAGTTTTTTTTTGGGGTGGGACCTTTTTTTGGCCGCCTCGGGGGTTACGCATAGGCCTGATAGATCCCCTCGAATTTGGCCAGTTTGAAGCGGACCGCATGGGAGGCGGCCTCGCTCACTCGTAGTTGGGCCTCGGGAGTGTCGGCATACCGGGCGATGACCTCGGCCGCCCTGGCGGTGTGCTCCCGGTCCGCCACGGCATGGACGGTAAAAAACTCCAGATCCTTGTCCCCGAGCCCATAATGCTTTCGAAGCTGGGTATGGAATTCCTCGGAATAGCGCTGGACCATGCTCTCGTTGACCAGGGCTGAGGCGCGGTTCTCGGATGGCGAACCAAGGAACATGGCCCGGATCACCACGCTCGTATGGGCGAGGCACTCGAAGATAGGCGAGGCGCGAGCGAAATCCTCCTCCCGAAGCCCGAGGGCGAGGCCGAAGCGTTTGGCCAAATCGGGATGGTCTTTCTCCTCGTTCAGCTGCTGTAAAAAATAGGGGTAGAGTATGGGATCGTGGGCATTTTTCACCAGGCAGAGGGCGAAGCCCTTGCAGAGCGAAAGGTTGTGAAGATAGTGCTGGAGGGCCCATCCCTGGAGTCTCCGGACCGAGAGTTTTCCCTCTCTCAACTCGGAAAAATAGCGGTTCTCCATCAGGTGCTGGACCCCGGGTTCGACGGTCTCCTGGATCACGGATTCTACAAAACCTTCCATAGGGCCCTTATAGCGGGGTATCGGGTAGGCGGTCAATGGATGTTATGAGGGCCGGGGGGAGAATGTGCCAACCGCCAGCCGGGAGTCTCTTTCCGGCCTGATGCTCTTGACGGCGCATGAGAACCGTTCGAGAATATTCTTATGAAACTGTGTCCCCATTGCGCCAACCCGATCGACGAGGATGTCAGGATCTGTCCTTTCTGCAAAGGGAGCGTGGAGAGGCGGGGCTGGGTTCTCCAAGGGACAGGGGAAAAAGCGGATTCCGTTCCATCGAGAGAGGCCGAGGAGGAGAAAAAGGGAAGCGTTCTGAAGGTGATCGTTTATCTCCTCGTCGTGGCCGTGGTGGTGATCGGCGCATTTCTAGCCGGCTGGCTGATGCCAAAGTCTGAAAGAGGTTCTGGCCTTACGGCCCCCTCGTTGGAAGGTCGAGGCCAAGAGGCGCGCGAGGAAAATAGGCAGATCGAGCAATTGGACTCCGAGATCGCCCAACTTCGGAAAGAGCTTGAGGGAAGCTCCAAAGAGGTGGCGGAGCTCAGGGCTAGATTAGAGAAAACCGACCGGGCGCTTTCCTCCGCGCAAGAGAGATTGAAGAGCGTCAGCCGGGAAAGTAAAGGGCCGGCCGCGGCAGCGCCGCCGACCCCTGCCATAGGGCGGGCGGCGACAGAGCCTTTCCCTTCGGTTGTTTGGCCGAAACCGGCCGAGCCCGGCAGTTATGAAATCATCCGGCCGACGACGGTTTTTGAAGGACCTTCGGACAGTTCCCGCAAGGTGGCGACGATTACCATAGGAACGAGAGTCAACGTCGTCGGGTCGGTGGGCGACTGGCTGGAAGTGCGATCCAGGCGGGGAAATCCTCCCGGTTTCATCCACCGAGAGGACGCCATGTTTGTTGGAAGTGCCAAGTGAACTCTTTTCTGCTTCCCGGAGACAAAGCCGGCTGGAACAGGCCGGCCCTGATAGGACCTGGTGTTAGCTTATTCCTTTTCCCTGGTTCCAGTCTCTCGCACGAATAACTTTTCCCGTGATGGCGGGGGAATCCTGGCTGCAGAGAGAGAGCACCAACGGGACGACGACGTCGGGAGAGACCCCTCCCCGTCCGTCCACATTGACCCGTCCTCCGGGATGAATGGCGTTGGCGCTGATACCGTAATCGCGCATTTCGAGGGCCACGGTCTCCATCAACCCTTCGACTCCATGCTTGGATGCGCAGTAAGCGCTTTTGCCGGATACCCCCTGATTGCCGGCATTGGAGGACAGGCTGATAATTGTGCCCCGTTTCTGCCGGATCATAGGGGGAAGCGCAAAATGGGTGCAGAGAAACACCGCTCTCAAGTTGACGTTGAGGATCAAGTCCCACTCTTCCACGGGAAGCTCATGCGTGGGACGCATTTGGAGGCATCTCCAGGGTTCGTAGACGCCATCCTCGTGCTCTTCCATTCTGAGGCCCGCGTTGTTGATAAGGATATCCAGTCCGCCGAGCCGTTGAAGGCAAAAATCCACCATCTCTCGCGCTGTTTTCTCCTGGCTGGCATCGCCCAAGAAAAGTTGGCCGGTGCCGCCGCGCGAGAGAATTTCTTCCAGGACTCGCTTCCCCTCGCCCTCTCTCACTTCTGCGATGAGGACTTTGGCTCCTTCGCGGGCGAGACCCAGCGCCATGGCGCGGCCCAGGCCGCTCCCCCCTCCGGTGACAATGGCGACTTGGCCGGCGATCTTCATTTTTTCTCCCATGGTTTCTCGATCGGAAGGTCGAGCCGGTCTCCCCATTCCTTCCAGGAGCCGAGATAATTTCGGATTCTGGGAAAGCCGAGGAGCCTTAGGGCCAGGTAAGTGTGGGCCGAGCGGTAACCTCCCTGGCAGTAAGGGATGATTTCCTTGTCCGGAGTAACTCCCAGATCCTGATACATCCGCCGGAGCTCAGGAGCAGGCTTGTATTTTCCTGAGGCATCGAGGTTATGGGTCCATTCCAAGTGGACTGCGCCTGGAATAGCTCCACCTCGGGCGGCGCGGACATTTCGCCCCATGTATTCGTCGTCGCTCCGGGTATCGAGCAGGCGAATGTTTTCTTTTTCGACGGAGTGGAGGACATCATCGGCCGTGGCCAGGAGCTCGCGCCTCTCGGCCAGGGCGAATGAAGAGGCCCTGGGCAAGACGACCTCTGTGATTACGGGGTAGCCCGCTTCCCGCCAGGCCCGGATGCCGCCATCCAGGACGCGAGCGCTCGGATGGCCGAAGTATTCCAGGAACCAAAGCCCGCGCGCCGCCCGCATGCCGGATGTCTTCTCATAGAGCACGATCTCTTTTTCTTCGCTCACTCCGCGCATCTCGAAGAGGTGGTGGATCATCCACAGGAAGGCCTTGAGGGGGGCCGGGCTGGTGTCGATGAGACTCAAGCCGAAGAGGTCGAGGTGGACGGCTCCGGGAATATGACCCTGGGCAAACTCTTCTGCCGGCTGGGTGTCGATCAGGCATAGTTTGGGATCCCCCATTTTGCCCTTCAGCTCGGCCGGGGTTGTTAGGGGTTGGGGGGCGGTGTATCCTGGCTCACTCATTGGGACCCTTATAACACCGCTTGGGTTCTTCCTCAAATATTCCGGAGGTCCACATGGTTGGCGATCTCAGACAATTTCTCGATCTCCTTCGACAGGAAGGCGAGCTCCTGACAGCCGATACGGAGCTTTCCCCTGATCAGGAGATCTCCGCGGCGATTCGAGAGGTAGAAGAAAAAAAAGGAAAGGCGCTGCTCGTTCCCAGAGTCAAAGGGTATCCCTTTTCCGTGGTGGGCAATCTGCTGGGCAGCCGGAGCCGCGTCGAGCTGGCCTTCGGGCGCCCCGCGGATCTCCTCTCTCTCTATACGGAGAGACGGGAGCGGCCGATCCCGCCGGCGGCGGTGGCGGATGGTCCGGTTAAAGAAGTCGTCCACCACCAGCCGGTGGATCTCGCCGGGATTCTTCCCGCCCTCGTTCATCATGAGCACGATGCCGGACGCTATCTCACGAGCGCGATCGCGGTGGCCCGGGACCCGGAAACGGGAAAGCTCAGCTGCGGCATCCATCGGGTCCAGCTCAAGGGGGAAGACAGGATCGGCATCCTCCTCAACAACCCTCCCATCGCCGCCTATTTTCGGAAGGCCGAGGCCGCAGGCAAACCTCTTCCCATTGCCTTTGTTATCGGCCTGGATCCGGTGACTTTTCTGTCCTCGGTAATCCGCGCCCCCGAAGGAGAGAAATTTTCCATCGCGGGCGGGCTCGCTGCGAGAGCCGTGGAACTGGTTCGCTGTCTCCATTCGGATCTGGAGGTCCCGGCCCATGCCGAGTTTGTCCTGGAAGGAGAGGTGCTTCCCGGCCGGAGAGAGTCCGAAGGCCCCTTCGGAGAATCCTCGGGCTACTACATGACTTTCGAAAGCCCGGTGGGTCGCATCTTGTCGGTGATGCATCGAAAGGATGCCATCTATCACGCCCTGGTCCCGTTTAGCCGGGAGGATTCCACCTTGAGCCAATTTCTTTGGGAGGCCGAGAACCTCCCGCGCCTGCGGGAGCGCTTTCCCTCGTTGGCGCGCGTCTATTTTCCGCCGCGCACTCTGGGCCTTACCGTTCTCGTTGCGGTCAGGCCGACCCCTCATGCAGAAGTGAAGGCTTTGATCCAGGCCCTTTGGGAGGCTATTCCCATCGCCAAGAATGTGGTTGTCGTGGACCATGATGTCGCTCTGGACGACGGCGGGGATCTTTGGTGGGCACTGTCCACCCGGCTCCGCGCCGAAGAGGGGCTCTGGCTGGAAAAAAGCGGTCGCGGAATGGCGATCGATCCTTCCGCCCAAGGGCGCTCCGTGACCCGGCTTGGCATCGACGCCACGGTGGCCGCTCAAGAGGAGGAGCGATTCCGCCGTGTGGGAGTCGCTGACGCGGTGCGCGAAAAGGTCAGGACTCTTCTGAGTCGCCAGTTGCAATAGCAGAATAACCGGCGGCTCTTTTATGGGGAACCAACGGCAGCTCATTCCGCTTTTTCTGGGGCTCCTGCTCCTCGCATCTTCGTTTACCTACCAGGCGGCCCTGCCCGGGCGAAAGCTCTCTTTGCCGCGCGACCACGCCTCGCATCCGGATTTCAAGACCGAGTGGTGGTACTACACCGGCCATCTCCGGACAGAGGAGGGAAGGGACTACGGCTATCAGGTGACTTTTTTCCGTTTCGGACTGCGCGATCGGCAGGAAGAAAAGGAACCCCATAGCTTTACCGATCTCTATATGGCCCATTTCGCCCTTTCCGATAAACAGGGGAAGAAGTTTTATTTCCGGGAGCGGGCGAATCGCGGTTACGGAGACAAGGCGGGCGCGCGGACAGATCGCTATCAGGTCTGGAATGAAGACTGGAAAGTGGAAGAGAGAGGAAAGAGCCATCTCATCGAGATCAGGGATCGGGGCGTGGCTCTCAAATTGGTTTTGTCTCCCCTCAAACCGCCGGTTTTGCATGGGGAAGGAGGGCTGAGCAGAAAAGGAGAAGGACCAGGGAGAGCTTCTTATTACTATTCCTATACTCGCCTGGGGGCTGAGGGTGAGTTGGAATGGGAAGGAAAAAAAACGCCCGTCCGCGGCTTGAGCTGGATGGACCATGAATTCGGCAGCGACCAGTTGGGGGAAGATCAAGCCGGCTGGGATTGGTTCAGCATTCAGCTCGAAAATAATACCGAGATCATGCTCTATCTCATCCGGCGGCGGGACGGCTCCCTCGATCCCAACTCCAGCGGCACGTTGGTTTACGGAAACGGCGCTACCCGCCGTCTTCTCCGCCACGAATTCAGCGTGGAAGTCCTCGATCACTGGAAGAGCGCCCGGAGCGGCGCCGATTATCCTATGAGATGGAAGGTGACTATCCCGGCCGAAAAGATCCTATTGGAGATTCGCCCTTCCTTTTCTGATCAGGAGTTGGAGACTCGGAAGAGCACCCGGGTGAGTTATTGGGAAGGAGCCGCTCAGGTCGAGGGCACTTATCGTGGAAAAGCGGTAGCGGGGCTAAGCTATGTGGAGATGACCGGCTATGCAGGGAAGCTGAAGGTATGAAAAAGATGAAATGATTAATGATAGGAATTCGTTTTCTGCTCTAGCCCCTCCGAGAATTCGAAATTTCCCGTGACGACCTTATGCCGGTCTGCGTTCCAGAACCCAAGCGCCCATCAGAGAAGCCAAGCCCACCTACTCCACCGTATTTTGGGCGGAGAGTATCCGATGGTTGCGTTATGTCAACTCGCGGG
>Ga0080064_1004719_pt1 | contig 17039 bp, 18 predicted proteins | sample Subgrocontami54m_FD_69260 | JGI IMG/M metagenome (GOLD analysis project Ga0080064, IMG submission 69260) | Subsurface groundwater microbial communities from S. Glens Falls, New York, USA - GMW46 contaminated, 5.4 m (SPADES assembly) (version 2) ...
CTGTTCTTCCGCTATGCGGCCGAGGCAGAGCTGCTTGCGCAGTCCCGGCCGGTGGAGTTTCTCGCGGCTCGGTCGGAAGCGCGGGCGAAAGCATAGAACCAGAGAGTCCAGTTAGAATGAATGCTTCTCTATGTCGCTGACCAAAGCACAGGTTTGAGCCGCTTTGCAGGCGTGAGCCGAGCGCAGCGAGGCGGGAGTCCGCAGGCGAAATCCTGAGCGAAGCGAAGGACCTCAAGTGTCGCTGACCAAGGAGCAAGCGCTCGATCTCTACCACTCCGATGACCTCATTGGCATCGGGATGGAAGCCGACGCCGTCCGCAAGAAGCTGCACCCGGAGGGCGTAGTCACCTACATCATCGACCGCAACATTAATTACACCAACCTGTGCACGGAGTACTGCACCTTTTGCGCCTTCTACGCGCCGGTGAAGGGCCCGGGCCGCGCTGCCGGGTACGTGCTCGACTTCGAGACCATCTACGAAAAAATCCGCGAGACGGTCGAACTGGGCGGCACCGGCGTCCTGATGCAGGGCGGGCTGAATCCCGAACTGCCGCTCAAGTGGTATGACGACTTGCTGCACGGCATCAAGCAGCGCTTCCCCCAGGTGCACCTGCACTGCTTCTCGGCGTCGGAGATCATTCACTTCGCCGGCCTCGAAGGCATCTCCATCCGCGACACCATCGTGCGCCTGCGCGACGCCGGGCTCGACTCCATCCCCGGCGGCGGCGCCGAGATCCTGGATGACGAGGTGCGCTACAAGGTGGCCCGCCTCAAATGCCTCACTGCGGACTGGCTCAACGTCCACCGCACCGCGCACCAGCTGGGCATGCGTACCACCGCCACCATGATGTTCGGCTGCGGCGAGGAGCTGCGCCACCGCGTCAACCACCTCCAGCACGTCTACGACCTGCAGCAGGAAACCGGCGGCTTCACCGCCTTCATCCCTTGGACCTTCCAGCCCGGGAACACGGCGCTGGGCGGGCGCGGCTGGGACGAGGCCACCTCGGTCGAGTACCTGAAGAACCTCGCCATCTCGCGCCTCTTCCTTTCCAACATCGAGAACGTGCAGTCGAGTTGGGTCACGCAGGGGCTGAAGGTCTGCCAGATGGGGCTGCGCTTCGGCGGCAACGACGTAGGCTCGGTGATGCTGGAGGAGAACGTGGTCAAGGCCGCCGGCACCACGAACTGCACCACCGAGGAGGAGCTGCGGCGCATCATTCGCGACGCCGGCTTCCGCCCCGCCCAGCGCGATACCCTCTACCGCCGCTTCTTCCTGAACTAGCCCCCAGCTGAGTAGGGCAGATCCTCCGCTTTGAGATCGGTGAGCAGGTTCCAGCGGCGGGCCGTCTCGGAGCGCTGCTCGAAGAGCCAGCGGCCCTCCTCCTCGGACATGGACGTCTGGCACAGGGTGCCGAAGCGCGCCAGCCGGCTCTGGTCGAGGGCGGCTTCGAGGTCGGCGAGGTTGGGCGGAGCCGCCTCGCCCCCGGCCTCGCGGACCTCGCGAGCCAGAGTCACGATGAAGCCCAGGCGATTCTGCAGATCAAGCCGCTTGGCGCGGTCGAGGAGCCAGGCCGTCTCCATCTCCGGGTAGCGCAGGACGAGCCAGGGGAGCGCCTGAAGCAACCGCCGGTCAAGCTCCGCGAGCGACAGGGCCGTCAGCAGGACGGCTGCGGGGTTCCTGGGTTCGCCGCGACGCCGTGCGGCCATGCCGGGATAGCCCAGCCGGCCCAGCTCCGCGGCGATTTCCCTGTCTCCGGCCGGCGGCGGTTGCCAGTCTCCGGCGGGCAGGGGAAGCGAGGCCGGGGAGAGGGAGTAGACCTTCGCCAGCCGCAACACCAGCGCCGGGGGCGGAACTCTGCGTCCTCGCTCCAGCATGGAAAGGTAGGCTTGGGTCACGCCCAGTTGGCGGGCAGCGCGCTTCTGGGTCCAGCCGCGGGCGCGGCGGGCGGAGTGGAGGACGCCGGGCGTCATGTGCGCACTAACATAACACTCTTAGTTATTGTGTTGCAAGAACATATGTGGAATGACTTATGAAGTTATATGTTGCTTGGTAAGATGTCATGCTGGAGCGCAGCCAGGCATCTACTCCGTCCCAGCTCACGTAGAGACGCCCGTCAGGGCGTCTCTCTTCGCCCATTCCCCCAAAGACGGCCTGGCAGCCGTCTCTACGCGATGCCTTCGGTTACAATCGTTTCCTTGCCTACGCTCGCCACAATCCAGTTCGTCGCCCTCTTCCTGGCCCGCCAGCGCGGGCTCGCCGAGTGGTGGCAAGCCAACGTCCGGGACACCACCTTCAAAGGGCTCTACCAGCTCAACTCCTTCGACCTGGCCCTGCTGATCCCCTACTTCGCGGTGCTCATCATTCTGGCCTCCTACGGCATGCACCGCTACGTGCTGGTGTACCTCTATTACAAGAACCGGAAGAATCGGGTCACGGAGCCGCCGGGACACTTCGCGGAGCTGCCGCGGGTGACGGTGCAACTTCCCATCTTCAACGAGCAGTTCGTGGTGGAGCGGCTGGTGGAGTCCATCTGCCGGCTGGACTACCCCCGCGACCGGCTGGACATCCAGGTGCTCGACGATTCGACCGACGAGACGGTCGCGGTGGCCCGCGCCGTAGTGGAGCGCTATGCCGCGCTGGGCGAGCCCATCAGCTACCACCACCGGTCGAACCGCGAGGGCTTCAAGGCCGGCGCCTTGCAGGAGGGGATGAAGACGGCGCGGGGCGAGTACATCGCCATCTTCGACGCCGACTTCGTGCCCAAGGAGGACTTCCTGCTGCGCCTCATCCACCACTTCGCGGAGCCGCGGGTGGGCATGGTGCAGGCGCGCTGGACGCACATCAACCGCAACTATTCCTTCCTGACCGAAGTCGAGGCCATCCTGCTGGACGGACACTTCATCCTGGAGCACGGCGGGCGCTCGCGAACCGGGGGGTTCTTCAACTTCAACGGCACCGCGGGCATGTGGCGGCGGCAGGCCATCGAGGAGGCCGGCGGCTGGGAGCACGACACCCTCACCGAGGACACCGACCTCTCCTATCGCGCCCAGCTCGAGGGATGGAAGTTCGTTTACCTGCAGGACGTGGAGTGCCCGGCGGAGCTGCCCATCGAAATGACGGCGTTCAAGACGCAGCAGGCGCGCTGGGCCAAGGGGCTGATCCAGGTGGCCAAGAAGATCCTGCCGCGGGTGCTGCGCAGCGGCGTCCCGCGCAAGGTGAAGATCGAGGCCTGGTACCACCTGACCGCCAACCTGAGCTATCCGCTGATGATCGTGCTCTCTACGCTGCTGCTGCCGGCGATGATCGTCCGCTTCTACCAGGGCTGGTTCCAGATGCTCTACATCGACCTGCCGCTCTTCCTGGCCTCCACCTTCTCCATCTCGTCCTTCTATCTGGTCTCGCAGAAGGAGCTGTACCCGCGGACCTGGCCGCGGACCTTCCTGTATCTTCCCTTCCTGATGGCGCTGGGCATCGGCTTGACCATCACCAACACGCGCGCGGTGCTGGAGGCGCTGGCAGGCATCCAGTCCTCGTTCAAGCGCACGCCCAAGTATCGGGTGGAGACCCGCGCGGACAGGGCAAATGCCGCGAAATACCGCCGGCGGCTGGGCTGGGTGCCGTGGATCGAGCTTTTGATCGGCGCCTACTTCGCCGCCACCGTCTATTACGCCGTGGACAACGAGAACTACATGACCGTGCCCTTCCTGCTGCTGTTCGTGCTGGGCTACTGGTACACCGGGCTGATGTCGCTGCTGCAAGGGCGCTTCGAGCGCCTGGCCTTGCCCGCCGAGGCCCACAGCAAGCCCTTCCCCGTGGGCGTCTGAGGCCGCGCCACTCCATGCGCAACTTTTCCGTTTCTCGTTCATCTCATGGCGGGGAGAGTGGTGTGCGCGGCCGGCGGCTGGTGATTCTCGGAGGGCTGTTGCTGGCGGCGGCGCTTGTGTTTGCCGGGTCGGCGCAGCCGGGAAATCATCTGGGCGGGCAGAGCTCGCCCTATTTGAAGCGGGCGGCGGACCAGCCGGTGGATTGGTACCCCTGGGGCGCGGAGGCCTTTCGCCGGGCGCGGCAGCTCGACCGCCCCATCCTGCTGGACGTGGGCGCGACCTGGTGCCCGACCTGCGACCGCATGGACCGCGAAAGCTACACCCGGCCGGAGATTGCCGCGTACATCAACGCCAACTTCGTGGCGGTGAAGCTGGACTACGACGCGCGGCCACGGCTGACGGCGAAGCTGGAGCGGGCGCACGCGCTCAAGAATTTTCCCGCGGGCATCCCGCTGACCGGCTTCCTCACCCCCTGCGGCAAGCTGTATCTTGGAGGCACGTACTTCCCGGAGAAGGCGGCCGGCGACAAGCCCGCTTTCGCGGAGACGCTGAAGCAGGCGGCCGGCCTCTATCGCACGGAGCGGGCGCAGATCGAACAGGACGGATTCGATCTCAAGCTGAAGGAGGAGTTCGGTGCAGAGAAAGCTCATGCTGGCGCTGGCGCTCGCGAGTCTGGCGCTTGCGGCAAGAAGTGACGCGGCCGAGAACCTGAAGCTCAATCCCAAGCTCGATTACTCGAGCGACAGCCAGGACGGCCCGCTCATCACCGGCGACCAGATGGACGACGGCGTCGTCGCCGGCATGCCGAACTACATCCTCATTTACGGCGAGGGTTGATTCAACTCCAAGCGGCAGGCTCGCCGCTCCGTCAGCCTCTACGAGAAGTACAAAGGCCGGGTGCACTTCGTCATCATTGACCTGGACAAGAAGCGCTCGAAGGAGCAGCAGAAGCTGGTCGAGAAGTACTACGAGGGCTTCATCCCGCACGTGGTGGTGCTGGACAAGAACGGCAAGGCCCGCTACAGCCTGGCCAGCGAAGTGGAGGAATCGAAGATTTCCGCCATCCTGGATAAGGCGTTGCAGTAATTCCCGGCTGCGACACGCGACGCCAATGGTTTGGAGAGGCGCGATGAAGAGAATCCTTCTAGCGACATCGCTAGTGCTGTTCGGCTTGGCCACCGCTAACGCCCAGCCCTGCGAAGACGGCACTCGGTGGGCTCCGTCAGTCAGGAGTTGGGTGGAAATCGAAGTGAAGGAACCCCTGCCCGGAGGGGCGATGCTTGGCAACTCGTGGGTAGAGAAGTATGTTCACCGTATGGGGGACGCGATGGCAGTCGCCCTACTTCATGCCTACAGTGATGAAGAGCTGTTGCAAACGGACAGGTTGATTCGAATCCTTCCGTACGTGGAGGAAGCGTTCAGATACAGGCGTTTTATTACCTGCAAGGAGAACAGGCGACCGCGTGTCACGTTGCTCTTGCTGAGAAGTTTGCAAGCGCGAACGAGTGACGACACTCTTAAGAGGCGAATTGGGGAATTGGAAGAGCATTTGACCAAAGCCAACTAAAGAAATCTGCCTCAATGCCATGACGCTATGGTTGGCCGGAATGCGCTCTGCGGCCGCGTGCTAGAATCGCGGCCTTCACTGAGATTCGACTCGAGGATGCCCGTGCGCAAACTTCTCTTTGCATTCCTTCTTCTGAGCATTTCGGCGGCGGCGCTGGACCGCCAGGCGAACGCCGACTACCGCGCCCGCCGCCAGGCGCTGGCGGAGAAAATCAAGGGTGGCGTGGTGGTGCTCTTCGCCGCCACCGAGGCCGAGGGCCCAAACGCTCTCTACGGCTTCCGCCAGGACGACAACTTCTTCTACCTCACGGGCTGGAAGGAGCCGGGCGCGGCTCTCGTGATCGCGCCCGCGGGAGCGGTGAGCCCGGTGGCGCCGCTGCATCCCTACATCGAGATCCTCTTCCTGCCGGCGCGCAACAACACACAGGAGCGCTGGACCGGCTCCAAGCTCGGCCCAGAGAACGCCGACGCAGCGCGCATCACCGGCTTCGACCGGGTGGAGCCGCTGGACAAGCTACGCGACGAGCTGGAGCGCCTGGTGTCCAAGCCGCGCGCCACCGTCTATTCCGACCTGCCGGCGTACGGGGAAACTTCGCCAGCGCCCGGGCCGCTCGACTGGCTGCGCCGGGCCAACGCTTTTCCCAACTACGTCGCCTTCCTGGACGTGAAGCCGCGGCTGGCCGAGCTGCGCGTGAAGAAAGATGCGGGCGAACTGGAGCGCATCCGCAGGGCCACCGACGCCTCCATCGCCGCGCACTTCGCGGCCATGCACGCCATGAAGCCGGGGATGACGGAGCGCGAGATCTCGGCGCTCATGCAGTATGAGTTCCTGCGTCGCGGCTGCGAGCGCCCGGCGTATGCGCCCATCGTCGGCTCGGGCTTCAACTCGACCGTGCTGCACTACTCCGACGACTCCGGTCCCATCGAGAACGGTGACGTGGTGGTGATGGACGTGGCCGGCGAGTATTCGATGTACGCCTCCGACATCACGCGCACGCTTCCCGCCAACGGCAAGTTCACCGCCCGCCAGCGCGAGCTCTACGACATCGTGCTGGGAGCCCAGCAGGCGGCCATCGCCGCCTTCCATGCGGGCAAATCCACCATCGGCCGCTCGTCGTCCGATTCGCTCTATAAGGTCGCCTACGACTACATCGACACCCACGGCAAGGACCGCGCCGGGCGTCCGCTGGGCCGCTACTTCATCCACGGCCTCAGCCACTACGTGGGACTGAACGTGCACGACGCCGGCGACGGCAGCGCTCCCCTCGGGCCGGGCGCGGTCTTCACCATCGAGCCGGGGATCTACATCCCCGAGGAGAGGCTGGGCGTACGCATCGAGGACATCTTCTATGTGGACGCCGACGGCAAACTCATCAACCTGACGGAGAAGCTCCCCCACACCGCTGAGGACGTGGAAAAGGAGATGGCTCCCGGGCACTAGCGCCTCTTCCCGGCCGCCTCCGATTTGTCCTTCCGAGCGGCTTTCAGCCGCGAGGAACCTGCTGTTCTGGTCCCTCGGGCGTCCCGTTTTGGTATCCTATCGGCTGCCTCTATGGTCGCACTGTACCTGATTCTGTTACTGTCGATGCTGGCGGTCTTGGGCACGGCGGGAGTGCTGTATCTGCGGGTGCGCCGGCAACTGCGCGCCTCCGATACCGCTCTGCGGGACGCATTGCAGGAAGTGGAGGAAGAGCAACGCCCCACCACCATCGGCCGATAAGGATGACGAACCGATCAGAATCCGTCGCGGCAGTCGCCAGAGTCCAGGCACCCAGCCTGGCGCTGCCCTATCAGGTCATGCTGGTGATCTCCGGCAGCCTGCTGGTGGCGCTGGCGGCGCGGGTCTCGCTGCCGCTGCCCTTCACCCCCGTACCGCTCACGCTGCAGAACTTTGCCGTGCTGCTGGTGGGATTGTTGTTGGGGCGCCGCGCCGGCTTTGCCGCGCTGGCGCTCTACCTCGCCGAAGGCGCCGCCGGGCTGCCGGTCTTCAGCCCGATGGGGCTGGGGGGAATCGCGCAATTGTTGGGCCCGACCGGCGGGTACCTGATGGCGTATCCGGTGGTGGCGTATCTCGCGGGCTGGATCGCCGAGCGCGACCGCTCCAGCTTTGCCCGCGGCGCCCTGGCAGCCACGCTCGCTGAGATTTGTCTGTTCGTCGCCGGCGTAAGCTGGCTGATGTTCTTCTTCCACGCGCCGCTCGCCCAGGCGGCGCAGTTTGGCCTCTATCCTTTCTTCTTCGCGGAAGTGATGAAGGTGCTGCTGGCTGCGGGCATCGCCAGCCGGCGGCCATTTGCGCGCCAGGCACGGGCATGAGCCCCGAGGTCCAGACCGTCACCGCGGAAGCCGAAGTCCGCGAGATCAACCAGAAGTTCTACCAAGCCCTGGAGTCGCTGGACCTGGAAGCCATGGAGAAGCTGTGGCTGCACCACGAGATGGTGCGCTGCGTGCATCCGGGATGGCCGATGCTGGCCGGCTGGGAGTCGGTGCGCGAGTCCTGGGAGGAGATTTTCCGCAATACCGACTCCATGCTGGTGAGCACGCGCGACTTCTCGCTGCACATCGAAGGCAGCGTGGGCTGGGTGACGTGCACCGAGCGCGTGACCTCGAAGCGCAGCGACCGCAGCGAGACGGCGCTGGTGCAGGCCACCAATCTTTTTCTGCGGCGCGAGGGCGAGTGGAGGATGGTGCTGCATCACGCCTCTCCCCTGGCCCTGCCCGGCTATACGCCCCCCAGCGAGACGGTCCACTAGATCCCGCCCATGCCCCCTGCCAAGCGGCCCAAGAAGAGCGCTCGCCACGAGGAGCCCGCTGCGCCCCCCGCAGGCACGCAGGAGATTTCCGTAGCCCACAGCCCGGACGCCGACGATGCCTTCATGTTCTACGCCCTGGCCACCAACAAGCTGCGCTTCTCCGGCCTGAGCTTCAAACACACGCTGTGCGACATCGAGACCCTGAACCAGCAGGCCCGCCAGGGGGTGTACGACCTCACCGCCATCAGCTTCCACGCCTATCCCTACCTGCAGGACAAATACGCGCTGCTCTCCAGCGGCGGCAGCGTGGGCGACGGCTACGGCCCCATGATCGTGGGAGCGCGCGTGCACACCATGGAGGAGGTTCGGGACAAGAAGATCGCGGTCCCGGGCAAGCTGACCACCGCGTACCTGGTGCTGCAGCTCTTCGCTCCGCACAGCGAGACCGAGGTCGTGCCCTTCGACCAGATCATCCCGCAGGTGTTGGAGGGAAAGTTCGAGGCCGGACTCATCATCCACGAGGGCCAGGTGAACTTCGACAAGTTCGGGCTGCACAAGCTGGTGGACCTGGGCAAGTGGTGGCGGGACACCACCGGCCTGCCGCTGCCGCTGGGCGGCAACGCCATCCGGCGCGATCTGGGGGCGGAGACCGTGGCGCAGGTCTCGACCGCGCTGAAAGCCAGCATCCAGTACGCCCTCGACCACCGCGAGGAAGCGCTGGACTACGCCATGCAGTTCGCCCGCGACCTCGACGCGCAGCTCGCCAACAAGTTCGTGAGCATGTACGTCAACGAGCGCACCCTGGATTACGGCGAGGAGGGACGCGAGGCGGTGCGGCGCCTCTTGGATATGGGCTTCCGCGCCGGCATCATCCCGCACCAGGCCAAGGTGGAGTTCGTCGGGTAGGAGTTATCCCGCGTTGCCCACAATCCCATTCTTCAGGAATTGTCATCCCGAGGAGCGCAGCGACGAGGGATCTGCCTCACCCTAGGAATTGTCATCCCGAGGAGCGCAGCGACGAGGGATCTGCTTTTCGGCGAAGAACAGCAGGTTCCTCGCGGCGCGCAGAATGGCAAACTCCCGAAGAAATCAGCGTCCGGCGCTACTTCTTGGCGGATTGGTGCTTGCCGATGATGACGCCGACCTCGATCGCGGCCTGCGGTTCGAGCGTATGGAAGTGGAAGCCCACTCCGCCCGCGGTCTGGTAGCAGGAGACCGTCTTCACATGGCGGCGGATGCCTTCGCTCTCGTCCACCAGGACCAGGCTGAGCATGTCGCCCTCGTGGCAGGCCACCGTGGTGTCCACCAGCATTCCGCCCAGCCCCAGCTCCCGCACCGGGCCCATTCGTTTGCCCTGGTCATCGGTAGCGTAGATGCCGGCGGATTCTGGAATCTGCACTCGCTCGTACTTGCGCCGGTTCTTGTCCACGGCGTCCCTCCTGGGCGGGGCCGCTGTCCGCGGCGTAATCCTGCCGGGGATTCTACCAGAGCCTTGCCGCGGGCGGCGCAAGTCCAGGGAAGATGCTGGCCTGTGTTTCCGCCTTGGGGAACGCTATGATGACATGCATACGCCCGATGTCCGCGCCCACCCACAACGGAGCTTTCACGCTGCTCATCGACGCCGACGACACCCTGTGGGAGAACAACATCTACTTCGAGCGGGTGATCGCCCGCTTCTTTGAGGATTTCCCCGGACACGCCCCCGCAGCCCTCCGCCGGACGCTGGACGACGTGGAGCGCGAGATCGTCCTCAGCCACGGCTACGGCCTGATCGCCTTCGAGCACGCGCTGGTGCGGACTTGGGAGCGGCTGAGCGGTTCGCTCCCCGAGCCCGCGCGCGAAGCGGAAGTGCGGGCGCTGGCGCGCTCGGTGAACCAGCATCCCATGGAGCTCCTGCCGGGGGTGCCGGAGACGCTCGCCTATCTGGCCGCGCGGCACTCGCTCATCCTGATGTCCAAGGGCGACCCGGGGGAGCAATCGGCGAAGCTCGATCGCTCCGGCCTGCGCCACCACTTCTCCGCCGTGGAGATCGTCCCGGAGAAGGACCCGGGGGCTTACCGCGACACCCTGGCGCGCCACAAGCTTGCGGCCTTTTCCACCTGGATGATCGGCAACAGCCCCAAATCGGACGTGAACCCGGCGCTGGCCGCGGGGCTGAACGCCGTCTTCGTCCCCCATGACATGACCTGGGTGCTGGAGCACGAGCACGTGAACCCGCCCCAGGCCGAGCCTCCGCGGCTGCTGGTGCTGGAGCGCTTCGCCGAGCTGCAGGACCACTTCTGAGCCGCCCGCGGCGTCCACTCCAGCGGTAACCGCGCCCGCTTACTTCGGTAACGCATCAAGGTTAGTGTTAACCAGGATGGGGCCTGCGCGGCGGAAGGCGTGGCCGCGGATGGTACTCTTGCAGTGCTCTGCGTTTCTCTCGCGCCACCCGTGTGGCCGTGAGGTCCAATAACATCCGGCGCCTGCTGCAAACCTTCCAGGCGCTGGCCGATCTCGGTCCGGAGATGACCGCCGACCGCGACTTTCCGCAGCGGGCGCGCTCCATGCTCGCCCTGCTGATGGAGGCCGTGGCCGCGCAGGAGGCTGCCCTTTTCACCTTCACCGACAAGCCCGCCATGCTCTCCTCGGTGGCGGCGCAAGGCTTTGCCCTGTTCGCGGAACCGGCGGTGATCCCGCTTCTGCCCAAGCACGTGCACGCGCTCTCCAGCGCGCGTATGCCGCAGGCCGTCAACGCCAAGAGCTGCGAGACCCTGTTCAGCTCGAACGGCAACGTAGCGCCGGAGCTGTTCAAGTGCGTGGCCCCGCTCAAGGTGGGCTCGCGCCTGGTGGGAGCGGTGACCCTGGGCCGCCGCGAGGGCGACGCCCTTTACGCCGAAGAGGAATTCGAGGCTCTGCACCTGCTCTCCCAATACGTGGCCCTGGCGGTGCACAACCACACGCTTTCCCAGTCGCTGCAGCAGCGGGTCTCGGAAAACCTGCGGCTGCTGGCCTCGCTGCACAACTTCTACGACCAGACGCTGGAGGCCTTCGCCACCGCCATCGACGTAAAGGACACCCACACCCGCGGCCACTCGCTGCGCGTGGGGCGCTACGCCTCCGCCATCGGCGCCGGACTCGGCCTGGATGAGACCCAGGTCTCCGGCCTGCGCGCCGCCGGCTTCCTGCACGACATCGGCAAGGTCACCGTGGACAAGGCCCTCTTCAACAAGCCCGCGGCCCTGCGCCCGGAGGAGTTCCGGGAGATGGCCGACCACACCATCATCGGACACCAGATCGTTTCCGGGGTGCAGTTCCCGTGGAAGGGCATCGCCGAGGTGGTGCGCTGGCACCACGAGCGCTCCGACGGCTCCGGCTACCCCGACCATTTGTCCCACGACGAAGTTTCCGAGCCGGTGCGCATCGTGGCCCTGGCGGATACCTTCGACGCCATGACCAGCGAGCGCTCTTACCGGCAGTCCATGTCGCTGGGCGCGGCGCTGAATGAGATTGTCAAGCTCACCCCAAAACTGTACGACCCCAACGTGGTTCAGGCCATGCTGGTGCAGGTGCGGCGGGACGCGGTCGGCCGCGGCAAGCCCAACTTCCTCGAGGACGCCGGACTCTGCACCATCGCCCCGGCGGACATCGACCAGATGGCCGCCGCGCTCAGCCACAAGGTCAATCACGGTCGCGTCTATTCTGCCTGACGTCCCCTTCTCTGCAACTTTTTCTCCCCCTGGTGTTGAATATCCTTAAGGATCCGCGGCCGCGGGCCTGGAGGGACCTCCCGCATGAGATCGGCATCCCGCAAGACCCATCTGCTGCTGCTGGCGTTGGCGCTGTGCGCCTCCGCCTCCCTGATCGCCGTAGAAAAAGCCAAGAGCAAGAACCCCGCCGCCGCGGCCGGGCGCATGGAGGAGGAGAAGCGCGTGCTGCACGCCCTGAACCGGCTAACCTTCGGGCCGCGTCCCGGCGACGTCGAAAAGGTTCGCGCCCTGGGCGTGGACAAGTGGATCGAGCAGCAACTGAACCCGCCCCAGGGCGAGGACTCGGCTCTCGAAGCCCGCCTCGCCCCGCTGCGCACCCTGCACATGAGCACGGGCGAGATGATGGAGGAGTTCCCGCCACCCCAGGTGGTCCGCGCCATCGCCGAGGGACGGATGTCTCTGCCTTCCGACCCCGAGCGCCGCGCCGCCTATCAGGCCCAGATCGAGCGCTACAAGGCGCGTCAGGAGCAGCAGAAGCGCGAAGGCGCCTCCAACAACAACGCCGGCGCCCCCGCCGACGACGCCAAAGGCGGCGAAGGCGACATGCAGAACATGGATCCCGCCGAGCGGGCCCAGCGCCGCGAGGCCCGCATGTACGCCGAGCTCAAGGCCGGGGAATTGCTGGACATGACGCCCGAGCAGCGCGTGGCGGAGATCATGAAGATGTCGAATGACGAGCGCCGGGCGCTGGCCCGCGGCTTCAGCCCCGAGGAGCGCGAGAAGGTCTTCAGCGAGTTCACGCCCCGGCAGCGCGAGACGGTGCTGGCCCTCATCAATCCGCAGGCGGTGGTGGTGGGCGAGGTGCAGCAGGCCAAAGTGCTGCGCGCCGCTTACAGCGATCGCCAGCTCGAAGAGGTGATGACCGACTTCTGGTTCAACCACTTCAACGTCTTCATCAACAAGGGACCCGACCGATACCTGGTGACCGCCTACGAGCGCGACGTCATCCGGCCCAACTCCCTGGGCAAGTTCAAGGACCTGCTTTTCTCCACCGCCAAGAGTCCGGCCATGCTCTTCTATCTCGACAACTGGCAGAGCGTGGGCCCCAACTCCGAGTTCGCCAAAAACGGCCCCGAGCGCCGCGGCAACCAGCAAGCCGGCGCCGGGCGCAACCGCCGCATGAATCAGCAATACCCCGGCTACGGGCGCGGGCAGTCCGGGCGCAACCGCTATCCCGGCACGGGCCAGCCTCCCGCCGGCGACCCGCAGGACCAGATGGGGCAGCAGCGTCGCCGCCAGCAACAGCAGCAGCAACAGAACCGCCGCAGCGGCCTCAATGAGAACTACGCCCGCGAGCTGATGGAGCTGCACACCCTGGGCGTCAACGGCGGCTACACCCAGGCGGACGTCACCCAGGTGGCGCGCGTCTTCACCGGCTGGACCATCAAGCAGCCCCGCCAGGGCGGCGGCTTCGACTTCGAAGGCCGCATGCACGAGCCCGGCGACAAGATCGTCCTGGGCCAGACCATCCACGATGGCGGCGAGGGCGAAGGCAAGAAGGTGCTGGAGATGCTGGCGCGCAATCCCGCGACCGCGAAGTTCATCTCCACCAAGCTGGCGCAGCGCTTCGTCTCCGACGCACCGCCGCCCGCGCTGGTGGACCGCATGGCGCAGACCTTCCTCAAGAGCGATGGCGACATCCGCGAGGTGCTGCGCACGCTTTTCAAGTCGCCGGAGTTCTGGGCGCCGGAAGCCTATCGCGCCAAGGTGAAAACGCCGCTCGAGTTCGTGGCTTCAGCGGTGCGCGCCACCGGCGTGGACGTGCAGAATGCCATGCCGCTGGTCCAGGCGCTGAACCGCATGGGCATGCCGCCCTACGGACAGCAGCCGCCCACCGGATACTCGATGAAGGCCGAGGCCTGGGTGAACTCCAACGCGCTGCTCAGCCGCATGAACTTCGCGCTGGCGCTGGGCGGCGGCCGCATGCCGGGAGTGAAGTTCGATCCGCAAACCGTGCTGCGCGGCGCGCCTCCGCCGGAAAAGTCGGACGCGGCGCTGGCCCTGCTCGAGGATGCGCTGCTCTCCGGCGACCTCTCCAGCCAGACGCACGACACCATCAAGAAGCAGTTGGACGATCCCCAGGTCACCGGGCGGCTGCTCGACGATCCCCAGCGCGCCCCCAACCTCGGCATGATCGCGGGATTGATCCTGGGGTCACCCGAGTTTCAGAGGAGATAACGCTTGCGTGGAAGCGGGCGACTCGCCCGCGCACTGTATCAGGGCACGGCTTTAGCCGTGCCGCAGCGGGGCGAAACAACACGGGGCTTTAGCCCCGGTAAGACCAGGAGCTGGAGGCTTATGACCATCACACGCAGAATATTTTTGAAGAACGGCGCATTGGCCATCGTGGCCACCACGGCGGCGCCCGGATTTTTGCGCCGCGCGGCCTTCGCGGCGGAAACAGCGGCCGGCAAGAAGCGGCTGGTGGTGTTCTTCCAGCGCGGCGCGGCCGACGGCCTGGACATCGTAGTCCCGCACGGCGAAGCGGCGTACTACGCCATGCGTCCCTCCATCGCCATCCCGCGGCCCGGCGGGAACGAATCCGCGCTCGATCTCGACGGCTTCTTCGGACTGCATCCCTCGATGTCTTCGCTCAAGCCGCTGTGGGAGCAAAAACATCTGGCCATCGTGCACGCCGCCGGCTCGCCCGACACCACGCGCTCCCACTTTGACGCGCAGGATTACATGGAGTCCGGCACGCCGGGGGTGAAGGCCACCGAGGACGGCTGGCTGAACCGCGCGCTGAAGGCCCCGTCAGGCGCCGAGGCCGGAAAGGAGCCCAGCCCCTTCCGCGCCGTGGCCCTGGGAACGTCCCTGCCGCGGGCATTGGCGGGGACGGAGCCGGCCGTGGCGCTCAACAACATCAACGAATTCGGCATCGGCGGACGCAACCCCGCCGCCGCGCCCGCTCCCATCGCCTCGACCTTCGAGGCCATGTACGCCCAGTCGGTGGATACCGTGCTGCACGGCGCCGGCAACGAGACCTTCGAGGCGGTGAAGATGCTTAAGTCCGCCGACCCCGCTCGCTATACCCCGGCCCGCGGCGCCAACTATCCCAATGGCCAGTTCGGCCAGGGCCTGCGCCAGGTGGCGCAACTCATGAAGGCGAACCTCGGAGTGGAAGTGGTGTTCACCGACATCGGCGGCTGGGACCATCACACCAACGAAGGCGGCAGCCAGGGACAACTCGCCAACCTGCTGCGCCAGTTCTCGCAGTCCATCGCCGCCTTCTGGACCGACCTGGGCGACCTGGGCGCGGACACGGTGCTGGTCACCCTGTCCGAGTTCGGGCGCACGGCGCGCGAGAACGGCAACCGCGGCACCGACCACGGCCACGCCAACGTCATGTTCGTGCTGGGCGGGCCGGTGAAGGGCGGCAAGGTGTACGGCCGCTGGCCCGGCCTGGATTCATCGCAGCTCTACGAAGGCCGCGACTTGGCCCTCACCACCGATTTCCGCCGCGTGCTGGGCGAGGCCATCTATCGCCACTACGGCAACAAGGACCTGGACACGGTCTTCCCCGGCTTTGAGAACTCGACGCAGAAGTTCTTGAACCTGATGGGGTGATTCACGTCAGTCTATCTTCGTGCAGACTTCGCTGCCGACAAACCGGGCGCCGCCATCCTTGGCTGGCGTGTAAAAATCTTCACGTTTTTCGTGGTCGCTAATCTTCTTCAAGATGATGCGTCCCCATGATCGGCGTGTACCGTTCGAATACTCGAATCCGGTCCACGTCTGCGTATTGCCGGTCCATCCCGGGCTACTGCCAATCCCATATTCTCCGGAATCCTGGAGCGACAGGTACCGCCACGCCTTGCCGTCATACGTCATGAACGCCTCACCGCTACCAGTGCGAGAGGCGTCGTGGAACTCGAACCAGTGTCCGTTCAGGATCTTGCTGATTTCCTGCGTAAACGTGTAGTCGACCTTGCCTTGGGGCGTAAGACCGTTGCAGCTCCACTTTCCCAGAACGAAGTCATACGAGCTCAACCCAGCGTTTCGAGGTGCGGTCCCAGGTTGAGTCAAAGGCGATCCTCTTTCTGCTCGGCGACCAATTGGGGTGCTTCGGAACATCTCGATCCATACTCCGTGTGCCATCTCGGCTGGAAGAAGTATGCTGGTTCCATAAGAACCAGCGTAAGGAGTGAACTTCCGTTTTGTATTCGTCTCAATCAATTGGCGCGCTGTCGTTACGTCGCTCACCTCGATGCTCACGCCCATAATCCCCTCGCCGCGATCCGCCAAGAAAGAAGCCGCCTTTCCGTTTTCATTCTGTGGCTGAAGAAGTACGATCACTCCTTGTCCTGCTTCGATCTCACGCCCAGTTGCTCCAAGCTCCGGCAGGTTTCGCTTCTTACCGGCACGTAGCCCAATCGACTCATAAGCCTTGGTTGCTGTCTTTAGGTCTTTCACCACTATCCAAACGGATTTGATTCCTCTGGCGGTATTAGGGTGCCGACGCTCCTCCTCTAGCCTTCTCCTACGGCCTTCTTCTTCTCCAGGCGCGGCGTATTGAACAAAAACGAGTGCCCTTGTTGGTGAGGCCTCCGTTGTCCCCAGTGGTAGGGCGTCAGTCGGCACTTCATAGGTGCCCTCGAACGAGACGACCGAAAACTTTGGAAAGGATTCCTCATTCACTTTGAAGCCGCGCGTCCGCAAGTAGACTGCCGTAGATTTGGCTGAAGAGACTTCGAGCACGACCAGGAAGGCCCCGTCCTGTTTCTCGAGGAATCGCACAATCCTCGGACGAAGCCGCGTCGCTTTCTCGCGGTCAGCAATGGAACGTAACTCTAAATAGTTTTTTCGCTCGAATTTGGCACCGATGAGCTTTAGACCGCTTGGTAAGGTGTCAATCACCGGCGCGAGAGTGAAACCAAGTCGGTCACGGTACACATCCACGGCCCGTTCAAGATCTCGAACAAGTACGATCACCTCTGCAAGGCCTTGCCCATTGCCGAGCACCGAAGGCTTTTGGCTTTGCTTGGCGCCCTCACGAATGCCTGCGCGCTCCGATTGCTTCGTCTCTTGCGCGCTCACGCGCGGGGCGATGAAAGAGACAATCGCAATGGTAGTCACGACAAACAAAGAAGCGGTGGTCAGGAGTTTTTTCATAATTGTTGCCTTAATCCTCTAAATTTAGTTCGCCTTC
>Ga0080064_1004720_pt1 | contig 17033 bp, 12 predicted proteins | sample Subgrocontami54m_FD_69260 | JGI IMG/M metagenome (GOLD analysis project Ga0080064, IMG submission 69260) | Subsurface groundwater microbial communities from S. Glens Falls, New York, USA - GMW46 contaminated, 5.4 m (SPADES assembly) (version 2) ...
GGGCCTTTCCCGCCCCCGCCACAAGGCAAGGTCAGCCGCCCCGAGGACTTGGACGCCCTCGCCCCCCTGGGCTTCCGGGGCGAGGCCCTGCCGAGCATCGCCGCCGTAGCCGAGGTGGCTATGCTCACCCGCCCAACGGACGCAGAGGGGGGAACGTACATTCTGCTCAAGGACGGCCAGGTGGCGGAGCGCGGCGTAAGGGCATGCGCTCCGGGCACCGTCGTCACCGTCCGGAACCTCTTTCGCAATCTGCCCGCCCGCCTCAAATTCATGAAGTCGGACGCCGCCGAGGCTCATCGCATCGTCCACCTGGTCACGCAGTACGCGATGGCCTATCCGGAGGTACGCTTCACTCTGCAGGTGGAGGGACGCCCCACCTTCTCCAGCACGGGCTCCGGCGACGCGCGGGAGGCCATGGCGCGCGCCTTTGACGCGCAGACCGGCGCCGCTCTTCTGGAGGTCGCGCCCGGCGACGGCCCGGTGCGGGTCAGCGGACACGTCAGCCCGCCGTCGCTCAGCCGGGCAAGCCGTACCGCCATCAGCTTTTTCGTGAACAGGCGCTGGGTGCAGAGCCGCATGCTCACCGCCGCCCTGGAGCAGGGCTACGAGGGCATGCTCATGACCGGACGCCGGCCCATCGCCGCCGTCCACGTCCGCCTGCCCCTAGAGGACGTGGACGTGAATGTGCACCCGACGAAGGCGGAGGTCCGCTTCCGCCGGGAGGGAGAGGTATTCGCGGCGGTCCGGGACGCCGTGCGGCAGGCGCTCCTGCGCCAGGCCCCCGTGCAGAGCGCCACCCTGCCCGCGCACGTGGCATCGGCGCCCGTTGCCCCTCACCTCACGGCGACTCGCCCCTTTACCTCGGACGACGCCCATGCCCGCATGCCCGCCGCGCCGCCAGCATCGCACGCCACGCCCGTCGATCCGCCCCCGACGCAGCCCTGGATGGCTTTGCCCATCCTGCGGCCCCTAGGCCAGGTGGCGAACACCTATGTCATCGCGGAAGGGCCTGACGGCGTCTATCTCATTGACCAGCACGCCGCCCACGAGCGCGTGCTCTTCGAGCGCCTTCGCGAGCAGCGGCGACGTAAGGCCATTGAAGCGCAGGGGCTTCTGGAGCCGGCGACGGTGGAGCTGTCGCCCGTCCAGCAGCAGACGCTCCAGTCGCACAGAGAGGACATGGAGGCGTTCGGCTTCGCGCTGGAGCCTTTCGGCGAGCGAACGTACCTGCTGCGCTCAGTCCCCGCCGCGGCGAAGGCGTCCGCGCCCGTGGAGGCGCTGCGGGAAGTGCTGGAGCTTCTGGGCCAAGAGATACCGGTGCAGCGAGAGGACCGCGTGGCCTTCTCCCTTGCGTGCCACGGGGCCATACGCGCGGGAAAGGTGCTGCTCCGCGAGGAGATGGACGAACTGCTGCGTCTTCTGGAACAGGCTGAGCAGCCGCACACGTGCCCTCACGGGCGCCCCACCATGGTGCACCTGAGCGCCGCCGACCTGGAACGGCAGTTCGGGCGGCGGTAGCTCCGCCGCCCGCGCAACCTACTTACCCTTGAACACCGGCGCGCGCTTCTCCAGAAAGGCCTGACGCCCCTCCAGATAGTCCTCCGTGCCGTGGCAGATGGCGACGGACGACGACTCGTGGAATATCTGCTCACTCGGGCCGCTCACCGCGCCGTGAAGGAAGGCGCGCTTGGTCAGACGCAGGGCGATGGGCGCCTGCTGGCTGATCTCCTCGGCCAGGGCCATCGTCTCCGCCATCAGCTTGTCATGCGGCACGACCCTGCTCACCATGCCGATGCGCAGGGCCTCCTGTGCGTCTATGATGCGACCGGTGTACGAGAGTTCACACGCCTTGGATATGCCGACAAGGCGGGGAAGAAGCCAACTGCCCATGCTGTCCGGTATCAGGCCCCGCTTGGTCCATACCGCCGTGAAGCGCGCCTGGTCCGAAGCGATGCGAATGTCACAGACGAGCGCCGCGGAAAGACCCCCGCCCGCCGCCACGCCGTTCACCGCCGCAATAGTCGGCTTCTCCAGCCAGAAAAGGGGCATGACCCACCCGCCCGCCGGCTCCGCGATATCGGCCTTGAATACTCCCACGGGAGCGGACAAATCGGCTCCCGCGCAGAAGGCCCGCCCCGCGCCCGTGAGCACCACCGCCCGGACGTCCACGTCCCGCTCAAGCTCCCGGGCCATGTCCGCAAGGCCTATGCGCATGTCAATATTCAGCGCGTTCAGTTTCTCAGGGCGATTGAAGGTGATGACGGCGACGTGGCCCTTCCTGTCCAGTTGAAGACCGTCATAAGTCCGTAAAGGCATCTCCGTTCTCCTTACTGTTACTGGCGTTGTGGCCCTACTCTATGATGGGGCCGGACGGATGTCAACCGTCCTCGGCAGCGCCGTGGGGAATTCGGAGGCGTCCGGTGAAGCGCGCGGCAAAAAAACAACGAGGGGCTATGCAAAACATAGTCCCTCGTTTTCATGTCAGCGCCCTGTTTAACGCGGCTGCTGGACCTTGCGGTAACAATCGCTGCAATAAACAGGCTTGTTGCCGCGGGGCTGGAACGGCACCATGGCCTTCTGTCCACAGCTAGCGCACACAGCCTCGAACATCTCACGCCGTGGGCGGTCGCCGAAGCCACCACCACCACCGCCGCCACCACCGCTGCTGCCACCGCCGCTGAAGCCCCCGGGCCGCTGCGACTTGCGCGTCTCGCGGCATGCGGCACAGCGCTTGGGCTCGTGGGAGTAGCCCCTCTGTGCAAAGAGCTCCTGCTCACTGGCGCTGAACGTAAACGTGGCGCCGCAGTCACTGCAGGTCAAATTCTTGTCAGTGTAGCTCATGGATGACCTCCTTTCTCCAAAGATTTGGTTCCAGGGAGGCCGTCCGGGCCGAGGCAATTCCCCTTGAATTGTTCGGATGACGGAGCCATCGTGGAAACCACGGCGGGCATTCTACCACAGACGTTTCATAAATGCAAACGGCGCTTTTCGTCGGCGGCGACGCGTCTTCCGTCGCTACGGTCCGCGCTACGAGCGCCCCAGCGCCCGTGTGACCGTGGTGCCGCGGAAAATCCCCAGTGTCTCATCAGGGAGCTGGTATGTCTTGGGAGTCATCAGGAACACATGCTCCACGCCCCAGTCCGAGGCCTCGCGCAGGCGCCGGATGCACTCCTGGGGCGGTCCCACAATCCCCAGGGCGTTGCCGATGCGTCGCAGCATGTCCTTGCTCAGGAAGGCCGTCGCCTTGCGCGCCAGTTCCGGGTCCTCCGGATGCACCAGGTCAGGATAGACCTGGTAGACCTCCGGCGGAATCGCGGAGTCGGGGATGTCAACGCCCGCCTCCTTGAGCCAGCGTCCGCGCCGCTTCTCAATGACCCAGTTGGCGCAGATCGGCCTCGTGGACTCAATCCCCGCTTCGATGTCGTCGCAAACGTCAATACGCACGCACACGATGACGTCCAGGTCCTTGAGATTCCTCCCTGCCCGTCGAGCGCCCGCCTCCACCAGTCCCACCGCCTTGCGAATGATGGCCGGATGATACCCCACCTGGATCATCACCCCGTCCGCGACCTCTCCCGCTATCTCGATGAGTTGAGGGTCAGTGGCGGCGATGTACACACGGGGAGGCTGGCCTTTGGCGAAGCCCAGGTGACTCTGAGCAGAGCCAAACCGCACCGCTTCGCCACGGAACAGCGCCCTCATCTCCACGACCGCCTGGCGCATCTCCGCGCGGCGCGCCGCATGCAGGCCGATCGTCTTGACCGAGCTGTAGCCGCTGCCAAGGACGATGTCCACCCGGCCCGGCGCCATCTCGGCCACCGTCGCAATGGCCCCCGCCAGCACGGACGAATGGCGGGTCACCGGATTAGTCACGGCGGGGTACAGCCCGATTGTCGTGGTCGCCTGGGCCATCGCCCCCATGGCTATGAAGACGTCCCGCGTCAAAAGCTGGGAATCAACAATGCCCGCCGCATTGAACCCGGCCCGTTCGCACTCCTGAACGAACCGGACCACTTGAGGTACAGGAGCACAGGCGGGAACCCTTATGTCCAAGCGCATACGCACCCCCTCGGAAGACGTGTGGGCACATCATACCCGCAGTCGCGGCATAATGGAAGGCATCCTGTCCGCCCGGACTGGAGAAACGACGCCGATGGCTCACAGGATGTACAATGAAACAAGGCCGCGCACCGACGTTGCGGTCACTAACAAAGCCGCCGCAGGGGAAAAGGCCAGAGTACCATGAAAATGAGACACGTGAGAGCACCGTTCGTCCTAGCTGCGTCACTGCTGGCGGCGGCGACCGCTTCGTGCGCGCCCGCCGCGCCCGCGGTCACCGCGCCTCGCCCTCCAACGCCCGCCGTTCGCGGGGCGCCCGCGCTGGCCTTCGACACGCTCGCCGTGGACATGGGCACGGTGCCGCAGGACCAGATGGGCGTGCAGACCTTCGTGGTGATGAACCGAGGCGACAGGCCGCTCCACGTGGGGCCGACCACGATTGACGTCGAGCAGGGATGCGCGACGGCAAAGACCGTCGAGCAGGCCACTGACATTCAACCCGGCGATCTCGTTCTGCTCCCCATCATGTTCAGCCGCCACACGGAAACAGGCCCGCACCGGCTGCGGGTGAAGGTGCCGTCGAACGACCCGCTGAAGCCCATGACCGCGCTGTCGCTGCGCTTCACGGTTTCGGGCGACGCGCCGCCGCCCGCCGCGGGGCCGCGTCTTCAGGTGGACAAGGACATGATTGACATCGGCACGGTCCCGTCCGACTGGCCGATGTACGAGCAGTTCACCCTGCGCAACGTTGGGACCGCGCCCCTCGTGCTGGACAAGGCGCTCGTCGTGCGCGTCGAGGAGGGGTGCTGACCGCCCGAAGCGGTGGTCGGTGCGACCACGCTGCAACCGGGTGAAAGGACGACGCTTGACGTGCCTATGTGGATGGGCATGCACAAGGGAATGGGCGGGCCGCACGTGTTCGCCATTGACGTACGCAGCAACGACCCTACGCAGCCGGTGAAGACGCTCCGCTGGCGCTTCAACGCACGAGAGTAGCGGGCCGACGCGCCAACACCTCCCCGCTGTAAGTCGGCGGACACCCGCGGCAAAAAAAGAAGAGCAGGGCTTGCGCCCTGCTCTTCTGAGTCTCTTAGCGAGGGCGGCTAGTCCGCCTTCACGCCCTTGGGCCAGATGGACGGCACGCCCTGCGCCTTCCACATGTCGCAGTGGATGCAGCGCAGCGCCTCGCGCTTCCCCTCTTCGGGGGTCAGGCCAATAACGCACTCGTCAAAGCTGCGAACACGCGTCTTCGCATTCAATTCCGGCGACGATGCGCGCTTCTCGCCCATGGGAGCCATCGTGGCGGGCATCAGCAGCTCATCGCCTGGTGGCGGCGCGAGCGTCTCGCCGATATCGCCGTTGCCGCCCAGGTACTTGTCGATCACCTGCGCCGCAGTCCGCCCGCCAGCTATCGCTTCGATAACGCTCACAGGCCCCGTCAGAACGTCGCCCGCGACGAACACGCCCTGCATGGACGCGGTCGGCGACTTCTTGTCCGCCTTGATGGTGCCGTCCTTGTTCACCGCCAAGCCGAACGGCGCGGTGTCCGCCGTCTGCCCGATGGCCGGAAGCACGTTGTCCACGTCCATGGTGAACGTATCGCCCGGGATGACCACGGGGCGGCGTCGGCCGGACGCGTCTGGTTCCCCGAGCTGCATCCGCTGCAGATGGAGCCGCAGCGCTCCGCCCACCTGCTCGACCTTCAACGGGGACGCCAGGTACATCAGGTCCACGCCCTCATGCACCGCCTCCTCGACCTCGAAGTCGTACGCGGGCATCTCCTGCCGGGTGCGCCGGTAGATGATTGTGGCATGCTGGGCGCCCAAGCGCAGCGCCAACCGCGCGCAGTCGAGGGCGACGTTGCCGCCGCCGATAACCGCGACGCGCGCGCCGATGGCAGTGCGGCGGCCCAGGTTGGCGTCAGTCAGGAAGCGCACGCCGTCCACGACCGCGGGCAGGTCCTCGCCGGGTATGCCCATCTTGTTCGGCTTCATCGTGCCGCAGGCGATGAGCACGGAGTTGAACCCCATGTCCAACAGGTCGGTCGGGCGCTCAAGGCGCGTGTTGCGAACGACCTTGACCCCCGCCTCGACGATAATGTCAATTTCTTCGTCCAGAAGGGTGCGCGGCAGGCGGTACGACGGAATGCCGACACGCAGTTGCCCGCCCAGTTGCGGCAGCGCCTCGAAGATGGTGACGGTATGCCCCTTGACCTTGGACAGGTAGTACGCGGCAGTGAGTCCCGCCGGCCCCGAACCGACGATGGCGACGCGGCGCCCCGTGGGCGGGGCAAGCTTCCAGTCACGCCGCCAGACCTTCTTTACATCGTTGTCCGCCGCCACGCGCTTGAGCGCGTTGATGGACACCGATTCGTCCACCTTGCTGCGTCGGCACTCCCCCTCGCAGGGGTGGTAGCAGACGTGGGCGCACACCGAGGGGAACGGCATGCGTTCGCGCACCACGGCCATCGCCTCCGAGTAACGGCCTTGCAGCACGTACCCGATGTAACGCGGGATGTCAATGCCCGCGGGGCAGCCGCGCGTGCACGGAGCTACAAGGCGAATCTGTGCTTTCTTCTTTGGCGCCTCAGTCGCTGTAGTAGTCATACAAAAGAAACGACCGCACCCTCGCGGTTGCGGTCAAACCATCCTTCCTCCGGCAGACGCAATGGGCCTGCCGGATACTTTGTCAGGCGTAGAGATGTGGTTCGCTCCACTCATATCATGGCTCATTATATCACGGGCGCGCCCTCTTTTTCCACCACCACGTACGCCGTGACGATATCCGCCAGCGCCGCGGCGGAGTTGCCGGCGGGCTGGGAAACGATGGCGGGAGGCTCCACGTCACCGTGCGAGAGGCTCAGCATCATGTGGCCCCGGGCGGCCTCCGCGGTGACTTTCACCTGAGCCTTGACCACGCCGGCGGGAGTCTGAACGGATACCAGGTCGCCTTCAGCCAGTTTGAGGGCCGCGGCATCCTCCGGGTTCACCTCCGCCAGGTTCTTGTGCTTGAGCTCCCGTATGCCTGCTATCTCTCGGACGAGCGCCGTCATGACCGTCAGGCGTCCGTCCGCGGGCTGCGCCGGCGTCGCCTTGTGCTGGAACGGCTGGAAGCGGCCCTTGCCGCGCGGGAACATCTCCGTGTGCAGGACGGGCGTGCCCGTGTGGCTCACCCCGGAGACCGGCCACTGCAGGCCGCCCCGCTCAATGGCGGTGTAGGTGACGCCCTCATACGCGGGCACGAAGCCGGTGAGCTCCTTCAGCACGTCAACGGGCGCGTGGTAGTCGAACCCGTGGACGCCGGCCTTCTCCGCCAGCTTGCCGATAATCCACCAGGCGGGTTTGGCCTGACCGGGCGCGTCCAGCACCTTGCGCAGCCGCTGGATTCGCCGCTCGCCGCTGGTGAAGGTGCCATCCACCTCAGCGAAGGAAGCGGCGGGGAGCACGACGGTGGCCCGCTGGGCCAGCTCCGTCATGGCCATGTCCACCACCACCAGCGTCTCCAGGGCTTGGACCGCCTGCTCAGCGCCATGGGGAGCGTAGCGGTTCAGGAGGTCGCCGTTGCCGACGACCAGCATGGCTTTGAGCGTGCCCTCGCGCGCGGCCGCCATCATATCCCGCGCGAACAGTCCCGGCTGGCTGGGCAGGGCCCTGCCCCACACTCGCTCAAAGGGCGTGCGGGCGGTCGCGTCGGTCACCCGCGCATAGCCGGGGAGGAGGATCGGAGCGCAGCCCATGTCGGAGCACCCCTGGCCGTTGGCCTCGCGACGCATGATGTTCAGGCCTCCACCCGGCCGGCCTATGGCGCCGGTGAGCAAGGCCAGGTCCGCCAGGGCGGAGGCGATGTCCGTGTTGTGGCCGGGCAGGTTCGTGCGCGCGGAATAGACGATGCACGGCGGGCTGGCCTTCGCCAGAAGACGCGCCGCCATCTCGATATGGGCCTTCGGCACGCCCGTCGTCTTTTCGACGGTGTCCAGGTCGAACGCCTCCACCGCCTTCTGCGCGACGGCGAAGTCCTCGCAGCGCTGCTCCACGTACGCCGCGTTCCACAGGCGCTCGTCCAGAAGTACCCGCATGATGCCGCCCAGGACGGCCACCTCCGTGCCGGGCCTGTTCCGGAGCCATACGGTGGAGCGCAACGCCGACTCGGTGCGGCGCGGGTCCACGACGATGAGCTTCTGGCCCTGCTGGACCGCCTTGCGCACGCGCGCCCCGATCACCGGCTGGTCCGCCATCAGGTCGGCGCCCACGGCCAGAAGGCATTTTGCTTTCTCAATGTCCTGCCAGTTCCCCGTCATCTGAGACGCGCCGCCGATGGCCTGGTCCAGGCCCGCCATGGCGCTGGGCAGGAACAGGTGGTCGGTATGGTCAATGTTGTTGGTCAGCGCCACGACCCTCGCCCACTTCTGCAGCACGAACAGGTCCTCGTTGGTGGAGCGCGGCGAGGCGATGACTCCAGCCTCGCTTCCCGTGTGGGAGGCGAAGGCCCTGGCCACGGCCTCCAGCGCCTCGTCCCAGGTGGCGGGCGCAAGCTCACCATGCTTGCGGACAAGCGGAGTCGTCAGGCGGTCCTTGCCGTGCACGTAGTCTACGATGCCGAACTTCCCCCAGGCGCAGGCATGGCCCCGGTTCACGGGGCTGTCCAGGTCCGGCATGACGCGGATGATCTTGCCGTCCTTGTCCAAGCCCACGCCAATCTGGCAGCCCACGGGGCAGTGCGGACAGATGGTCGTGGCGGTGCGCCGCGCCGGGCCCGCCCACTTGCTGTCCTTTTCCACGATAGCGCCCACGGGACAGACGTCCACGCACGCGCCGCAGAAGGTGCAACCGGACTCCGCCAGGCTGCCGCCCTGCGACGTGCCGACGATGGTCCTGCCGCCCCGGTTGACGAAGACGATGGCGTCCGCCCCCTCCACCTCGTTGCAGGCGCGGACGCAGCGCCCGCAGACGATGCACAGGTTCATGTCATGGTCAATGAGGGGGTTCTTGTTCCACAGAGGGATGCTGCGGTAGTGATAGCCAAGAGGCGTGTCCTTCGCCTTGAAGTCCCACGCCATGAACTGAAGCTCGCAGCGATAGTTCTTGGGACAGATGACGCACCGGTCAATGACGCTCACGTTGCGCAGGCAGATGTCGTCCGGCCCGCAGTGGACGACCCGCCAGCAGGTGAGACAGCCGTGGGGATGCTCGGAGAGGACAAGGTCCATGATTTCGGTTCGTGTCTTCTGCACGTCCGGGGTGTTTGTCTTGACCGCCATGCCCTCGGCGACGGGCGAGGTGCAGGACGCGGGCTGGCCGCGCTGCTTTTCCACCTCCACCACGCACATGCGGCACGCACCGTAGGGCTTCAGCATGGGATGGTAGCACAGGTACGGGATGTTGATGCCCGCCTGCTTCGCCGCTTCCAGGATGGTGGTGCCGGGCGGCACCTTGACCTCAACACCATCAACAGTGAGGGTGATCAGCTTGCTTTGCTGCTGGATCATGGTCGCCGTCTCCTATCTATCGCGCGTTTCCGGCGCCAGCGAGTGTTCCCGCTCCTTGAGGTCGCAGAGCGGCGCACCGGCCCGCGGGACAGCGCCTGTCCTTCACATGCGCTTCGATCTCATCCCTGAAGTACTGGTAGGCGGTGCGAATGGGGTTCGTGGCAAGCTGGCCGTGGGCGCACAGCGACGCCGCCAGGCCTGGCGCGAGGTCCAGCGCCGTCTGCATGTCGTTGGGCCGGCCTTTGCCCTCGTGGATGCGGCGCATGATCTGGTTGATGTGGTGGGTGCCCAGGCGGCAGGGAAAGCACTTGCCGCAGGACTCGTCCGCGTTGAACTCGGTCAGCACCTGCGTCACGTCCACCACGCACGCGTCCTCGCTGCCGACGATGATGCCGCCGGAGCCGAACATGGCGCCCGTGGCGTTCATGGCGTCGAAGTCCATGGGCGTCTTCTCTATCAACGAAGCGGGCAGGAAGCCGCCCAGAGGGCCGCCGGTCTGAAGGAACTTGACCTTCCTGCCGCCCGGAGAGCCCCCGCCGATGTCGTAGATGACGGTGGTCAGCGGCAGGCCGAAGGGGAGCTCATACAGGCCGGGCTTGACGATGTCGCCGGAGAGGCAGACCAGGCCCGTGCCCTTGCTGCGCTCGCTGCCAACGGAGGCGTACCACGCGCCGCCCTTCGCCACAATCTCCGGCACGTAGGAGTACGTCTTCACGTTGTTGATGTTGCTGGGCTTGCCCCACAGACCGACCGCCGCGGGAAACGGCGGTCGCGGGCGCGGCATGGCGCGCCTGCCCTCGATGGCCTCCATCAGGGCTGTCTCCTCGCCGGAGACGTAGGACTCCCCTGTCTGAACGACGGCGGCGTCGAAGCTGAACTCGGAGCCGAGGATGTTCTTGCCCAGGATGCCCATCTCATACGCCTGCTTGATGGCGTTTCGCGCCCGCTGGATGGGGAGCCAGTGTTCGCAACGGATGAAGATGTACCCCTTGGAGGCCCGTGTGGCGTAGCCCGCCAGGATGATCCCCTCCAGCACGGTGTTCGGGTCGCTCTCCAGCAGCGCCTTGTCGTTGAACGCGCCGGCGTCGCCCTCTTCACCGTTGCACAGGATGTACTTGACCGGGCCGGGCGAGCCCGCCAGGAACTTCCACTTCTGGCCCGTCGGGAAGGCCGCGCCGCCGCGTCCGCGCAGGTTCGACTTGATGACCTCGTCAATGACCTGGTCGGGTTTCATGTCGAACAGCGCCTTGTTCAGCGCCCCATACCCGCCGCGGGCGATGTAGTGCAGCGTGTTGTCCGGGTCCACGACGCCGCAGTTGCGCGTGGCGATGCGCACCTGGTGCTTCCACTCCGGGAAGTCGTGGATGTTCGGAATGGCCGGCGACGGCGATGCGCCCCATGCGCCCAGAGCCAGGTCGGAGCGGAGGTTGGCGCCCTTGACGGCGTCCCGGACAAGTTCCGGCACACGCTCCGGCGTAATGTTCTTGTAGGTGATGCGCGGCTGTCCGGGCCGCGTGATGTCCACGAGCACTTCCGCGTAGCAGAACCCGACGCAGCCCACCGGATGCAGCACGGCGTCAACGCCCTGCTTCTTCAACTCGTCCTGGAGAGCGGCGTACACCTCGCGGGCGCCCGCGGAGACGCCGCAGATGCCCATGCCCACCGTGATGACGGGTCTGTTGCCCTGGCCCGCAACCTGCGCTTCGGCGAGGGCGCGTCGCTTCAACTCGTCGTATGTGCTCGGCATCGCTTCCTCACCCTCGCCTAATGATGGGAGTCGCCGGACATCCGGGACTGCTCGACAAAGGCGGTCACGTCCTCCGGTTCCATGTTGCCGCGCATCTTGTGGTCCAAGACCACCACCGGCCCGTGGCCGCAGGCGCCCGCGCACGAGAGCCTGCGCAAAGTGAACTTGCCGTCGGGCGTATCGCTGTCGAACGTCGCGCCCACCGACTTTTCGATGGCGGCCATTATCTCCGGAGCGCCGCGCAGATGGCACGACGGCCCCCAGCACGCCTCGATGACATGCTCTCCGGGCGGACGGAAGCGGAAGTGCGTGTAGAAAGTGGCGACCGTGTACACGTCGTTGACGGAGAGGCCGGTCAGCTCGGCGACGGCGGGGATGGACTCCGGCGGCAGGTAGTGGAGCTGTTCCTGAACGTCAATGAGGGCGGAGAGAACGGTGACTTCGGGCTCTTTCTTCAACGCGGCGATAATATCCGCCAGGGCAGTCGCCATAGACCCTCCTTGCAAACCAAGGGTCGTGAATTCCCGCACAATGGGACGCCTATCTTAGCATAGGCGCGGGGAATGCGGCAAGGGCGCTCACGGGGTGAGGCCCTCCCGCTCCAGGCCCACGAGGGAGCGCGGCACCCGGCCGGGGAGCATCTTCGCAGGCACGTCCAGGCCCGCGTCGCGCAGCATCAGGATGACTACCTTGCGCGCCAGCCGGACGCTGTAGTTAGTCCCCCTGTCCTCGGGGTACACCTGCGTCGTGTTGGCGAGCCACAGGTCGCGGAAGGGTGTCCTGTGCTCCGGAATCTGTTTCAGGTAGTTGGTGGTGATGATGGGCTGCCCGGCCTCGTCCTTGAACAGATGCATCTCCTCCACCCACGACGGGTCGAACTGGGAGTTGATGCGCCGCAGATGAGGCAGGAACTCCTGGAACATCTCGTCCGCGTTCTTGGCGTACAGCGGATGCGTTTTGGGCAGATAGTTGGACAGGTACACGATGTGCTTCCCGCCGTACTGCTCCGGCGGCATGAAGTTCGTCTGCTCAATGGCCGCCACGAAGGGAATCGTCCGGTCGGCCACGTTCAGCCAGTAGATGTGGCTCAGCGGCCTCTTCATGACCAGAATGAGACAGAACGCCGTGTGGTAACGCACGCGCTGGAGCTTCTCCAGGTAGGCCGCGGGCAGCTCCGGCGCGAGCCGGGGGAAGACGTACGACGGCACCGTCGCCAGCACACGGTCGAAGCGGCGCACCGTCGGCCCGCCTTCGCCGCCCAGTTCAAGCCCGACGGCCCGGCCGTCCTCCACCACGATTCGGTTTATCTGCGCGGGCGCGTGGACCTCTCCGCCCATGTCGCGGATGCGCCGTTCCAGCGCCTCGATGATCGTCCCGAAGCTCCCCTTCGGATAGCCCAGCGTCTCGCGGCCCCCTTTGCGAGAGGAGAAGCGCAGGAACACCTTGCCCCAGAACCACACCATGCCGACCTCGCGGGCGGCGTCGCCGAACTTGCCGCGCAGCAGCGGCCCCCACACCACATCGGAGATGCGTTTGCCCGCGTACCGGGTGATCCACTCCTGCGCGGGGACGCCCTCCAGCTTCTCCCAGTTGGAGAACCGACCCAGGTAGAGAGCGAGCAGTCCAAGCCGCACACGGTCCACGATGCTGATGGGGCTGAACCGCAGCAGGTCCATGGGCGTGACGAAGTTGTGTATCCGCCCCCCGTGAAAGAAGCCCATGCGGGAGGGAATCCATGTCAGGTTATCACTCAGGCCCAAGTCGTGGATGAGGTCAATCATGTCCACGTCGGAGGTGAAAAGGTGGTGGTAGAAGCACTCCAGACGCCCGCCGCCCACGTCGAACGTCCGCACCTGCCCGCCCAGGACGGGCGCGCGCTCGTACAGGGCCACCTGCTGGCCTTGCTTCAGAAGCTCATAGGCCGCGGCCATGCCCAGGACGCCGCCGCCAATCACCGCTATTTTCACGGCTGCACCTCATCCGGCGCGCGCCCGGGCGCCGCCTGAGACGGCGCGCCTTTGAGCGTCAGGCGCTCGCGAGTTAAATCCGCCAGGGAGAGATTCTCCGTCCACAGGAATAGAAGGCCCATCGCGATGACCGGGATAAGCAGCGCCGCGTGCAGCACGATGGCGTACGCGGTCGCGGTGGCGTCCGGCACGCCGAAGAAGACCAGTGTGATCTTCGTCGCCAATTCGAACGGCCCGAGGCCGCCCGGCGACGACGGCAGGATGAGCACCAGGTTCGCCGCCGAGGTCACCAGCAGGAAGACGCCCAGCGCGAGCGGATAGCCCAGCGACGCCTCCAGCCCGAAGGAGTACCCGATCAAGAGGTACATGGCCGCCTCCGCCAGCCAGACTGGCAGCGACAGAGCGAAGATGCCCAGAAGCCGCCACGGACTGCGCAGGACCGCTAGCCCCGCGATAAACAGGTCCACGAGTCCCGCCGCCCGGTCCGCCACGCGCGCGGGCAGCCGCCACGCCAGGTTGATGAGCTTCTGGCGCACCACCGGCGAGCCAGACACCACCAGAAGCGCCGCCAGCGTCAGCGCAAAGGGCGCGACCAGCAGCCCCATGAACAACTCCGCCGGAATCCCCCGACCCCCGGCGAAGGCGTTCAAAAAGCTCCCCAGAGAGATGAATGGTGTGACGACCGCCAGAAAGAACAGCAGCGCGATGCCGTCAAAGACGCGCTCCACCGCGATGGTCGCGAGGGCCGCCGTCTTGCTGACGTTCTCCTTCGTGCCCAGGAAGTACGCCCGCACAAGCTCGCCCAGCCGGACGGGCAGCAGGTTGTTCGCCATATAGCCTATGATCACCACGGGGTACAGGCGGCCCGTCGTGGTTTCCTTGAGCGGTTGCAGCAGGAAGCGCCAGCGCAGCGCGCGGAACCACACCGCGCCAAAATACACAGCCACCGCGGGAATGATGTAGAGGTAGTTCGCCTGGGCCAGCGCCCGTCCGGTGGCCGCGAAGTCAACGCGCTGGAGGAACAGGTAGAGGAAGACAAGGCTGACCACCAGGCCGAGCCAGAAACGACGCTGCTTCAGCAAATGATCAACTCCACGGGGACTGTCCGCATCGACGCGCGGGGCTTGATGCTCAGTATAGTTGAACGGAAGAAGTCGACGCAACGCGCCGGACCGCGTCTACGGGATGGCGCTCGCGTTCCCGGGCGCGAGGACGTGCTCGGAAGGCATGCCGCCGGGCGCCAGCGCCAGGCCGGGCACGTCCTTGGCGAAGTAGGCGATGGCGTCCGCGGAGCCGAGTTTACTCTTCAACTCCCGGAACATCCAGTAGCGCCACAGGTCCGTGAACTTGTCCTTGTTGGCGAACTCCCCCCACAACCGCTCCGGGGTGAGTCCGCGATAGTCCTCCGGGAACCACCACCGGAGGCTGTAGCGCTGGCCGCGCCGGTACTTGTCCAGATAGGGCTCCATCTTGGACTCGCTGGACGCGTTCGCCAGCACCACCCTGCTCTTGGGGTCCACGGTCGGCCCCAGGTCCATGTAGGCCACGTTCTTGTAGTCGCGCAGGTACCAGGCCCACGGCCACACATAGCCGTCCGAGCCGTCAACGGTGATGCGCATGTCTTTACCCTCGCCCGTGGCCCACGCCACACGCTCGATGTCCTGCATCAGCCTGGGCACGTCCGGCGAGGTCTGCGTGTACACCAGCATCTCCACCGGAACGTCCCCGTTCTTGTAGCTGACCTGGACCGCAGCCCGCACCGAAAACACGGCGAGCACGCCCGCCAGCCCTATGACCACCACCTGCCCCGTCAGCTTGCGGCCCGCCCTCTCGGCGACTCTGTAGCCCAGGTACAGCAGGACGGCCAGCGCCAGGTACGGCGAGGCATTCCTCAACACCACGTTGATGTCAGGAGACCACTGGCGTATGGCGATGATGGAGCCGAGGGTGACGGCCATCAGAGGCAGCACAACGAGAAGCCACACCGCGCCGGTGGAGGCGCCGCGACGCCAGGGAATGCGCTCCACCAGGTCTCCCAGGAGCTTGCCCGCCATCAGGGCCAGAGGCAACGCCAGGTGCACCGATATCCAGGGCATCTTCTCCGCGGCCCATGCGTAGAGCGCAAAGGCCATGATGATCCAGAAGGTCAGGAACCAGCTAAAGGCGTCCCCCTTGAACCAGTAGTACACCATCCCCGCCAGCGCAAACACCAAAGGCAGCAACTCGTAGATCGGCAACAGGACCAAGTAGTAGTACCACGGTTGCCCGCCGCGTGCAACGTCCTGCTGCGCCAGCCAGTACCCCAGCGACTGCCAGACGCCCGTCGCGACGCCGGTGGGATAGGTGAACACCGTACTGAAGAGCGTGACAAAGATGGCCCAGTAGATGCCGGCGCAAATGAACCAGCGGCGCCTGTGCCACAGGGTGCCCGCGTAGGCCCCAAGGACAAGCGCCAGGCCGGTGGCGACCAGGGCCACGGCAACGCCGCGTCCAGCGGGAAGGCCTATCGGCCCGCCGCCGGACGCATCGCTCGCCAGGACAAGCCCCAGCGGTTTCTGGAGAATGCTTATCCCCGCCGCCCATGCTGGCAGGGTGAGGGTCAGAAGAAGCAGCAGCAGCGTTGCGGGGGGCGACAGCCGCCGCAGACCGAAGCGCTTGTGGATGCGTACCAGCCCATCGAAGCCCACGCGCCGCCACGTCGCCATGAGCTGCGCAAGCGACACGATTCCCAGGAACAGCCCCAGTATGACCACGTGCAGGTAGGTGTTCTCCTGCGTGCTGAAGCTCAGGGCCAGAAGGGCGGCAAAACCATACAGGAAGCCGGTGCGGCGCTCTTCCATGTACCGCCACATGCAGATGACAAGCCCCAGCGTCCAGACCGCTATCAGAATGTCGTTGCGTGCAAACCGGCTGAAGTACAGCATCGTGGGCGAGAAGGCCAGCAGTCCCGCGGCGCACAGCGCGCCAGCGCGGCCCAGGTAGGGCCGCAGGAAGAAGGCCATGCCGACGAGGGCGGAGCCGAAAAGCGCGTAGAGGATGCGCCCGGTGTAGTCGGACGCGCCGAAGAGAACGAATGTCAGCGTGTTGACGACGAACTGGAAAGGGCCATGCATCATGGGGTTATGCTCGTAGCCCCGGCCCACGTACAGGTACCAGCTATAAACGGCGTGAAGGCTCTCGTCGTGGTGGTAGGCGCGGCTGCCCAGGTCCCAGAAGCGCATGGCCGCAGCCACCGCCACCAGCGCCGCGAACAGCACCACCTCCCAGCGGAGCATGGGCATCGCGGCGGGCACGGGCGCGGGCGGCGTCCGCGGTCGCGGGCGCGACCGCTCGGCGATTTCCAGAGGCCGACTGCTTGTTTTAGCCATGAAGGCGCATCACCAGGCGATCTGTCCGGCTGACGAGCATATCAGGAAAGCGCTTCCGAGCGCAAACCACGTTACCCGCCCCGGACACGGTAGATGACCACCCCATCCTTCTCAAACACACGTTCCATGAACGTACCAAACTTGGCGAGGCCCGCTTCTCCATACTCCTGGCGCTCCCGCTGGCCCACGTACACGTACCCCACGTCGTACTGCGCGAGCAGCTTCTTCGCCTGCTCTGTGTCCTGCGTCTTGTATATCTCCGCCCCGGCCTCCTGTCGGCCCGTCAGCGGACCCGACGAACCGCGCCACTGGAGCTCGTGGCCTGGCCACTCCAGGAGGGTCGGCAGGCCCGTGCTCCCCGAGATGCGCCCGTACTCGGTATAGTCGTTCCCCACCGCCTCCAGTAT
>Ga0080064_1004721_pt1 | contig 17029 bp, 16 predicted proteins | sample Subgrocontami54m_FD_69260 | JGI IMG/M metagenome (GOLD analysis project Ga0080064, IMG submission 69260) | Subsurface groundwater microbial communities from S. Glens Falls, New York, USA - GMW46 contaminated, 5.4 m (SPADES assembly) (version 2) ...
TACCCATAGTGGCGTGCCCCGCCGGGCTCGTCCAACCAGGCGTTGGAGCATCACCATGGCGATCACCCGCGTCGCACATCGCATCAGCCACATCGCCATGGCGATGCTCAACTAAACGTTAGACAGCACTATCCGGTATGGACAAGCCTCACGTCGTCGCGGAAATAAAGCGCATCACCCTTGCCAATGATGGCAAGGCCCCGGGGCGGGAGAAATTCGAACGCGAATCGGGTATCAAAATGTCGGAATGGTACCCACATCTGTGGCTCCGCTGGGGCGATGCGCTTCAAGAAGCAGGATTTGCGCCGAACAAACTCGCAACCGCACTGAGCACTGACATCATCGTCGAGAAATACATCGAACTGATACGCGAGCTTGGACGTCTACCGTTGGAAGGAGAAGTCCGTCGTAAGGAAAAGCAAGATTCATCGTTTCCGAGCCACGGGGTATTCAACCGTTTTGGCGGGAAACGAAACCTCGTCGCCAAGATTCTTGAATACTGCAAGGCCCATCCAGCCTTCGACGATGTCTCAGCCATTTGTGAGGCCTCACCTCAGCATGGAAAGAAAAAAGAAGAATCGTCTCGGGCGCCAATTCAGGGCTACGTTTACATGATGCGCTCTGGTCGCCGTTACAAAATCGGTCACACCTCGTCCCCGGCTCGACGGCATCGCGAAGTTCGCTTGGACCTACCCGAACCGACTGACTTGGTTCACTCTATCGAGACCGATGACCCTAGCGGTATCGAAAAGTACTGGCATCACCGCTTTGAGGCGAAGCGAGTCCGTGATACTGAGTTCTTTACGCTTGACGCAAGTGATGTCGCGGCGTTCAAGCGGCGCAAGTATCAATGATGCTGTCTAACTTTAAATGCAACGGGCCGCCTTCGGCGGCCGTTGATTATCGACGTTAGCAGTCACGATGGATAAGGAGCGGGAGTTTTGGTATCACGGTACCGAAGTGGTACGACACTTCCTGGAAGGAATGGCTGCAGCTCAGGATCGACTCAACCGCGGATACGAAACGCAAAGCGCTCTTGAATGTATCGTCCTTTCAGCGGCAATAGTAGATGGACTATTGCGCATGGGAGTTGTCCTCAAAGCGCAGCTGGACTCCAACTCTCATGAATTTGACGAGCGTCTCCTCAAACAAACAGATTCGGAAGCTAAGTTCACGGAACGGTGGGTAATCAATCAAGCGCTTCAGCGTAATGTGATTTCCTCAAAGCTTGGGGCGAAGTTGCATGCGTTATACGACGCACGGAACAAGTGCGTCCATCGCTACGTGATTAGTGATGTCACCTACGATGTTGCTACGAACCTTGTTTTTGATTACGACGAGGCGATAAAGGAAGTCCGCGCCAACATCAAGATGCTCGAGCAACGTCAGGTAGAGGCCGGGGTGGGGTTGGTGGCGGCAGAGGCCAATACCGACGATCCGGAATACGACGCGGAGATTAAGCGCTGGATTAAAGAAATGGCCGTCTCGAAGGAGCAGCGTCCTAATCGTGGCCGCTAACCATCGCTTCCACCGGACGCAACCGCCTCCCGGCAGCTACGCCGGTGAAGCTCAGCGTTCCTGCTTCGCTGCGCTCCGTAGGCCGCCACCGCTCATGCGGAACGTTGAGTGTCCCCTTTGGGTTATTTCCGGACACAGGCCAGCGATTCGGAAATAATTAGGGTAACGTTATTGTTGCCAGTTATTCCCGCGCTGCGCGACGTGCTGCGGGATGCCCGGCAGATTGAATCTGAGGCGTCGTGGCGTGACTGATTCCCAAGCCGCTAAGCTGTTGGAATGTTTGGCACACGGACACCAAGGATCAGGCTTATGAAAACCTACACCGCAGTAATCGAACGCTGCCCTGATACCGGGCTTTACGTAGGTTATATTCCCGGCTTTGCCGGCGCGCACTCTCAAGCTGCAACGCTGGACGAGCTTAATGCCAACCTCAAAGAAGTGATCGAGATGCTGAGCCGGGATGGCTCGCCCCACCTTGAATCTCAATTCGTTGGAGTGCAGACCGTCGAGGTTGCGTGAGTGTCCGGCATCCCGGTCCTGAAGCCACGCGAGGTCATTGCTCTTCTGCAGCAGCTTACCGAGGTACGTTCCGCTTGCTGCGATACCAGCGCAGGATGCGGATCGCGCTTTTGGTTTCGCGATAATTGACGATGTGCCCGGTGTTCGGTATCGGAAAAGCGCGCCGGCCACGCGCTCCGGCGGGTCTGCCGATTTTGGGGTGCGCCTGAATCTGTGTCAGTGCGTTTTCGACGCGCTCAAGGACGAGCCGCGCCGTGAAAGGGTCTTCGGCTGCAATGAAGTCGATCGACGCTTCAAACGCGTCTCGGGCCGCGCGTGCCTACTCAAGCGGCTTTCCGCTGGCGCTTCGCGGCATGGCGCTCGATGGTGGCCCGCGCGCTGGCCATCACTTTGGCGTGCGGTATTGCGCCATTGCGGTCTATGTCTTCATCGGCTTCGATGGTCTCGCGCACATCCTGCTCAGTCGCATCGAGGCCGTCGCGCAGGACGAAGCGCAGCATCGATTGCGGCGTACGGCCCGCGAGTTGGGCGAGCTTCGCGATACGGCGTTGCTGCGCCGGAGTCAGTGCCAAGGATCGCATGCGTATTGCTCCTCAGTCGATACAGGTATTAATTCTACCATTTGTGTGCCCATCGTCGAGCCGGATGATCAGCCCAACTTGGCGCCGGCGTCCTTCACGATCTTGCACCACCCGGATATCGGCATGACCGTGCAAGATTTTATTATGAGCCGTTAAAGCCTGCTTAAACATCATCGCCGATCTCATCGCCGGGCGTGAGCCGAACATCGACATTGCGCCGTTTTGTCCGGATCGGTTTTAGGATTACTTAAGGCCGGAAACGGCCAACCGCGGCCTCCTGCAGTTACCTTTCGTTTCGGTCAAATTCGGTCATAAAACCCCAGGTGAAAAACTCGCGTGACGTTATATCGCGCGGGGAAGGGGTTATTCCCGTCGCGGCCGAGATGATAGCGGCGCTCGATGGCTGCCTGATCGGGGGTTAGGTAGCGTCCGCACATTGCGTGACCAGCCTAATTCTGCAAAAACCCCGCCCCCGTAGCCGGCATCAAAAACTCCCTGCTCATTTCTTTAAGCGTGTTGATACCCAGCATCGCCATATCGCGGTCGATTTCGTCCATCAGCAGTTTGACTCCGTGTGCGACGCCGGGCTGCCCGGCGACGGCCGCCGCGCACAGGAACGGGCGGCCGATGAAGCAGAAATCCGCGCCGAGGGCGAGGGCCTTCAAAATGTCGGTGCCGCGCCGGATGCCGCTGTCCATGATCAGCTTCATGCCGCCTGCCGCTTCACGCAATCCCGGCAACACGCGCAATGGTGACACGGCGCCGTCGAGCTGCCTGCCGCCGTGGTTGGAGACCATAATGCCGTCGAGTCCGTGTTCGCGCGCCATGAGTACCACATCTTTGTGCAGCACGCCTTTGAGCAGCAGATTGCCTTTCCAGATTTTGCGCATGTGCGCGACGTGTTTCCAGGTGAGCCGGTCGCGCCGGCCGTAGCCGCGCAGGGCGGTTTTCGAAATCAGCGGCACGCGCGGCCCCATGTTTTCAACGTGCGGCATGCCGTCCTTGATAAGCGTTTTCAGGAACATGCCGAACAGCCATTGGGGTCTGATCATGCAGTCCCACGCCAGGCGCGGCGTCGGGCGCAGCGGGTTGTTGTAGCCCGCGCGCACATTGTTTTCGCGGTTGCCGGCGACTTGCACATCCACGGTGACCGCGATGGTTTCGAAGCCCGCTTTCGCAGCACGCTCGAAGGTTTCGCTGATGCGATCTTCGTCGCCCGGCAGATAGGCCTGAAACATCGCGGTCCTGCCTGCGGCTCTCACGTCCTCCATTTTCATCAGCGACGCGCCACTCATCATCATCGGAATATTCGCCGCCGCGGCGGCGCGTGCGAGCACGAAGTCGCCCTGATAGGTCGCAATCGAGGTGCCGCCCATCGGCGCAAAGCCGAAGGGCGCGCTGTAGGTGTGGCCAAAGAGTTCGGTTTCCATGGTGCGCTGCGTGGTGTCCACCAGCGGCTTGGGCACGAATCCGATTTCCTCGAACACATCGCGATTGCCGCGCAGCGACATGTTGTTTTCCACGCCACCGGTGACATAGCCATAAATCGGGCGCGGCAGGATTTCACGCGCGTGGTCGATGAAATCCTGCAATGACAAATAGTCGCGCATGCCGCGCGGCAGCGTGCGTTTGTCGACGAACGAGAGTCCGCCGGCGGTGTCGGGCTTGGGTGCAAGGTCGGTGGCGGTGGCGCTAGCTGAGGCGGCTATATTCATGGAATCGGCTATTGGAGAGTTGGGAAAGACGTAATTTCGCGGATTCCGGCAATTATAATCGCCCCATGAAATCATCGCCTCGCAAACCGCACATTCTTAACGCCGATGGTGGGATCAGCGGCCTTACCGTTGCGCCGGCATTGCTGCGGTGCAGACGGATATGAGCACGCCGCTGCAGATCAGCCCTCTGGCGCCGGGCGGCGCACGGCAAGCATCGTGCAGTCGTCCGCCAGCAGCTTCGAGCCGGTGTGGCTGACAACCTTTCCGTACATGGAATCAAGGAGAGTGGGCAGCGCGCCGGTCGCGCCACGGCGCAGCCATTCGAGACAGCCTTCCTCGGAAAATTGGGCGCCGGCCTGGTTTTCCGCTTCCGTCACGCCGTCGGAATAGCAAAACAGCGTTTCCCCGACCGCGAGGTTGTACTCCATGCTGAAGTAGTGCCGGCCGCTCGCCGCGCCGACCAGCATCCCCTTTGGCAGCGGCAGCAGCGCCGCATCGCGATCGGTGCACACCATCGGCGCGCAATGCCCCCCGTTCGAGTAGACGAACCCGCCGCTCTGCACATCGAGAAAACCGCAGAACAGGGTCACGAAGAGGTTTGTGTCATTGCCGATGCACAGGCGATCGTTGAGTGTTTCAAGAATTTTCTCCGGCTGCATCGTATCCACAGCCAGTATTCGCAGTAGCCCGATCACCCGGACCATGAACAGCGCGGCCGCGATGCCGTGGCCCGAAACATCACCGATGCAGACGAACAGCGTACGGCTGTCGACGAAGAATACGTCGAACAGATCCCCGCCGACTTTCGAGGCTGGCTCCATGAAACCGCATACTTCGATGTCCGAACGCCACGGAAACAACGGCCGATGCAGCGGCAGCATGCTTGCCTGGAGCTGGCGCGCGACTTCGAGTTCTTTTTTGAGATGATTGAGCTCGAGCCGTTCGCGCTGCAAAGCGAGGGCCCTCTCGTTTGTACGACGCATGCGCTCGGTCAGGGTGGTCATCAGATGTTCGGCTACACCACGCAGCAGCATCAGGCGGTTCCAGAACACCTCGCGGTCGAGCCGGAGAACGCGAACATCCGAAACCGCAAGTACCAGCGCCGAGATAGGCTTGCCATCGATAGCCGAGACTTCGCCGATACATTCGCCGGGAGAGAACTCGATGGCGGTGTCCGGGCTCGCGTCTTCCCCCAGCTGGGCGATCAGTCTGCCCGACAGGAGTATGAAAACATTGCGGTTGGCCTCGCCCGAACGGAGAAGCGGCGTGCCCGCAGGCAGCAGCAACACCTCGCAATCGACGAGAGCTTCATCGAGGTCGCGCTGGTCGACGTCCCGGAACAGCGTGATCCAGTGAATTGCCGCGTCACGCCGCTCGCTGCGTCGCCGTTCCTCCGCAATTGGACAGTTCGCACTCCTGCGATCGGATCCACGATGGAAATGCGTGGTCGGGGGCTGTTTCATTGCAAGTTCCAGCGCGTGCCGAACGTAAGATGATTGTGTCCATCTTCATGGCGGTAGTGAAGCCAGTCGGAGCAGCGACGGATCATCACCAGTCCCAGCCCGCCCATTAAGGCTTCGTCGAGCGTTTTCGGCAATATCCTCTTCGGGACGGCCAGCGGATTGAACGCCATGCCGGCGTCCGACACCGTCACACTGGCCTTGCTGTAGTCCTGATCAAGACTGACCTCGAGGCGCAGCTTGATCGGCGCCGAAAGCGCCGTCCTGCCACCATGGGTGATGACGTTCGCCAGCACTTCGTTCAGGCAAAGCACGAGTCGCTCGACCAGTGCCTGCGGTACGTCACGCTGCCGGCAGGCTGTGTCGAGCCATTCCGATGCGCGCCGCACCTCCGCGCCATTGGCGCCGATCGTGAGTTCGACAAACCGTGGCGACTCAGACAGCTCTGTCCCCACCGGTCAGGCGACAGCTGCCTTTTCGGCATCGGAGGCACTCTTGAAAACCGGAATCAATTCGTTGACCCCGGTTGCTTCGAGGCTCAACATGACTGTCGAGCTATCACTGACGACCAGCACCATTTTTCCCCCGCGCTGCTGGACCGCCTTGGCGCTGGTAATCAGCGCGCGGACGCCGATCGAGGCGAGAAACTTGAGGGCAGACAGGTCGACGACCACGCCTTTTTTCGGCGCTGCGGTCAGCTCCACGAGCTGCGCGGCGACCGAGTCGGTACCCGGTATGTCGAGACGGCCGGAAATCACTATTCGGCGAAGGTCTTCGCCGACGTCGGTATAGCTGATGGACATGATGATGTCACCCTCCCCAATGTTCGAAATCGGTGCGGCGGCAAGTTTGAAATATGCGCGTCTGCCGCCTCGCGTCACCAATTCTGAACCGCAACGCACGTGCATTTCATTATGTTACGGGCTCTAAGGCTCTTCTGCAAATCAAATGGGTGAATGGAAACGGTGAATCGTCTGAAAGCCGCCACCGACCCTCATCCAGCGTTTCGCCTCGACCGATTTTAGGATTACCAAGGCCGCAAACGGCTAAAATCAGCGATATTCCTGATGCTCCTGATATTAAGGAAGTCCCACGCTTCGTGAACCATCTGTTGCTTGCCCTCGGGGCGATGTTTCTGCAGCAGACCTTTGTCGCGCTTGGTCGGGCGCTGCCCGCGGTGATTGCGCCTGCGATCATCGCGGATTTGCTGATTGATCCGGCCTGGATCGGCATTTATTTCGGCCTGATGGCGTTTGCTTCTCTCTTCGCGCAGCTCGGATGCGGCAGCTTCATCGTGCGCTACGGTGCCTTGCGCATGAGCCAGGTGGCCCTCGTCATGCTGGCCGCCGGCACCGCATTGGCGACGGTGGGTACACCGCTGATGCTCGTTCTGTCCGCGATCATCGGCGGCGGTGGTGCGGCCGTGTCCACACCCGCCAGTTCGCATCTGCTCGGCCGCTGCTCGCCGCCGAGCTACTTGCCTCTGGTGTTTTCGACCAAGCAGACCGCGGTTCCGGCCGGCTTGCTGCTGAGCGGGGCGCTGGGGCCGCAACTGACGGAATGGATGGGCTGGCGCGGCACGATGCTGCTCGGCGCGGCGGCGTGCGCCGTCTTTGTCCTGATGCTGCAGCCCCTGCGCAAGACCTTCGACGTCGACCGGGTGCCGACGCGCGCCTTCCGGCTGTCGGATTTCAGGGTGACCCTGACCTCGGTGCTGGGCACGCCGGGTCTGCGTGCCTTGTCCTTCGCCTGCCTTGCCTTCAACGGGGTGCAGGCGGTGGTCACGGCGTATTTCGTCGTCTACCTGACGACCATCGGCTACTCGCTGGTGGCCGCCGGCTTCGTCTTTTCGGCGGCGGTGGCGGTGGCGGTCCCCGGCCGCATCCTCTGGGGCTGGCTCGGCAGCGGCTATATTCCCCCGCGCCTGATCATGGCGGGGCTTGCCCTCGGCATGGCGGCAAGCGTGGCGCTGCTAGGACTTTGCAGCGCCGGCTGGCCGACGCTCCTGGTCGGACTGATCGCCGGCGTGCTCAGCGGCACCGCGCTATCCTGGCACGGCATAGTCCTGGCCGAAACCGCGCGCGCCGCGCCAGAGGGCATGCGCGGTGCGGTCACCGGCGGCGTGCTCTCTTTCGGTCAGGTCGGCGCGTTAACCGGACCGCTGATGTATTCGGCGCTTCTTGGCCTCACTGGCAGCTATGGGGTCGGCTTTATCGTGTGCGCCCTCCCGGCGCTGCTGGTCGGCGTCAACCTGCTGCGTCCGCGCGCATCCGCGAAGTCTGATTAATCCTGCTAATTCATTTTGAGCTTCAGCGTCCGGATTACGTTTTCGTATCGGCTCATCTCCGCGCGCATGAACGCGTCGAACTCCTGCGGACTCGTGGCCGCAGCGACAAGGCCTTGCTTGCCGAGGACGTCCTTTACTTCGGGAAGCTGCAGCGCTTGCCCAACGTCCGCGCTCAGCCGGTCGATCACCGTTTTCGGTGTCGCGCTGCGTACCACTGCGCCGAACCAGTTCAACGCCTCGAATCCGGGGTAGCCCGATTCCGCGATTGTCGGTATCTCCGGCAGTTGCGCGGACCGTGCGAGCGAGGTCACCGCGATGCCGCGCAGTTTGCCCGCTGCGATTTGCGACGCGCTTTCCGAGATATTCGCAATCAACATGGAGCTGTGCCCGCCCATGACCGCTATCGTCGCCGGCGCACCGCCGTTGTAGGGCACGTTGATGAGATTTATCCGGGCCGCCTCCCTGAATCGCTCCATGGTGAGCCGCTGTCCGCCTATGATGCTGGCGGTTGCAAACGTGAGCTCGCCGGGTCGAGCGTGCGCGAGCGCGACCAGCTCTTTGACGCTTTTCACCGGCAGCGACGGATGGACCGAAATCACCAGCGGATTTGACGCGAGGCGCGTGACGCCGGCAAAATCCTTCAGCGTGTCGTAAGGCATGTTCGACCGCACCAGCGGATTGATCGTGAAGCTGGACGCCATCAGCAGCAACGCGTGCCCGTCGGCGGGCGCACGCACCACCAGTTCGGCGCCGATCACGGTATTGGCGCCGGGCCGGTTTTCGACGATCACGTTCTGGTTCCACGCGCGGCCCAATGGCGGCACCAGCGTGCGCGCGATGAGGTCAACCGATCCCCCCGGCGGAAACGGGGCAATGAGCCGCACGTTCCTGGAAGGGAATTCCTGTGCGACCAGCGGGCTGGCGAAGAACGCCGCCATAGCCGCAACGACCAGCACGCGCCATAAATTGATGTTCATCGCAATCTCCCTCTCCCGTTATGTTTACACTGACTTCATTTTCCCATGCGCCTGCGCGGCGCGGCGACGATCAGGCCGGTGACGGCCGCGAGGCAATGAAATCCCCGGTTCAACGGCTCCACGCGAGCGCATAACGCCCAGTGGCAACCATTTCGTTCAAATCCCGTCCGTGCCCTATATATACAGCGGTTCCGGCCGGCAGGCCGCGGGTATCGAATCCATCGAGCAGTCTCACAGATAGCGCGGTCGGGCCCGTCAGTGTTGTGTAAGGCAGCAGGCCCGCAACCCAGCCGCCAGCCGTGTACGAATAATAGTTGCCGGCCAGTGAAGCGACGATGAATACTTGATTCTGGCTCGCGGTGGGTACTGAGGCCTGCACGCGTAGCGTAGTCGCCGCCGGCGTACCCGAAACCTCGCTGCGAACAGCGGGACCGATCAGCGAGCCGTCGGCTCCCAAATCGGCATCAAGTGCGCTCGCATAGTCCGCCCCTTGGCCTTCGTTACTGCCTGAGCCTTGGGCGCCGTCGTAGCGCGGTCTGGTGGAGGTGCCGAAAAAATCCAGGCGTCCGGCGAATGTCCCGGTCTGAACCGGCGTGGCCGATCCTGAACTCACGGTAGAGTCTCCGGCGTACCACGTAATCGTCGAAATCGGATAGGCGGCACCCACAAGAGAGTGGCTCAATGTCCAACCCGAAGCACCGCGTACCGCGCGTAACTCCAGTAACCCGGCGGCCGGCAGGGAGAAGTTCGAGGTCACGGTAAACGGCGTGCGGGTCTTCAAGCGGCCGTTGACCCACACCTGGTATTCCCAGTTTCCCGGGAGAGTATTCAAGGAACCCGTGCTGTCGGAAGTGAAGCTGCCCCACCGGTAGCCGCTGGTAAATCCAACGGTGCCATCGGACTGGTTGTAAAGGCCGCCGTCCGGGGCGATCAGACGAATACTGACTTCGGCGCCGACCGGCAAGTTCGTATAGCTGAGCACGGCGTAAAGCAGCGTTTGGCTGGTCGGTGCAGCCAAATGGGTCAGTGTGGTTTCCGGCACCGCGCTGGAGGCGGGTTGACTTGTCGCAAGGTAAGGACGCAGTGTTTGACCCTCAGTTGCGGCGTCGGCGACGGTCTGGGTGTGATCTGTTGCCGCGACCAGCCCGCGACTGCCATACATGGCGGCGCAGGCGGCGAAATCGTCGCCACGCACCTCGGTTGTCATAGCACCGGGATGGTATGGGTCGGACCACATGATCGAGCGCGGCGTACTGGAGTGGCCCAAGCCGATTGCGTGGCCTGTTTCGTGCTGCATTATGCCGCGGAAGCGCGACGCGGTGGTAATACGCGTAGCGTCCAGCACGATGTCGCTCTCGCTGCGTGAGACGCTGTTGATATAGGAATTGGTGAAGCCGGAAAATCCGTTGGCGTTACCCCAGTAAATCGAGTTTTCGCCGTCGCGCCCGCCGCTTTTGACGCCGGTAGCGGTCACGCTCATGTTCACGTTGCAACCCCGGCCCCATTGCGCAACAACCTCGTTCAGGTAGCCGATCGCTGCCTCTGTCGTCAGCCAACCAGGCTGCCCCGCCGGGTTGTAACTCCATACGATATTCGCGCCCAGGGGCCAACGCAAAAGACTGGAACGCGACAGCGAGTAAAGGAACTGACGGTCTGCGACCGAAATCTCGTTGATTGGTCCCGCCGCCGCCAGGCTGAAATGCAGGCAGCCGACACCGGACACGATTGCCGCAATTGCCAGGTGCTTACGCATGAAAGGATAAGAAATCAATCCCGGAACATTGTCGATTTGCCTGGCCTCCGAACCGCGAGCCGGTGCGCTTTTCTCAGGTGGTGGCGGATAAAAGGCTGGTTCACCGCAGCTCGGGCACTACCCACAGCGGCGCTTCGCCGCGCGCCATACGCTGCACATTCGCATAGCTGTTACCCCAACGCTTGGGCCAGCTTTCCCACGTCGGGCCGGCGGCATGCGGCGACAGGACGACGTTGGACAGCGTGAACAACGGATTTTTTGGATCCGGCGGTTCGTTCTCGAACGTGTCGAGGCCGGCGGCCCAAATCCGTTTTTCCTTGAGCGCCTTGTAAAGAGCGGCCTCATCAACCAGTTCGCCGCGCGCACAGTTGATGAGTATCGCGTCACGTTTCATGAGACCGAGCGTGCGCTCGCAAATCATGTGGTGCGTGGTGGCATCGAACGGCGCATGCAGGGTCACGATGTCGGCTTCGCGAAACAATTCATCGGGTTCGCGGTACTCGACATTAAGCCGCGCCGCTTCTTCCGGCGTGGGGCGCACCGGGTCGGTGTATATGAGTTTCACCTCAAAGCCGCTCAGGCGGCGGGCAAGGGTCTTGCCTATCATTCCCAGGCCGATGATGCCGATGGTCTTGCCCGCGATCTCGTGCTCTTCTTCCTCGCCGAACCGGCTCGATTTCCACTTTCCGTCCCGCACCAGGCGGTCCAGATCGGGTAATTGCCGGGAGACCGCGAGCATCAGCATGATCGCGTGCTCCGCAACCGCGTAAGAATTGGCGCCGCCGTTGTTGCAGAGCGGGATACCGAGCTTGCGCAGGCGCTCGATATCCATGCCGTCGTAACCCGCGCTCAGAAACTGGATCAGCCTGATGTTGCTCATGTGATCGTAATCGCGCGCGATAATGCCGCTGCGGAAACCCAGGAAGAAATCGGCGGATTCAAGCTGTTCAACACGCTGGTCCGGACTTTTCGAAAGTTTTTCAAGCGTAAAGCCCTGCGGCAGCAGTGACTCGCCAATGTTCCAGGCCGCCGGTGCAATTTCAGGGCCAAAGATGATGTTCATTTTGTGCGCTCCTTATTCAGAGCGCACATTATAGGTGGCCCGGCGCTGCTTGTCGGCATATGGCGGTCGCGGGCTGGAAAGCGCCCAAGCCCTATCTGCGCGTGGTTAAACAGCCGAACCGACGATCACCTTGACGGGCCGACGCCAGTCCGACTGCGGGCGTGATAGACTAATCGTCCGCAACTTTGGAAGGAGGTGATCCAATGAGAGATCATAATGGCTATTCCGACCAACAAGGCTTGAGCACTGGATCACACAACGGTGCAGACAGGTTATTCGTCAGCCGTTAAAGTCGGATTGCCGTACTGCAATAACGCGCCCCGGGGAGAAATCTCCGGGGCGTTTTCATTTGATTACCGGACCAAATGTATGCTGCGTTTATTTGCGTGCGGCAAGTGGCGGAAGAAAACGAGCTGCGGTCAGATCAGATTTCCATCGCATCCGGGTCGGCAGTATCATGGTCAATCGCAATCAGGCTGCAGCGCCGCAGCGTACGGAGGATGAAATGCCCGAACTGCCAAAGTTTGAAATCAGCCATATCGGCATCTTCGTGTACGATATGGAAAGCATGCGCCAGTTCTACACCGGGCTCCTCGGGTTCAAGGTGATGGACGCGGGAGAGCTCGGGACAGGACGGCGCCTGACGTTTTTAAGCAAGGACCCGAAGGACCATCATCAAATCGTGCTGGTCTCGGGACGCGAGAAGGGGACGCGGTCCACCATCAACCAGATCACTTTCCGCGTCGCTTCGATCAAAGAGGTAAGGGCGATGCATGATCTGCTCGTTGCCGATAAGGTCGACGGAATAGATCCGGTGGACCACGGTAATGCCTGGTCGGTTTACTTCATGGATCCCGAAGGCAACCGGCTCGAGTTCTTCTGCGACACGCCGTGGTACGTTGCCCAGCCGCGGCGCGCGCGGCTGGACTTGTCGCTTTCCGACAAGGCGATTGAAGAAGCGACATACAAAAGCATCGCGGAGGATCCTACGACACGACCGCTCGCCGATTGGCGCGATGAGAAACGCAGGGAGTTCAGTCTTGCGAAATGAGAAAAACTGCGTGAATCAGTCTTCTTGATGCTGAATCGGCGCCGATCAATGCAGGCGCAGCCATGACGAGCGAGAGTGGCAGGGATTTCGGCTTCGCCGCGGCACACGCTGCGCCGATTCCGTACCTGCAACGGATCCGCACGTACTACCAGGCGCTCGGTTATGGCGCGCCCTACGAGTGGGCACATTACGCCGAAGTGCCGTTCCAGCCGTTGCGCAAGCCCTTGTCCCGGTGCCGCATCACGCTGATCACCACCGCGGCGCCGTACCAGCCGGACACGGGTGATCAGGGGCCGGGGGCGCCTTACAACGCAAATGCCAAGTTCTTTGGCGTTTACTCGGGCGACACGGCGAAGGATCACGATCTGCGCATCTCGCATGTAGCCATCGACCGCCAACACACCACCGCGGAGGATCCCGCCGGCTACTTTCCGCTGCCGGCGCTGCGCCGCGTGGCGGCCGCGGGCCGCATCGGCTCACTGGCGCCACGCTTTCACGGCGCGCCGACCAATCGCAGTCATCGCGTGACGCTCGAAGTGGATGGCCCGGAGATAGTCGCGCGCTGCAAGGCCGACGCCACGGATGCCGCAATCCTGGTTGCCAACTGCCCGGTCTGCCACCAGAGCGTCAGTCTGACCGCGCGCATGCTGGAGGAGAGCGGCATCGCCACCGTTATCATGGGTTGTGCCAAGGATATCGTCGAGCATGTCGGGGTGCCGCGCTTTTTGTTTTCCGATTTTCCGCTCGGCAACGCGGCGGGGCGCCCCAAGGACCCCGCGTCGCAGGCTTTCACCCTCGATCTTGCCCTGAGCGTTCTCGAAACCGCGCCGGCTGCGCGGACCACCGTGCAATCCCCGTTGATCTGGAGTGCGAGCCCCGATTGGAAGCTCGATTACTGCAACATCGACCGTCTCACGCCCGAGGAGATCAGGCGTCGTCGTGCCGAATTCGACAAAGGCAAAACGCAGGCGAGGCAGATCCGCGAAACTCGCTCACCGTCATAGGCTCGGCGAAGATTTCGAAGTTCGACAACAGCAGCTTGACTCTGCCGCCGCGCGAGCGCAATCTGCCCTTCGCGTGGCAGTCGGGCATTCGAACCGGACGTAGCGCCACGACGATACGTTTATCAAGTGGGGGAACCAATCATGGATTCGATCAGACGCAATATACTGGCAGCGCGCGCGGCGGCGGCGAAATGACGCTCAAGCGCCTCGCTGCATGTTTTACGCTCGCGCTGACCTCGAGCTTCGGTCACGCTCAGTCTTTCCCCAGCAAGCCCATTCGCGTCATCGTGCCGACCATTGCGGGCAGCGCGCCCGACGTGCGCGTGCGCCAGGTCGCGCCAAAGCTCAACGAGGCGGTGGGCCAGCCCGTCATCGTCGACAATCGCCCCGGCGCCAACGGCACTATCGCCACGCAGCTCGCGGCCAGGGCCCAGCCGGACGGGTATACCGTGTTCTTCGGGCTGGTCAACAACGCCATCAACGACCTGCTCGATCCCAAATGGTGCTGCCAGTTGAACCGCGAGCTGGTGCCGGTGGTGCACTTCACGCTGACGCCGCTGGTCATGGTGATCCATCCCGGGGTGCCGGCGAACACGCTCCAGGACTACATCAAGCTCGCGAAGGCCAGGCCCGGGGCCGTCACCTATGCTTCGGCCGGTCCGGGAAGCATCACCCAGCTCATCGGCGAATGGATCAAGCTGAAGAGCGCCACCAACGTGCTTGATGTGCCGTACAAATCGGTCGGCGCCGAGCTGCCCGACCTGCTCGGCGGCCAGATCATGACGGCCTACCTGAATCCGGTCGTTATCACCGCGTACGTGAAGTCGGGAAAGCTGCGCGGGCTGGCCGTCACCGGGCCGGGGCGCATTGCCGTCCTGCCGGACATTCCGACCATGGTGGAGGCCGGGCTGCCGGGCGTCGAGGCCTCGGTATGGAACGGCTTCTTCGTTCCGGCCGGCACGCCGAAGACTATCATCGAAACCCTGAACCGGGAGTTGTTGCGCACCTTCAACGCAGCCGACGTCCGCGAGCAGATTGCGGCGGGCGGCTCGGAGATCGTCGGCGGGCGCCCGGAGCAATTCGCCGGCTTTATCCGCCAGGAAATCGCCAAGTGGGGCAAGGTTATCAAGGACGCCGGCATCAAGCTGCAGTGATGTGTCTGAAGGGGATGCGCGCATACTGGCGCGCATCGCTACGAAATTTTTGCGTCGAAAAAGCCCGCAGAGGGAAGCCCCGAGACCATGAGTTCCGCATCGTTCGATTTCGTGCCGCTTTTGCCCGCGGGGCTGCCACCGCCCGCGGCGCGTTGGACCGGGCGCGTCAAGTATGATTTTACAGGCGGCAACAATGACCCCGACCGACTGCCGCTCGACGGGTTGATCGCGGCAGCCGATGCGGTGCTCAGACGCGAGGGACGCACGCTCTCGACCTATGGGCTGAACAGCGGCCCGCAGGGCTACCGACCGTTGCGCGAGTTCCTCGTCGCCAAGCTGAAGGCCGATGCGGGCATCGCCTGCAACGCCAATGACATCCTGATCACGTCGGGATCGCTGCAGGCAATCGACCTGGTTAACGGGGCGCTGCTCGCGCGTGGCGATACCGTCATCATCGAGCAGGAGTGCTACCAGGGCTCGATCAACCGGTTGATCCGGCTCGGTGTCACCCCGGTTGGCATTCCGCTCGACGCGAACGGCATGCGGGTTGACGCGCTGGCGACAGCACTCGACGAGCTTAAGCGCAAGGGCATTCGGCCGAAATACATCTACACCATTCCGACCGTGCAGAACCCGACCGGCACCATCCTGCCCGTGGAACGGCGGCACGAGATGCTGCGGCTGTCAGCGGCACATGGCGTGCCGATTTTCGAGGACGACTGCTATTGCGACCTGATCTGGTCGGGAAAGCGCCCGCCCGCGCTCTATGCCATGAGCGAGAGCGGCGGCGTAATCCACATCGGCTCGTTCTCGAAGTCGATCGCGCCGGCGCTGCGGGTCGGCTACATAGTGGCGCCCTGGGACGTGATGTCCCGTATGCTCGCGCTCAAGACCGACGCCGGTTCCGGCGCACTGGAGCAGATGGTGGTGGCGGAGTATTGCACGGCGCATTTTTCCAGGCACGTGCCCGAACTTCGGCGCAGCCTGCGCGCCAAGCTCGAGACACTGATGGAATCGCTCAACGAGCACTTCGGGACGGCGGCGGAATTCGATGATCCCAAGGGCGGTATTTTTCTCTGGGTCAAGCTCCCCGACAGCGTCGACACGGTAAAGCTCTATCAACCGGCGCTCGCGGCGGGTGTTGCGATCAATCCGGGGCCCGAGTGGTCGGTGAACAAGAGTGAGAGCCGCAGCCGGATGCGACTATGCTTCGCGAGCCCGAGCCACGAGGAAATCCACCAGGGCGTCGCAGCACTTGCCGAGGTCTGCCGCCGCGAGTTCGGCGTGCCTGCGCCTGGCGCCCAATAATCAAATTTCCATGGCGGCCGCGCCCGACCATGGCGAAAGCACGTCGGTGATGCCCTGAAATTCGCCGCTCGCCGGGTCGCGCAATACCGCGCTTGGGCAGGCGAAGTTGGTCGGATACACGGCAAGCTCGGTTTCGCCGACCGGAAATTTTGCGGCGAGCGCGCCTTTGACCGCCGCGGGCAGGCGCGGATCGACGCCGACTGTCTCGCCGCCGCTGGCGTCGATGCGCGGCTGGTGGAACGCATCGTCGAGCGTCATGCCGTGGTCGATCAGGAACGAGGCGATCTGGAACACCGCGGGCATGATCCGGCGCCCGCCGGATGCGCCGATTGCGAACCACGGGTCATCACCGCGGCGTGCGATCATCGGGCATATGTTGGTGAGCGGCCGTTTGTTGGGCGCAAGGCTGTTCGGCAATCCCGGGCGCGGGTCGAACCACATGATGCCGTTATTCATCAGGATGCCGGTTTCAGGCAGCATCACTTTGCTGCCAAATACCGACAGCAGCGTTTGCGTGACTGCGGCCATGTTGCCGTCGCGGTCAACGACATTGAAATGCGTGGTCGATGACGGGTCGCGCGCATCGCTGGTGTCGCCCAGTGTCTGCAGGCGCTCGGCGTACACCTCGCGCAGCACCCG
>Ga0080064_1004723_pt1 | contig 17022 bp, 19 predicted proteins | sample Subgrocontami54m_FD_69260 | JGI IMG/M metagenome (GOLD analysis project Ga0080064, IMG submission 69260) | Subsurface groundwater microbial communities from S. Glens Falls, New York, USA - GMW46 contaminated, 5.4 m (SPADES assembly) (version 2) ...
AGTAGGCCAAGATGCCAAATCTGTTAGAATGAAATTGGAGGAAGATTTGAAAGCAACTAAGGAACTAGTTGTTGCAGCAAGACAAGCAGTAGCCAATGCAATTTCAACTGCAATGTCAACATTAGGAGGTACAAATGGAAAATAATCCTGTACCAGTTCAACCAACACCACCTACTCAACAAACAACAACGGTAAATGTACAGCCTGTAAGCCCAGCTCCTAATGCTGGGAATGTTGTTACTGATCAAAAAGAGGGTGGCTCAAAGAAAAAACTTTGGATTATATTAGCTCTTATTTTACTAATTTTAATAGGAGCAGGTGCATATTTTATGATAAGTAGAAAACCTGCAACTCCAACTCAACCTCAAAGTGCAGCATCTACTAATAATTTTGAGACTTTAAACACAGAGTTACAATCAACAGAAGTAAGCACAACAGAGTTGGATGCTGATCTAACCACGCTGGATAAAGATTTATCAGAGCTTAAATAACTTCTGGAGAAAAATATGAGCGAAGCTAGTCAAACAAAGGAAGATGCTGGGCAATCAGTTAAAGATAAACGTTCCTTACTTAAAGCAGCAGAAAAAGTAACTCCAACAGCTCGTAGATTAATAGGTGTACTCATGATTGCTTCGGGAGGATTGTTGGCAGAGTTAGCTGGTGGCATAAATGAAGTAACTGACTATCTTGATGGGATTATTCCAAATGCAAATGCTACAGCCGGGGTTATAGTAACAAATCCATTAACAGGTCAAGAAACTTCTATCGGAATTTCCGTTGCTACTAAAGCCAGCCTTATCGATATGGGATTACCTGAAAGTGTTGTTGATAAAATGGGACCCAACTCACAAATATATAGAGCTGCAACTCCAGGAGGAATTGTTTACTTTTCTGTTTATAGTTTGGAAGGTCCCTCAGCTGGGTTAATAACACTTTATGGAGGAGGTGACGTACGCTAAGAGCGGGAGACGCAAATTATAATGATGGTCTATCAAACTATTGATAATGATCATTAATATCAACAATCTCTACCTCATTAGAACTTATTAGGATAAAAATAACTCTGTATTTTCTGTCTATTCTAAAGGAATAAATCTTGAGACTTCTAGGTTCTAATCTTTCTGTATTTAAAGAAGGATGTTTAGGATTATCCTTGAATAACTCAAGTTGTTTATTAAATTTTTTTGGAAGATTTCTTTTGACAAGGTATTTCTGAAGATCCTTACGGAGTGTTTTAACCTTCATATTGTGAGGATTTTGCCAATCCTCCAATCACGCTCTTAATAAATTTTTCACTATATTTACCGGTTCTTGCCAATTCCATTCTTACTTCATTTAGGGAAGTTTTTTCAAAGCTCTCAAACTCTAGTTCCTGAGCAAAGTATTTTCTCAATAAACTTCTAATAAATTCAGAACGGGTAGCAAAACCTTCTTTCTTTGCTTCATCATCAACTCTTTTGGTGATTTGACTAGGTAGTGAGATTGTTATTGTAGACATAAGCATATTTAACAATATTTCTTAATTTTTGTCAAGATGCAAATCATTTTGAACTCGACTTCTATGACCAGCTCCTAATGCATTTTATCAGACTTTGGAGAACTTACATCAAACTTTTTTGAGGCTAAATTTTAAATTTAATCAATTTGGAGCGGGAGACGGTGTTAGGGTCGGACTCAAAGATGGACTGCTAGAACAACCTAAACAGGCTAATTATAGCCTTCCAGTTTCATCTGGAGCGGGTGATGGGACTCGAACCCACGACGTTCACTTTGGAAAAGTGACATTCTACCACTGAATTACACCCGCACGTTTAGTATTTTAACAAAAAAGCTCCCTGTCTGACTACCTTAGGTTTACTTCCTATCAAATCAATTAGTGTTGATGGTTTTCCAGTCAATTTTCCTCCATCAACATATAGAACATTATCCCCAAAGTATTTTTTTGCCTCTTTAATATTCTCAGCAGGCTTTCCTCCTTCAAAATTAGCAGATGGGGCAACTAAGGGTCCGACCCTCTCTAAAAGCTCCAATAAATCCTTATTTTTCGGCATCCTAAAAGCCAGAGTTTTTGTACCTCTGTGGAGATACTGGAATTTGGATTCTGGACAAGCCAGAATGACACTGACTGGATTTGGCCATATTTTTTGCAATAGGTCTTTTTGTTTTTGGGTAAGAACAATACCAAAATGCTTCAAATCCTTTAAACTAGAGATTAAGATAATAAATGGCTTCGTAGGATTTCTTTTTCTTAATTTATAGATTTTTTCTACAGTATCTTTATTAAAAGCAACAGAGACTATACCATATATAGTATCAGTAGGAATAACAGCGATTTTACCCATCTGAAGAGCTTTACAAAGGGTTTTAGAGGATAGAGAAGTCATTATAATTTTTCAAGGATCCAGCACTTACTTCAACCTTTTCAACTTTAGCAAAGATTGGACCTTTATGACACCATTTAATTAGTTTTTTAAGTTTATTTTCCTCACCTTCAGCTTCTATATAAACACTTCCATCGTCATAATTAGTCACATATCCAGTTAGACCTAAATTTTCAGCCTCTTCTTTGGTAAAAGCCCTGAAGAAAACTCCTTGAACACGGCCGACTACTTTTAGATTGAAATGCTTCACAACTTCCGATTATACACTATTGTTTTTCTTTTTAAGAGATTCTAGTTCAGTTATAATTTTTTGTAGCTGGCTTTCTATTTGAGCAAAGGTATTTTTAGTTTTTTTGTGATCTTCTCCATCTTCCTCAACATGCTCTGTCTGTATTACATCTATATCTTCAGTCATCTCTTCAACATCAGTTTCTAAATCCTCAACATCCTCCTGAATATCCTCAACATCCTCTTTAACAGCTTCAATACGTTTTACAGAGCGGTTAACAGTCATCTGAATAAAAATAGAAAGGTAAATTGCTTCTATAGATATCAAAGTTGTTAGAATCAACAAAACTGTTCTGGTATCAAAACCAAAATACTGCAGGACAAAAATACCAATAAACAAAATTGTGTGGATAATTACAGACAGGGGAGTGCCTATCCAACCTGTCAGTTTAAAGCAAAACCTTTCTACTTTATTTAATTCTCTGTTTAGCTCGTCAGATACTGTTTTGACCATAGAAACCACTCCTTTCAGTGATTTTTGAAATTTTAGCTGCTAGAGTTAAGTTTTAGCTAAATTTAATTGTCCCACCGTAGAAAACATTAATCAACCCCTCAAAAACAAAGGAAGAAGAAACAGTGTTTTTCAGATAAAGTTTCTTGTTTTCTTGCCTCTTGTGGTTCTGGCATAGGAGTAGAAGTTGGAGTAGGTAAGGCCTGAGTAGTAGGGGTTGGATTTGAAACTATTTTTGGAGTGAAACCTGATGTAGATAATGTAAATGCAGGTAGCTCATTGTAATCCTGGTTTAAAGCAACACTCATATTAGTAGTATACTTTTTGCCCCATTTTAAATCTCCTTTAGGAATATTGATTCCATATCTTGATTCTGGATTAGTAATTGTTGAATAAGTCTTTGTACAATCCGCAGATTTTGTAGAATCACAACTTTGATCAGTCAAACTTAAAGTAACTTTGGCATTAGTAAATGCAATCCCATAAAAAATTGGATTTATTGAGCCAAGGTAATAAGTATCTTTGATTGCAGAAAGATTGGTTGTTGAAATATAAGGATTTCCCAATCCTGAAATGTTTAATATAGCTAAAGGAAAGTTACTAGTTGAGATGTTAGTTTTGGTGTTTATTTTTAAAGATCTTGTGTTTGAATCCTGAGTATGTCCTGTTTTATCAACAGCTACTGCTTTCCACTGTATACTACCAAATAATTGGTTTTTCTTGGAATAAACTTTTATTCTGGATGAATCATCTGTATAACTGGCTTTAAAATTATCATTATCTACATTTCCCTCAATAGGTATATCATCAATTATTGTCTGCCAGGGGGCAGTTGAATTATTGCCACCTTTTCTTATCTGTATCTGATATTTAGATAAATTATCTTTCAAAGTATTTTTTTGTTTAATCACAGAAAAATCAAAAGTTGGATAAAGTGAACTAGTAATAGCATTATCCAGTGGTTCATTTAAATTAAATGGTGAAAAATAAAATAAATGGTCTGTTTCATCCAGGTTAGTGTTCATTGACTTAACCACAACAGTGTAACCCTCAATTAAATTGCCGGAACTGTCTCTTTGTTGATTGGTCTTTGGATTAAAGTCAAAATAAAAATCTTCAGATTTTGAATTAAAGCTTCCATCTGTTGCAGTAGCACCACCAGCAACTCCATTAACTGTATACTGGACAGTTGAGATTGTATATAAGGATGTTGAAGGAATACTAACTGTTCCTCTTAATCTTAGTAGCCCATTATCTCTTCCCTCAGGTGAATTATTTAAAGTCATTCCCGGATTATTGTTAATATTGTAAAAAATTAAAAGTCTATTATTATCTCCATCACTTACAATAATTTTATTGTCTGTTGTTGTCACAAACCTTGCTCCAGTTAAGGTATTTGCCCCAGGTGTCCCGCCTTGATTAGAACTGCTAGTAGTAAAACTTGGTTGACCTATTACCAGATTTGCATAAGCTCCATTAGATCCTGGAACCGAATTAAAGATTAGTATTCTTTGGTTTGACCTATCAGCTATCAGCATCCTTCCCCGGCTATCAGTTGATACTCCAAAGGGTTGATTGACTGTATTTGCTCCAATTCCTCCATTGTTGGCAGTACAAGATGTAAAATCTGGTTGCCCCACCACAACACTCGCTGCTTGATTATTGGTTGTTGGAATTGAATTCCATATTAATACTCTCTGACCAGAACCAGCGAATGTATCTCCTACAAATAGTTTACCGTTTCCAATATGAAGGCCATCTGGTTGTCCACCAAGTGTAGTTGCAGAACATGCTTGTGTATTATTGCCACCTACTACAATATCTGCAGAGGCACCATTTGAAGTTGGAATTGTATTAAATACCAAAAATCTCTGATTATTTGAATCTAATATGACTAATTTAGTTCCATCTGTACCAACTGCGACTTGATTGCTCAATTTATCCAAATCATCACCATTATGGTTTGTGCTGGAAGTCATATTTGTTTGTCCTACTACGATATCAGCTGAGGCACCATTTGAAGTTGGAATAGAGTTATAGATTAAAACTCTTGCGTTAGCACCATCTGCTACAAATAATCTGCCGTTTGCACAAGCAAGTTCCCACGGAAGATTTAGTGTATTAGCTGCTACTGATCCTCCTCTGTTAGCACTACCAGAAGTAAAATCTGCTTGACCGAGCACTACATCAGCTGCTGTACCACTGCTGGTTGGAACTGAATTCCAAATTAGAACTCTATGATTAGTCATGTCTGCTACTATCAATTTTCCATCACAGACTTTAACCCCTCTTGGGTTTTTTAAAGTAGTAGAGGTGGTATCACTAGAGTTAGTTGTAAAGCCAGATTGCCCTATTACAACTGATGCACTCATGTTTGTGGTATAGGCAAAAACTGGAGAAGTCAGTATAAAGCCAAAAAGAAGTATAAAGATTAACACTACTAGGCCTTGAGTAATCATAAAAAATAATCTAAATTAATAGATATTTACATTTTACTACAAAGACTTTATTTTGTCGGGGTGACAGGAATGAGTATCTAACGATCCTCTTCCTGACGGAACAAGATAGGGTTCCCACTCACAAGTTCGTGGTGACTTCCTTCTTGATCCTTCACCCTCCAAAACTACGTTTTGTCGACCTTTTTAAAAAAATCCGAACTTGCTTTAAGTCGAATCGGTAGGCGCGCTACGCGCACCATCTTATCCGCTCGCCCGCCCGCCTCTGGAGGGGCCTTCGGCCTCGCTCTAGTATTTTTCAAAAATACTTAGAAAGTATTTTAAATGCTCATTGACAAGTAATACAACTAGTTGTATTGTATGAAATATGGCAACTAATACAAAACAACGAATCACCCTTTTTATTAATCCTTCTATTGTTAAACAAACTAAAGCTCAGGCTGTTGTTGAAGAGTTGAGTTTAACTGAGCTTGTAGAAAGAGCTTTGATCAAATATTTACCCAAAGAAACAATAATTAAGAAAGTTGAAATTAAATAATGAATCAAAAAATTAAGCAGAAGGGTTATGCTCTTCGCATCGTTGTTTTGATATTAGCGGTGCTTCTTATTGGTGTTGGGATGTATTATTCTTACACTAAGCAAACAAATCAATCTTTACCAACTGCATCTGTCAGCCCAGATGAAACTGCAAACTGGAAAACATATACCAATACAAAGTATGGCTATATAATCAAATACCCAGCTAGTTTAAACCCACTAGAAAGTCAGCCTGATTCTACTAACCTAAAAGTTTTAAGCCTAACATATTTTTCTGTGACTCCAGAAGGTCCTGATGTTACTAATTTTTTAGTACGGGTTATAAAAGCTAATTTAGGGGAGGCTGTACAGACTATGAAGGATGAATTTCAAAATTCATCGTTTATTTATAAATTAGTTAAAGAGGAAAAGATTAGTTCTTTATTAGGATATAGTGGTTATCGGCTGGAATATACTAGTGCACAACCAGGCGTTAACACCTTGGTATTTTATACAAAAGAGCCGTATTCTTATGTGATATCTGCAGATAAGAGTAAAATTGATCAAATCCTCTCCACCTTTAAATTCACCGATCAAACAGATGAGACAGCTAATTGGAAAACATATACCAATAAGAAATATGAATATTCAATGAGTTATCCGTCCGAATTATCCTACGATGAGTATTCCAATGGGGACACTCGTTTCTACTTAACAGTAGATGGGAAAAATAATAAAACACCTACAGGTTTAAAAGATAGCTTTAGCATTTTAGTTCGCACAGGAAGTTCTCCAGAAAATGCAGCTTTAAAAGAGCTAGATCAAGCATATGAAGAAAAAGTGTCTTTTAATAATGTTTCTGGTGTCAAGATGAAACCAAATGATAATTTCCCATTCGACTATTATTTATCGCCAACAGAAAAGAATACCCCCATACTAAGAGCATATGCATCTATAGATTATTCAACTCTAACACCAAGTGCAAATAATAAAGCTATGGATATATTTAAAAAAATGGTCTCAACTTTTAAATTCACAGATCAAACAGCTAATTGGAAAACATATATCAATACTGATGACAAATTTTCTCTAAAATACCCTCAACAATTCACCCTTAAAGTTGATCACGCTTCAGCTGCAGACATGGCTTATAAAAATGATGGGAATTCTGGCCTATATCAACTGTGGTTTTATATTACAGAGGAGGGAGTTGAAAAATATTCAGGTTATTCAATTGACTTATATACATCATCAAATAAAACCCTTGCAGAACAATTCCCTGACAAATCTTTAGTACCCCTAAGCGATAACCACGGAGCTGACGAGGCTGCAGGTGTTAGTTTTAAAAGTAATGAGCCTGGGAGTAGAAATGAAAACTTTACTCAACAGTATTTCAGAGTTAAGGATACTTTCTTTGTAATACTCCCTACTTTGCAGGATGCTTCTACTACTGACAAAATTTGGAATTATCCAGTACTGGAAACTCTTCATTTTGCAAACTAAAAAGAACAAATAAAACAAAATGGTTCGAGTTGGCTCGAACTTCTTTTTAACTGATCGGCGGCTTGTCCCAGAATATAATCAGGGCTTTGCAGAGCTCTGCGCACCCCCACCCGCGCAGAGCCACCCTAGGCTCAATTTTGCGGATTCTCGATCTGTCGGGGTCCAGGGAATTGAACCCTGTACTTCCTGTTCCCAAAACAGGCGTTCTACCGATGAACTAGACCCCGTCTCACTATGTTCGACGTAAACTTTCAACTAACTTAATATGCCATTTATAGTTTACACTGAGCACAGCGAAGTGTGCTGGTGGTGGGAGTCGAACCCACACAGGCGTTAGCCCATTCGCTCTTAAGGCGAACGTGTATACCATTCCACCACACCAGCAAAACTTGTATATTGTAACAAAAATAGCTTGAAAATATAATCGCTACGCTTCTTGTAACTTTTCAAGTTATAATGATTAGGTGGGCAAGAAAAAGACTAAGAAGGTTTCCAAAAAATCCCGTAAAAGATCTAGCTTTATTTTAACAATATTCTTAATAACTTTAGTCTTATTGTTTATACTCTCAAAGGATAACAACTTTTTAAAGCAGCCTTCACAAACTATTTCTAAGGTTGCCTCTCCATCTGCTCAAGCGAAACCTACTCCAACTCCAATTCCAATACCTGCCCAAAGTGGTAGATCTGTCAGAGTCCCAATTCTAACTTACCATTACATAGGTAATAACCCAAATCCTGCAGATAAGGCCAGAGATAATTTGTCAGTTGCACCAGACAAATTTGAGGAGCAGCTAGGATATATTTCTAAAAATGGCTATAACACAATAACTTTTGATACTTTGTATGCAGCTTTAAATGGAACAACTTCTTTACCAGCAAAATCTGTAATCTTAACTTTTGATGATGGCTATATGGATTTTTATTACAATGCATACCAAGCTCTTAAAAGATTTAACCTTCATGCCACAGTTTTCATCCCCACAGCTTTAATGGGAGGATCTTATTATTTAACTTGGGATCAGATAAGGGAGATGAACTCATCTGGACTAATTTCTTTTCAGTCGCATTCTGTAAACCATCTTAACTTAACTGCACTTTCAGATGAACAACTTAAATTTCAGCTAATTGAAAGTAAAAAAGTACTAGAAGCCCAGCTTGGAAAAGCAGTAAACACATTTGCTTATCCTTATGGAGCCTCTGACCAAAGGGTTTGGAATGCTGTGAAAAAAGCAGGATATGTGGGAGCAGTAGGTACCTGGTATGGGATCATAGAATCAGAAGGAACAATTCTGGATATGCCAAGGGTTAAAATAGGTGGTGGAGAAAATATAACTTCCTTTGCCTCAAAGCTTTAACTTCCAAAGGTGAAGGCAAACATTTGAAGTTTGTCAGAAGTTGTAGAAAGCCTGAGGATATGATCTCCAAACTCTTTGCTAGATATTAAGTTATACAAAGTGGCAAAACTTACTTCCATATAAGCTTTTTCATCCTCATATTTCACATCTTTTCCTGCTAAGTGTTTACTTAAAGGCACTCCATCTAATGTCACATAAACTTTAATAGGGGAATCATCTTCGCTACCCATTACCAAAAAAACCTCTTTAGCCCTATACTTTAGGATAATTAAATCCTCTAAGTCTGCTGTTTCTCCCGTATGTTTTAAATACTCTTTTTCTTGACTCCATTTACCTATAGAATAAATCTGATCTTCAGATAAACTTGTATCACTAGGTACATTTTCTACCTTACCCCTTAGGCTACCAAAATACAGTTCAGGGGTTTGGGTTCTCCATAAAGCTCCACTTTCATTTTCTGTTTCAGAAACTATCTGATCAGAGACTTTAAACCCAGCATCCTTTAAAGCAGACTGGATCTTGATCTCTGTTTCAATATAGTTGCCTTCACCAAAATGATTATAAACAATCTCACCTTTATGGTTTATTAGGTATTTAGCAGGCCAATAGTGATTAGCAAATGATTCCCAGATTTGGTAATCATTATCAGCAACAACTGGCCAACTAACTCCATATTTTTCCAGAGCCTCTTTAATATTTTTAGAATCTTTCTCAAATTCAAACTCTGGAGTATGTACTCCTATAATCACTAAGCCCTGATTGTGGTATTTTTCCCACCATTTTTTTAAAAAGGGAAGAGTTCTTTGGCAGTTAATACAGGAATAAGTCCAAAAATCCACCAACACTATCTTGCCTTTTAGTTCCTCCATTGTTAAAGGAGGGGAATTAAACCACGTTAAATTATTCCCATTCTTATCTTGAGTAGGGAATTTTGGTGCTTTAACTGCATTTATCATGTAACCCATGAAAAACTAGTTTCTTTCAGAAGGACGAGCTTCATTAACAACGATCTTACGACCTTCCATATCAGATCCATTTAGATTTTTAACAGCATTATCTGCTTCTTCATCTGTTGACATTTCAACAAATCCAAATCCTCTAGATCTTCCAGTTTCTCTATCTTTTATAACTTTTGCTGAAACAACAGTACCTGCTTGAGAAAAAATCTCTGCAAGTTTTGCATCATCAACAGCCCAAGGTAAAGAACCTACGAACAATTTTTTAGCCAAATTAATTCACCTCCTTTTCTTTTTCTGAGGTGAATTAACTTAAAATAAGTACACTACACACTCTGAGGAAATTATCTCATGTAGGATTTGAAATAGCAAGAATCAGGCAACCGCGCAAATCACGCGCAATATCTCGCGCATAGTATTTATCTATTCAAAGTATAAAATGTGGCTGTTGTGCTACCTTCTCTAAGTAATAACCCTTTGTCTACCAGCTTTTTAAGTTTTAATTGTGCTGTTCTTTTGGCAATCTTTAAGATATCAGAGACGTCTTCGGAGGTGATCCTGCCAGTAGTTGTTAGAAAATCCATTATTTGGATTTCATCATGATCTAAGAAAATTTGCTCGGATTTTTTACTTACCTTTCCATAACCTATTGATTGAATTTGCTCTAAAACTTTTCTTGCTTCTATTAAAAAACCTTCTATAAAGTATTCAAGCCAAGGTGTTAAATCCTGACCTGGTTTATAGTTAAAACCCACTACATCATGAATATGGTTAATATAAGACAGCCTATCTCTGTTATAGTAATCTTCTAAGACTATAATCTTTCTGAAATCCCAGTTATTTCTATATAAAAGAAGCTGAGTTAAAAGTCTGACTGTTCTCCCATTTCCATCAGTAAAAGGGTGAACTGTTACAAATTGGACATGGAAAAGTCCTGCCTGAATAATAGGATGTATGCCCTCTACTTTAGAAGTTTTGAGCCATTCTAAAATATCATCAATCATGGCAGGTACCTTTTTAGCTGCTGGTCCTTTATATAAAAGCTGTTCACGGCCATCTCCTAAATCATGCAGAACATAAACAGATGCTGGTCTAAAAGCCCCCACCTTTTTCGGTTCAACTAAACCATTTATTACTTGTTTATGTATTTTTAGGACTTCTTCCTTAGTCAAACCATGTTTGATGTGGGATAAATCATCCATCAGTTTTAGTGCCTGATAATAATTTTCTACTTCCGTAATATCTTTTTGTGGACCCCGTACAGTTTTTCCTTCTATTACTTTCCCTACCTCAAACTGAGCTAACTTGTTTCCTTCAATTGATGTTGAAGTGTGTGCCATTCTTAGAATGGCTTGACGGCGAAGTTGGGCTTCGTTAAGAGGTAAAACCCGGGATCTTTCAACTACCGCTTTTATTTCAGCAATCTCAGTAAGAAAAGAGAGAATTTTAGGAGTAATAATGTATTTAGGCTCAAACATGAATATATTATATCATATTCTTACGCAATTCGCGCGCAATCTATCACGCAACGGGCACTTTGTGGTAATCTAACAAGTAATGAAAATTATTGTGACTGGTGGGGCGGGTTTTGTAGGCTCACAGCTATGTGATCTACTGATTAGCCAAGGCCACGAAGTTTTATGTATAGATAATTTATTGACTGGCAATTTAGAAAATATCGGGCATTTAAAAACTAATCCTAATTTTAAATTTCTAGAATTTGAGGTAACAAATGATTTACCAGAAGATATACAAGCTGATCAAATTTACCATTTGGCTTCTCCTGCCTCACCAAATGCTAATAGTAAAAAAAGTTACTTAGAGTTACCTTTTGAAACCATGGCAGTTAATACTACAGGTACCTGGAAACTTGCCCAAAAAGCTGTAGAGTGGAAGGCTATGTTTTTGTTTGCTTCTACCTCTGAGGTTTATGGAGATCCATTAGAGCATCCTCAAAAAGAAGAGTATAGAGGTAACGTTTCTACTACTGGTCCAAGGTCTGTTTATGATGAATCCAAAAGGTTTGGAGAAACCATAACCTCTGCCTATGTACGCTCTAAAGGCTTGGATGGAAGAATTATCAGAATCTTTAATACCTATGGCCCAAGAATGGCACTCGATGATGGCAGAGTTGTGATTGAGTTTGTGCTAGCAGCTTTAAAAAATGCTCCTATACCAATTTTTGGTGACGGAAAACAGACCAGATCTTTTTGTTACATTTCAGATTTAGTATCTGGCATAAATGCAGCTATGAATAGTGAGAATACCCGTGGAGAAATCTTTAACCTAGGTAACCCTGATGAATTTACTATTTTGGAGTTAGCTGAAAAGGTTAAACAAGTAACAAACTCCAACTCTGAAATTCAATTTACCCAAGACTTGCCAGAAGATGATCCTGCCAGAAGAAGACCAGATATTACAAAAGCAAAAGAAATTTTAGGCTGGGAGAGTAGTGTTAATCTTGAAGAAGGGCTATTAAAATTGGTTCAATATTTAAAAGATTCAAAACATATTCTTGACAAGTGAAGTTTAAGTTGTTACTTTTAGAAAGGTGAAAAAGTTAGTTATCCTAGTGGTAGCAATTGGTCTTATATCTGGAGGATATTTTCTTCTAAACTCTAACAAAACCTCAAATTCAGTAGATTCAATAGTAACACCACAGACTGAAGCTACACCAAGTCCTTTTACTCAGGTGGGACCAACTTCTTCAGCTAAAGAATTCTTTATTACAGGTAAGAATTTTACCTTTACACCCTCAACTATCACTGTTAAAAAAGGTGATACTGTTAAGATCACTTTTAAGAGTGAGGGTGGGGCACATGATCTTACCATACCAGATTTTAATGTTCAAACTAATATCTTACAGTCAGGCAAGGAGGAAATTATTCAGTTCACAGCAGACAAAACTGGTACCTTTGAGTACTTCTGTTCTGTGGGAAATCATAAACAGATGGGAATGAAGGGTCAACTAGTAGTTCAGTAATCTCTGCCCACTAAATCAAATTTCATGTTAAGTAATATTCTGGTTACTGGTTCTGTAGCCTTTGATTTCATAATGGATTTTCCAGGAACATTTGCAGATAATATTGATCCCAAAAAGGTGCATATCCTTAATATTTCTTTTCTGGTTAATACCTTGAAAAAAGAAAAAGGTGGAACAGCTGGAAATATTGCTTACTCACTGGCGCTTTTAAAAACAAACCCATTAATACAGGCTGCTGTAGGAGATGATTTTGACGAATACCTGCAGTATCTCAGATCATCTGGAGTTGATACCTCGCAAATAAAAGTTATCAGTTCCGAGTCCACATCTTCTGCATTTATTACTACAGATCTGAAGGACAACCAAATAGCAGCCTTTTACCCGGGTGCTATGAAATATAACAAAAATTTCAAAATCAAAAGCTTACCTAGAAAGCCAATTTTTGTTGTCATTTCTCCTAATGACCCAAAAGCCTTTATGAATTTTACCAAACAAAGTAAAGTTTTAAAGATCCCTTACATGTTTGATCCAGGAATGCAACTTCCAAGGCTTACTAATAAAGATTTGAAGCAGGGACTAACAGGCGCAGAGATTTTAATAGGAAATGATTATGAAATAGGAATGCTTAAGAAAAGATTAAGCATTAGCACAAAAGAAATTTTAAACTCTGTCAAAGTTTTAATTACAACTTTAGGATCCAAAGGTTCAATGATAGAAACAAACAATGGGAAAATTATCATTCTTGCAGCTAAACCTAGAAAAGTTGTAGACCCAACTGGAGCAGGGGACGGCTTTAGAGCTGGTTTTATCACAGGATATCTTAAAGGTTTAAACCTTCAGACTTGTGGTCAAATGGGCTCAATTTCCTCTTGTTATGTAGTTGAAAAGTATGGTACAACAAACCATACCTTTTCACTAGCCCAATTTTGTAAAAGATATAAAGATAATTTTGGTGAAGATTTAAAAATATGATTAAACATGACATAAAAGATGCCAGTCTTGCCCAAAAAGGCAAGAAAAGAATTGAATGGGCTGGAGCTCAGATGAAAGTATTAGAGAGAATCTCCCAAAGATTTGCTAAGGAAAAACCACTTAAAGGAATCAAACTTGCCGCCTGTTTACATGTTACAGCAGAAACTGCAAATCTAGTTTTGGCCCTAAAAAATGGTGGTGCCCAGGTTTGTCTATGTGCTTCAAATCCTTTATCTACCCAAGATGATGTAGCAGCAAGCCTAGCTCTTGATTATAAAATCCCCACTTTTGCTATTAAAGGAGAAAATAAAAAAACTTATTATCAGCATCTAAATGCAGTCTTGGACACTCATCCCCAAATTACCATGGATGATGGAGCAGACTTGGTATCTTTGCTCCACAGTGAAAGAAAAAACCAACTCCTAGAGGTGATTGGTTCATCTGAGGAAACAACAACAGGCATTATCAGATTAAGAGCTATGCTAAAAGATAAGGCATTAAAAATCCCAGTTATTGCAGTAAATGATAGCTTTACTAAACATATGTTTGATAATAGATATGGTACTGGTCAATCCACTATAGATGGCATCTTAAGAGCCACCAATGTCCTTTTATCAGGTAAAAGGTTTGTGGTTTGTGGATATGGCTGGTGTGGAAGGGGAATAGCATCCCGTGCAAGAGGAATGGGAGCTTTGGTGATAGTTACTGAAGTGGATCCTATAAAAGCACTTGAGGCTGTAATGGATGGATTTGAAGTCATGCCAATATCTTCTGCTGCTAAAGTAGCTGACATTATAGTTACAGCAACAGGCGATAAATCTGTAGTCAGTGCTAAATCCTTGCTCAATTTAAAAAATGGAGCAATTATTTGTAACTCAGGGCATTTTAATGTGGAGTTTGATTATGATGGCTTAGTGAAGATTGCCAAGAAAAGAAGATTACTTAGAGACTTTCTAGAGGAATTAACTTTGCCTAATGGGAATATTGTTTATGTATTAGGTGAAGGAAGATTGATTAACTTAGTTGCAGCAGAAGGGCATCCACCAGATGTAATGGACATGAGTTTTGCTAATCAAGCACTAGCAGCAGAGTTTTTAACAAAAAATAAAGGTAAACTTGAAGCTGATGTTTATACAATTCCTGAGAACCTTGACATAGAAATAGCTAAAATTAAACTTGAGACTTTGGGAGTAGGTTTTGATAAACTAACAACAGAACAGAAAAAATATCTCGCTTCCTGGAATGAAGGCACTTAATACATTATTAGTTATCTTTACCTTAGGATTTCTTCTGCGCTTTTTATCTGTATATCCTGCAAACACTATAGTTGGTTTTGATCAGGCCAGAGATTTTTTTGATGCAACTAGTATAGTTTTCGATCAAAACCTCAAAATCATAGGTCCAACTGCAGGAAATAACCCAAATTTACATCATGGGGTTTTGTATCTTTATTACATTTTGGTTCCACTAATTACTTTGGGTGGTAATCCTATTTGGGCTGTTTTATGGAATAGCTTATTTAATGCTGGGAGCTGTATTGTGTTATTTTTTCTGAATAAATCACTTTTTGGCAGCATCAAGGCTGGGATTTTTGCTGCAATTATTGCAAGTGTTTCTTACCAATTTATCCAATATTCTGGTTGGTTATCCAACCCAACTCCCACTATTTTTACAGTTCCTTTATTTTTCCTGGGGCTTTGGAAATACTACCTGGGCAAAAATTGGGGATTATTACTTGCCTCATTTGCTCTAGGGCTTTCTATAGAGTTTGAACTGTTCTTTTTATATCTGATACCCACAGCAATTTTATACTGGCTGGTACTCAAACCAAAACTTCCATCTTTAAAACTAGTATTTAGCTCTTTTTTAATCTTTTGTTTAACAACAATAACAATGATTTTAACTGAAATTAAATTTCACTTTGCAGGAGCATTTAGCTTACTTGGAGCAGGGGGAAGTGTTGGATTTGGCAAGGCATCCATTGATAAAACATTACCAGCTTTTTTAGATAAAATGAGTTCAACCTTTGCCCTAAATTTATCACCACAAAACCTTAACCTTGGGATAATATTGGGTTTATTTACTCTTATTTTTTTGATCTATAAACTTTTGAATAAAAAAACTACTCTAACGGAGAAAAAAGCAGTTTATTTTCTGCTACTTTATTTATGTTCTCCTGTAATAATGTTATCTTTGGGCTATCATAATGCACCTTGGTTTTTAATAGGAGTACCCCCAGCTATTGCCCTGTCTACAGGTTACATTTTATCTAAAACTAAACTCCTTCCCTCTCTCGTACTTATAGTATTAATTGTTTGGGGAAATTTAACAGCTAATATTAATGCTTTTGGCAAACCTCAAATTTTACTGGAACCAGATAAATCTTCTCAGATGAGCAAACAGTTACAAGCTATTGATTATACTTATCAATCCTCAGACCATAAGGAATTCACAATTAATACTCTAACAAACCCTTTATATATAAATGCTGTTTGGGCTTATCACTATAAGTGGTACGGCAAAAACAAATATGGCTATCTACCTTCCTTTAGTGGAGGAGATCAGCTCCACCCTTATGACACTCTTCCAAAAACAAATGACAAAGAAGAATTTCTTTATCTAATAATAGATACCAGTCCACGTATTCCCTATTCCTACCAAATTTTTTTGATTGAATGGGCAAACAAAAATAGTAAGCTGTTAGAAGAAAAAGATTTTGATGGAATCTTAGTGCAGAAAAGATTGCTGCCAAGACCTAATTAAAGCAGAGTAATAATTAATACCTATTTCAAATATATTATGCTTTTTACAAACTTCTTCAAGTTGGTCCAAATCTCGACTGGTTGGAGTAAGCTGTAAATTGGTTTTTGAAAACATAATTGCTTTTGGGTCATTTACATGTTCCATTCCCAGAGAGTGCCCTAACTCATGAGCTAAAGTGTGAACTAGTTCTCTTTCAGAAATATTAAAATAAATTTCAATACTAAAAGTATCTGGTTTAAATAAACCCTCTTCTGGTCTTTGCTCTATTGCTTGATTAAAATCTGCTACTGTTTGGTTTAGCTTTGCTACACTAGAGTTGTAATCCTGAGTAGATTGATTTAAAGATTTAGCTAAGCTATTTAATCTATCTGCTTCAGCATTCAAATCCTTTTTTTGTT
>Ga0080064_1004728_pt1 | contig 17008 bp, 16 predicted proteins | sample Subgrocontami54m_FD_69260 | JGI IMG/M metagenome (GOLD analysis project Ga0080064, IMG submission 69260) | Subsurface groundwater microbial communities from S. Glens Falls, New York, USA - GMW46 contaminated, 5.4 m (SPADES assembly) (version 2) ...
TGGCCTCGACCAGCGCGGGCGTGTCGGCGGCCGTCCTGGGCCTTGCCGGGCTCTATCAGCTGTCCCCCCTGAAGCACATATGCCTGAGGCACTGTCGCGCTCCGGCAGAGTTTCTTTCGCGCCATTGGCGGCCCGGCACGCCGGGTGCCCTGCGCATGGGACTTCAACACGGCGCCTTCTGTGTAGGCTGCTGCTGGGTGCTCATGGCCTTGCTGTTCGTGGGCGGGATCATGAATGTGCTTTGGATCGCCGCGCTGGCAATCCTGGTGCTGTTGGAGAAGGTCGCGCCGCACGGCGCCTGGCTTTCGCGCGCCGCAGGTGTCGTGCTGCTGGCATGGGGCGCAGCGACGGTGGTCGTCTAGCCGTCGATGGCGACAGCTTTCCGCCTTACCCCCACGGCCCACGCTGCCCCGCGTGACCCATATTCATCGGTTACCGTAAGACCAACGCTGGCTATCGGCTGATTGGGCGCAGTCGTCCACGTAAAGCGCACCTCCCTGCCTTCGCGTGAGACAGCGGCGATTGGAATCGACGATTCTGATGACATCGGATCCCATGGAGCCTCTGAAAATCCATAAATGTGCACGTTCGCAAGGCGTGATCGAAACCACGCCATCCGCGCTCTCCAAGCATGCGTTGCCGCGAATAAGCCGGAAGTAGTTTTGTCTCACGTGTTGGGCGTGGAGGAGCCCGCTGGAGCCACTCGTGCATCCCGTAACCGCAACGTAGATTCTGCCTTGATCCGAGATTGCCCTGAAGCACCCGCCGCCGACCGGACCAACGAGAGCTTGTGCGTTGGAGAGTTCGGGAACCAGTGCTGCGGTCAACGCCGCAATCGCTGAGAGACCTCTACGCCGGCGAGAACGTGCGCAACGAAACGACATCATATTCATACCCTATTTGGAGACTTGCCCTATAAACTGCGTAGCTCGATTTCCGATTGTACTCGATAGTGCTTGTTCGGCAATTCCACAAAACAGCCCGATTATCAGCGCTACAGAAGCATGCGAGACCTGCTCTGTCTTGAGAGACCCAATTTCCAGCTGCACTATACCAACATTGAAGATCAGGCCGAGCGTAATCGCCAGCAATCCGGTGAAGATAAGGCGCGTAGGAGGTTGCAACAAATCGCTCTCCGGGTGCGCGAGGGCAGGGAATGTCAGTTGCACATTGCGGATGCCAAACGAAAGCCAGCATCCGGCCATAGCTCCGATCCACAGGATCAGGAAGCTATCGAACTGCTTAACGACGTTTCCTATTGTCGTCGTCTTTACAGGAATGGTAGCTATGGATGATGTCGCCTGGGCAATCACAAGAAAGGCATAGAGAGCAAGCGCAGCGCCCGCAAACCCTGCAGCCCACGCACCCAGCCGCCGCATGTAGTCGTTCTTGATGCGGGCCCCATGTCGCAATAATAAATCATTTTGAAAATTGCGCAACAAGCGCGCGGCGACTTTCGGCTCTGAAGGAATCTGGAGCCCACCTTTTGCAATCCAGTATAACTTCTCAGTATGCTTGTTGAGTGTTGCTTTCGCGCAATCGTCTGAAGCCGCCTCAGAAAAAATTCCATTCAAAGTGCTGATTGTATTTTCGATTTCGGAGACGAGTTGAATTTCCTCTTCGGTGGCTTTTCCTGCGACGGCAATGATAATCTCCTTTATGGCTGCACCCGCTAAATTGACCGCGAAGTTTCCTTGCACCAGAGGTTCGTGTGCATTCTCGACAGCCGACAGGCTGCCGGCCGAGGCTATCTGATCGCGATCGGCTACCTTCTCATTCGTGTGTGCCTCAGGTGGCGAGAGGGCGCTGCCCGGTTCCTCTTTGCGCGGCGGCTTAGGCCTTGCCTCTGGTTCAGCGGACGAACGCCCACTCACTTGGGCGGCAGGCTGCACGTCGTCACTCATGCCATGGGCCATGGCAACTGCCTTCACGAACGGGCAATACGGAACTGCAGACCGCGTATTGGGCAATAGCTTTCTAGCATACTTTGTCTAGCCTAGATGGCACCCGACAGCAAGCAATCGGGTGGAGTGCGGTTCCCCAGAGCAGAACCGCGAAGCGTCTTGAATGAGGCGTGCGAGCCTGTTTCCTACCTCCGCGCCGGTTAGAGGATTGCGGAGGGCGACTGTAGAAGTTGGGGATGATTTGAAGGCGCTTAGCCCCAAGGCCCGCGCTCGCCGGACGACGAGCGGCCCCAGGGCTCGGCCCCGGCCGACCGCGTCTCCAGCGAGGTGCCGGGCGTGGTGCCCATCTCGGCCGCCAGCCGCTCCAGCTCGGCGATGCGGTTCTCGGTGTTGGGGTGCGTGGAGAACAGGTTGTCCATGCCCTCGCCGGTCAGCGGATTGATGATGAAGAGATGCGCGGTGGCTGGTGCCGCCTCGGCCGGCTCGTTGCGGATCTCGTGCGCGTAGTGCTCGATCTTCTGCAGCGCCGAGGCCAGCGCCAGCGGGTTGCCGCTGATCGTGGCGCCGAGTCGGTCGGCCTGGTACTCGCGCGAGCGGCTGATCGCCATCTGCACCAGCATGGCGGCGAGCGGGGCGACCAGCATGGCGACCAGCGCGCCGATCCAGCCGATTGAGCTGTTGTTGTCGCGGTTGCCGCCGAACAGCGCGCCGAACTGGAGATATTGCGCCAGCATGGAGATGGCGCCGCCGATGGTGGCGGCCACCGCCATGGTCAGCGTGTCGTAGTTCTTCACGTGCGAGAGCTCGTGCGCCATCACGCCCGCCACCTCTTCCGGCGAGAGCATCTCGATGAGGCCGGTCGAGGCGCACACCGCGGCGTTGGCGGGATTGCGGCCCGTGGCGAAAGCGTTGGGCTGCGGGTTGTTCATGACGTAGACGCGCGGCATCGGCAGCTCGGCGCGCGCCGCCAGATCGCGCACGATGCGGTAGTACTCGCCGCCGGAGGCCGCATCGACCTCCTCGGCGCCGTACATGCCGAGCACCATCTTGTCGGAGCGCCACAGGCTGAACAGGTTCATGGCCGCGGCAATGATGAAGGCGATGATCATGCCGCCTGTGCCACCTATGAGCCCGCCCATGGCCACGAAAATGCCCGTCAGCACGGCCAGCAGCAGCCCGGTCCTGGCGAAGTTCATCGGCATCGATCGGTCCTCACTGTTTCCCGGCTAACAGTCAACGGAACGCATGATTATATGGTATCGGTAACGGCGAACAGCCAGTGCCTGTAGGCCCCCAGGTTGCCCATGGCCCACCCCCCTGACCAGGACCAGCCCGATGCGCCCGAGCCGGCGCGGGTGCTGACCCCCGAGGCCAAGCGGGCGCTGGCCGAGGCCGAGGAGCGCCGCCGTCTGGCGGACGCACGCCGGGCGGCCAATCCCAGCCCCAAGGAGGTCGGCGGCCGCGACGGCCCCGATCCCACCCGCTACGGCGACTGGGAGAAGAACGGCATTGCCTCCGACTTTTGATCTGCGTTCCATTCCGACGGGCCCGGGCTGCAAGCGGCAACGCGCGGTTGCGCGCGCCCTCGGTTCACCCTGCTGCGCCTAAATTGAATATTCTAGAAAGAAACTCGCTACCTGGAGATGCCGGCTCGACTGGTTGCAACCTGTTTCATGCCCAGCGGGTCGGCCCCAAGGCCGGTGGGGAACTAAAATGAATTCAGCTGGTTAGACGCGACACTGACGTGTCCAGCGAGGCTAGTTACTGCCCCCGCCCAACCCGGCACTCCCGTTGCAACGCCCGCGCCCAGCATCCGGCGTTGTCTCAGGGAGGGACAGTTGTTCACCATCGCCCACGCACGGCTCGCGGCGCTGCGCAGCGACGAGCGCGGCACGGTCGCCATGATCTTTGCGTTCTGCCTTTTCGCCCTGGTCATGATGCTGGGCCTCGCCATCGACGTCGGCCGTGCCGTCCACACCCAGACGAAAATCACCTCGGCGGCCGACGCCGCCGCGCTGGCAGCCGCCAAGAGCATGCACGACGACAAGATGAGCACCGGCGAGATCAAGGCGCTCGCCCGCCGCTTCTTCGACACCAACCTCGGCAAGTCGGGGCCCGACTTCGGCTCCATCAGCGCCTTCGACGTCACCGTCGACCGCGACAAGAGCACGGTGACCATTGCGGCCACCGCCGCCGTCCCCACCACCTTCGCCAGGATCGGCGGCATCGAGAAGATGAAGCTGCCCGCGACGGCCGTTGCCGCCTTCGACCCGAAGGACATCGAGGTCAGCCTGTCCTTGGACGTGACCGGCTCGATGTGCGCTCCCTGCTCGAAGATCGAGGACCTGCAGTCGGCCGCGCGCGACATGGTCGACATCCTGCTGCCGGCGCAGAAGAGCACGACCAACAAGGTGCGTGTCGCGCTCGCTCCCTTCGCCGCGGGCGTCAACGCCGGCGCCTACGCCACCACGGCGACCGGCAAACGCGGCCCCGACACCTGCGCGTTCGAGCGCGACGGCGCCGACCAGTCGACCGACGCGGCGCCGGGCGGGGGAGGCTACCTGAAGGTGGCCGGCGATGCCGGCGTTGTCGCCACCCGCAACAACTGCCCCTCCGGTGCTCAGGTTGCGCCGCTCAGCGACGACGCTGGCGCGATCAAGCGGGCGATCGACAAACTGAAGGCCGGGGGCAGCACGGCCGGCCACCTGGGCACCGCCTGGGCCTGGTATCTGCTGTCGCCCAAATGGTCCTCGGTGTGGCCCTCGAGCAGCCGCCCGGTCGAGTACGGTGACAAGAAGACGATCAAGGCCGTCGTGCTGATGACCGACGGCGTCTACAACACCTTCGGCGGCGCCTGCGATCGCAACTGCAGCAACGTCTCGGCCCAGGCCCGCCGGTCGCAGGACGTTGCCCGGCAGCTGTGCAGCAACATGAAGGGCCAGAACGTGAAGGTGTACTCGATCGGTTTCAAGCTCGACGACGCGCGGGCCGAGGCGGTGCTGAAGGATTGTGCCTCGACGGCGCTGACGTTCTATCGCGCCGAGAACGGCGACCAGCTGCGCGTAGCCTTCCGCCAGATCGCCGAAGACCTCATGCGGCTGCGCCTGACCCATTGACGGGTTTAAGACGCGAGCGGGGCCCCGCTCGTCTTCTTATGGGCCGCCTCTGGCCCGTTCAGATGTGCATGGCGGCGCGCCGCCGTGGCGCGAGGCTTGGCCCGGAACCCGCCGGCCTCTATAGATGCAGCGATGCCAGAGTCCAACGCCGATATGCCACGCAGGCGGCGCTCGCGAGTGCCGATCGTGATCCTGCTCGTCCTGGTTGCGGGGGGCATCGCCTTCCTGTTCCGGCAGGGCATGGTGCCGGCGGGGCTCAATCCGCTGCCGGCCGCCGATCTGGGCCAGCCCAATGCCTTCCTCATCGACTGGCGGCTGGCGGCCCTCAAGTACAATCCCGAGCTCTGCCGACGCGTGCTCGTGGCGCCGCACATCGAGGCGCAGCCGATCGCCGACAGCCCGCTGCGCAAAGGCTGCGGCTGGATCAACAGCGTCAGTATGTCGAAGGCGGGCGACGTGCGCGCCGGCTTCGACAAGATCAGCTGCGAGGCGGCGGCCGCGCTGGCGCTGTGGCTCGAGTACGACCTGCAGCAGGCGGCGCAGGAGACCCTGGGCCAGCGCGTCGTCGCGGTGCAGAGCTTCGGCACCTATTCCTGCCGCAACATCATCGGCAATCCGTTCTGGAAGGACTGGCGCAGCGAGCACGCCACCGCCAACGCCGTCGACATCGGCGGCTTCACGCTGGCCGACGGGCGCCAGATCAGCGTGCAGGGCCATTGGCGCGGCGAGGGGCCGGAGGCGCGCTTCCTCAGGGCCGCGCACGGCCGCGCCTGCCGCTATTTCCGGGTGGTGCTGGGCCCCGACTACAACGCCGCCCACCACGACCATTTCCATCTCGACCGCGGACCGCTCATGCGCTGCAAGTGACGGCGCAGGCCGTCACCGGCGCGTAGCCTGCGCCGCCGCCTCCAACGGCGCGAAATGCCCGCGCCGCTGCAGCCAGGCGAGCAGCGCCAGCGACGGCAGCGCGGCAGCGGCGGTGGCAACGAAGAACGCCGGCCAGCCGATGGCGTCGACGGCAAAGCCGGTGCCGGAGGCGAGGAGCGTGCGGCCCGTGGAAGCGAGCGCGGTCAGCAGCGCATACTGCGTCGCCGTGTGCAGCGGGTTGCCGCACAGCGCCGAGATGTAGGCGACGAAGATCACGGTGCCGATGGCGCCGGAGAAATTCTCGATCACGATCGCCAGCGTCAGGGCCAAGGCGCTGGGGGGCTGCAGCCACAGCCACACGAAGACGAGATTGGAGACCATCTGCAGGATGGCGCCGAGCCACAGCGTCGTCACCATGGGCAGTGCGCGCGCCACGGCACCGCCGGCAAAGCCGCCGATCAGCAGGGCCGCAAGCCCCAGCCCCTTGACGATCGCGGCATAGGTGGCCTTGTCGTAGGCGAGTTCCCCCAGGATGAAGGGCGCGGTCATGGCGCCGGCCAGCGCATCGCACAGCTTGTAGAGCACGACGAAGGCGAGCACCGCGACCGCCGCGTCGCGCGACAGGAAATCCGCGAACGCCTCGCGGGCAGTGGCGAGGACGCGCGCCAGCGCATCCGACTTCGGCAGCACGGGCGCTTCGGGGCCGTTGACCTTGGGCTCGCGGGCGATGAGCACGGCGAGCAGCCCCACCAGCACCAGCAGCGCCGCCACGCCATAGGCGATCGGCCACACCGCGGCCTTGCCGAAGCCCCGTGTCTCCAGCCAGGCGGTGAGCCCGACGACGCCGGCGCCCGATACCAGCATGCCGATGCGGTAGGCGGCGACATAGCCGGCCATGCCGGCCGCCTGCTCATCGACATCCAGGCTTTCGACCCGGTAGGCGTCGATGACGATGTCCTGCGTGGACGAGGCGAAGGCGACCAGCAGCGCGCCGAGGCCCACGGCGAGCGGCGCGGCCACCGGATCGCGCGTGCCGAGGAACACGATGGCCGCCATCAGCGCGAGCTGCGAGGCAACGAGCCAGCCGCGCCGCCGCCCCAGCCTGGCCGAAAGCCCCGGCACGGCCAGCGCATCGACGACCGGCGCCCACAGGAACTTGATGGTGTAGGGCAGGCTGGCGAGCGAGATGAGGCCGATGGTGCCCACATCGACGCCGCGGTCGGCCATCCACACCCGCAGCGTCTCGGCCGAGAGCGCCAGCGGCAGACCCGCCGAGAAGCCGAGCAGCAGCACGATGGCAATGCGCGCGCTGGCGTAGACCGAAACGGCGGCCACCAACGCCCTGGCCGGGCTGCGTCGCGGGATAGGCGTCCGCAGGCTCATGTCATTCATCTCTGCGCGTGGCCGCAGCGACATAGGGAAACCGGGGCGAATCAGATTAGCCGGATGCAGGGGCAATTATGCAGGGATATCGGACAGATGATGTCATCCCTTGTTCATGGGTTGTTTGGCCGCCGCGGCCGCGAGTTGCCGAGCCTGCTCTCCAGGCTCAAAGGCAATGCTGGCCAGGTTATTCTGCGCGGCCTCTCCAAGCGGGCCTATGCGTTCGAGGTGCTGGAGCGCGAGGCCGCGCTGCCCGACATGGGCGGTGTCTACATCTATGCGCGCCGGATTGCGGCCGATGCGGGGCACGCGGCAGGCCAGAGCGCCAACAGTGCCGGGCTCGATCTCGGCTACATCGCGCGGACCGCCAACATGGCCTGGCAGGACGCCGAGCATGAGCGGCGCGGCCACTTCGTCGGCCACGCCTTCGACGTCGTCCTGTTGCTGCCCGCCGAGCAGGAGCCGATCCGCATCGACATCGAGCGCGACCTGATCGCCCTGCACAAGCCGGTGCTCAACGAGCTACTCCGCCGCCACAAGCCCAGCGAAGTTAGCTGAGGCGGAAAGCCCGAGCTGGCGGCGCGCCTGCTCGCGCAGCACGTCGATGGGCTGCAAGCGGCCTTCCGCCTGGTAATGCCAGTAGGTCCAGCCGTTGCAGGCGGCCTTGCCTTGCATTTCCGCGCCGAGCCGGTGGATCGAGCCCTGCCGGCCGGCGATCGCCAACGTGCCGTCGGCCCGCACCTCGGCACGGATGCGGCCGCGCTCGTCGGTGAGCGTATTGCCGGGCTCGAGGATGCCGAGCTCGATGATGGTGCCGAAGGGGACGCGCGGCTCGGCGCGCTTGGATTTGGCCGTCTCCAGCGCCGACGGCGGCAGTGGCCGGACCTTGGCGATGCGCGCCTGCGCCGCCTTCGCGTACTCGGCGTCACGCTCGATGCCGAGCCAGCGCCGCCCCAGGCGCTTGGCGACGGCGCCGGTGGTCCCCGTGCCGAAGAAGGGATCGAGCACGAGGTCGCTCGCGTTGGTGGAAGCGAGCAGCAGGCGATAGAGCAGCGCCTCCGGCTTCTGCGTCGGGTGCGCCTTGCGCCCCTCCCCGTCCTTCAGGCGCTCCGGCCCCGAGCAGATGGGAAACAGCCAGTCGGAGCGCATCTGGATGTCGTCGTTGAGCGCCTTCATCGCTTCGTAGTTGAAGGTGACGCGCGCCTTGGCGTCGCGGCCGGCCCAGATCAGCGTCTCGTGCGCGTTGGTGAAGCGTTTGCCGCGGAAGTTCGGCATCGGGTTGGTCTTGCGCCAGATCACGTCGTTCTGGATCCAGAAGCCGAGGTCCTGCAGCGCTGAGCCCAGGCGGAAAATGTTGTGATAGGAGCCGATCACCCAGATGGCGCCGTCGGGCTTGAGGATGCGCCGGCATTCGCCGAGCCAGGCTCTGCTGAAGCGGTCGTAGTCGGCGAAGGAGGTGAACTTGTCCCAGGCGTCGTCGACACCGTCCACCACCGTGTTGTTGGGCCGCAACAGCTCGCGCTCGAGCTGGAGGTTGTAGGGCGGATCGGCGAACACGAGATCGACGCTCGCGGTGGGGAGCCTCGCCAGCTCCTCCAGGCAATCGCCGACCAGGACGCGGTTGGCGGGCAAGCCCGCAGGCAATCCCACCCGCAGCCCGTTCGGGGCACGCTGACGCAACGACATGGACGCAACCTTCGATACGCTGACACGACTGTGGCCGCTCGGGCCGCGCCCATTCTAGCACCGCTCCCCATGCGCTGGGTTGCTGTAGAAACTCTTGTGGGCAAAAGCGCCTAAGCCTTCAACCGGTACCCCGTGCGGAAAATCCACCACACGACCGCGAGGCACCCGGTGAGGAACAGCAGCGTCATCGCCAAGCTGATGCCCACACCCACGTCGGCAGTGCCGAAGAAGCTCCAGCGGAAGCCGCTGATCAGGTAGACCACGGGGTTGAAAAGGCTGATCGTCTGCCACACCGGCGGCAGCACGCTGATGGAGTAGAAGCTGCCGCCGAGGAAGGTCAGCGGCGTGATGACGAGCAGCGGGATCACCTGCAGCTTCTCGAAGCCGTCGGCCCAGATGCCGATGATGAAGCCGAAGAGCGAGAAGGTCACGGCGGTCAGCACCAGAAAGGCCAGCATCCACAGCGGATGGGCGATCGTGAGCGGCACGAACAGGCCGGCCGTCGCCAGGATGATGAGCCCCAGGACGATCGACTTGGTCGCCGCCGCCCCCACGTAGCCGAGCACGATCTCGAGATAGGAGATCGGCGCAGACAGCAGCTCGTAGATGGTGCCGACGAACTTCGGGAAGTAGATGCCGAACGAGGCGTTGGCGGTGCTCTGCGTCAGCAGCATCATCATGATCAGGCCCGGCACGATGAAGGCGCCGTAGCTCACGCCGTCGATCTCGGTGATGCGCGAGCCGATCGCCGCGCCGAACACCACGAAGTAGAGCGAGGTGGAGATCACCGGCGAGACGATGCTCTGCAGCAGCGTGCGCCCGGTGCGGGCCATCTCGAAGGTGTAGATCGCCTGCACCGCCCGCCAGTTCATTGGCCGCGCCTCACCGGGTCGACGAAGATGTCCTCGAGCGAGCTTTGCGTCGTGTGCAGGTCGCGGAAGCGGATGCCGGCTTGGCGCAGATCGGAGAGCAGCGCGGTGATGCCGGTGCGCTCGCCTTGCGTGTCGTAGGTGTAGACGAGCTCGGCGCCGCCGTTGGCCAACGTCAGGCGATGCGCGGCCAGCGCCGGCGGCACGGCCTCGAGCCTGGCCGCCAGATGCAGGGTGAGCTGCTTGCTGCCGAGCTTGCGCATCAGCTCGGCCTTCTCCTCCACCACGATCAGCTCGCCCTTGCTGATGATGCCGATGCGGTCGGCCATCTCCTCGGCCTCCTCGATGTAGTGGGTGGTGAGGATGATGGTGACGCCAGAATCGCGCAGCGCGCGCACCACGCCCCACATGTCCTTGCGCAGCTCGACATCGACGCCGGCCGTCGGCTCGTCGAGGAACAGGATCTGCGGCTCGTGCGCGAGCGCCTTGGCGATCAGCACCCGGCGCTTCATGCCGCCGGACAAGGTCATGATCTTGTCGTCCTTCTTGTCCCACAGCGACAGCGACTTGAGCACGGCTGCGATGTGGCCGGGGTTCTTCGGCTTGCCCCACAGCCCGCGGCTGAAGCTCATAGTTGCCCAAGGGGACTCGAAGGCGTCGGTGGTCAGCTCCTGCGGCACCAGGCCGATCAGCGCGCGGGCGGCACGATAGTCGCGCACGATGTCGTGGCCGGCGACCGAGACGCTGCCTTCGCTGGCGTTGACGATGCCGCAGACGATGCTGATCAGCGTCGTCTTGCCCGCGCCGTTGGGCCCGAGCAGCGCGAAGATCTCGCCCGGCCGGATGCCGAGGTTGATGCGCTTCAGGGCCTGGAAGCCCGAGGCATAGGTCTTGGACAGGTTCGAGATCGAGATGATGGGCTGCATGTACCGTAAGGGCGATCGAAAGCCGGGGTTGTGCGCTCGCCCCTGCCACTTGGGAGCGATCGTCTGGGCGAGTCGGTTGCTCTACCCGAACGTGGTGCGCAAGGTCCAGTCCGGCCAACCCACTGGGCCATCCCGCTCGATCAATTCCTCGCCAGCTTGCCGCGGTGCGGCCCTGGCGGCGAGACCTTCACCGTTTCCCCGAAGCTCGTGAGCTCTCGGCGGCGAAACGCACGACGGGGCGGGCAACGAACTCGCCGCCGCCCGCTCCGGAGCTAGAGAATGAGCGCTCAGACTTTCTTGCAGACCCAGCGTTCGCAACAGGGCGACTTGGGGTCCCAGACCCAGCGGCAATGCCGGTCGCGCCGGCAATCCCTGGTGCACATCTTTTGCCCACGGCTATTGCACCAGCAGCGGCTGGGGAAGCAGCGGTGACGTACGAGTTCAGTGGCGCTCCCCTGGCTCGTGACCATCAGGCCCGCATCCCGTATCGGCCCGAATTGTCCGGCTTCGGCACGGGCGCCCAGTAGGCCCACCATCGCCACAACAGCAAGCAACAAATAAAGACGTTTCATGGTCGTTCTCCTTCTTCCAGCAATGAAACTGAGCAACGATCCGTCCGGCCCCCTGGCCGGCACGCGTAAATCCGATTGCCTCGCCGAGGGCGGGGCAAAATGGGCTCAAGAAGACAACGAATGGAGCGTGCCTCCATTCTCAACGTGCGCAAATATTCTCACGTATGAACAAAGCCCGCAATATCCAACCGCGCCAAACGCGTCGGCCAGGGCTGCCCTCAGGCCAACCACTGCGGCAGCCGGTCCTGGCCGATCAGCGCGTCATAGCTCTGGCGCGGGCGAACGACGGCGAAGGCGTCGCCCTTGACCAGCACCTCCGGCACCAGCAGGCGGGTATTATAGGTCGAGGACATGGCCGAGCCGTAGGCGCCCGCGGTCATGAACGCGACGAGATCGCCGGCCGCGAAGGGAGGCAGCCTGCGATCGAGCGCCAGATAGTCGCCCGTCTCGCAGATCGGCCCGGCGACGTCCTGCAGCAGCGGCTCCTTGCGCGCGAGCGCCTCCTCCACCGGCCAGATCTCGTGGTGTGCCTCGTAGAGCGTCGGCCGGATCAGGTCGTTCATGGCGGCATCGACGATGGTGAAGGCCTTGTCGCGGCCGCGCTTGGCGTAGATCACGCGCGCCACCAACACCCCGGCGTTGGCGACGATCATGCGCCCCGGCTCGAGCACGATCTTAAGGCCGAGCCGCCCCAGCGTTTCGTGCACGACCTGGGCGTACTCCTGCGGCGATGGCGGCACTTCGTTGCCCGAGCGGAAGGGCACGCCGAGGCCGCCGCCGAGGTCGAGATGCTGCAGGGGATGGCCGGCGGCACGCAACGTCGTCGCCAGCTCGCGCATTAGGGTGAAGGCGTTGCGAAAAGGGGCGAGATCGGTGATCTGGCTGCCGATGTGCATGTGGATGCCGGCAATCGCGATGCCCGGCATCTTGGCGGCCCTGGCGTATAGGCGTGGGGCGTCCTCGAACGGCACGCCGAATTTGTTCTCGGCCTTGCCGGTCGAGATCTTGGCGTGTGTCTTGGCGTCGACGTCCGGGTTGACGCGGAAGGCAATTGAAGCGGTGCGCCCAAGGCTTGCCGCCACCTCGCTCAGCGCGTCCAGCTCCGGCTCCGACTCCACATTGAATCCGAGGATGCCCTCGCCGAGCGCATAGGCCATCTCCGCCCGCGTCTTGCCGACGCCGGCGAAGATGATCTTGTCGGCAGCGACGCCGGCCGCGCGGGCGCGCCGCAGCTCCCCTTCCGACACCACGTCCATGCCGGCGCCAAGGCGGGCTAGCGTGGCGATGACGGCCTGGTTGGAGTTGGCCTTGAGGGCGTAGCAGATGAAGGTGTCGAGGCCGGCAAAGGCTTGGCTCAGCACCCAGTAGTGCCGCTCGAGCGTGGCCGTGGAATAGCAGTAGAACGGCGTGCCGATCTCCCCGGCCACGCTGGCGAGGCTCACGCCCTCCGCGTGGAGGACGCCGCCGACATAGCTGAAATGGTGCATGGAGCGCCGGTCAGCGGATCAGCGGGTCGAGAATGGAAGGTTTATGCGGTACCGGCTGGCCGGGCGTCCCCGGGGTGGCATTGCCCGTCTCCACGTCGGTGGCCGCCGGAGGCGCCTCGAGAGGGCCGCGCACGCCGCAGCCGGCAAGGCTCACCGCCCCCAGCGCCAGAAGGGCCCAAAGTACGCCAAGCTGCAGACGGCTTTGCATGCAAACCCTTCTTGCGGCCCGCAACGGCAATTGACCTCTGAAACGGCCTACGTCTCAAGGTCCCGAGGGCTACTTCTAGCCCTTTCCAGGAGCCTTTTCCAACCGCTTTATCCAGGCTCGCGCCACTTTGCGCACATTCTGTGGCGCGGTTCCCCCATAGCTGGTGCGGCTTTTCACGGAAGCTTGCACGGACAGGACCGAGAAGACCTCAGGTGTAATGGCCGGGCGCACCGCCTGCATGTCCGCGAGCGGGAGCGCGTCCAGGGCCACGCCCTTGGCTTCCGCTACGGCGACAATGCGGCCGGTGACGTGATGGGCCTCGCGGAACGGCAGGCCGAGGGTGCGCACCAGCCAGTCGGCGAGGTCTGTCGCCGTGGAGTGGCCGGCTGCTGCGGCCGCGCGCATCGCCTCGGCATTGGGCTCGAGGTCCTCCACCATCCCCGCCATGGCCGCCAGCCCCAACCGCAGGCTCGCCAGCGCGTCGAAGGTGGCCTCCTTGTCCTCCTGCATGTCCTTGGCGTAGGCGAGCGGCAGGCCCTTCATGACGATCAGCAGCGACTGGAACGCGGCGGCGACGCGCCCGACCTTGGCGCGCACCAGCTCGGCCGCGTCCGGGTTGCGCTTCTGCGGCATGATCGAGGAGCCGGTGGTGAACTTGTCGGAGAGCCGCACGAAGCCGAACTGCGGCGTCATCCACAGCACGATCTCCTCGGCCAAACGTGAAAGATGCATGGCCGCGATGGCGGCGGCGGCGAGCGTCTCCAGCGCGAAATCGCGGTCGGCGACGGCGTCGAGCGAGTTGGCGGCCGGCCGGTCGAAGCCAAGCGCCTCCGCCGTGGCATGCCGGTCGATCGGGAACGAGGTGCCGGCCAGCGCCGCGGCGCCGAGCGGGCACTCGTTGAGGCGGCTGCGCGCGTCGGCGAACCGGCCGCGGTCGCGGGCCAGCATCTCGACATAGGCCAGCAGGTGGTGGCCGAAGGTGACCGGCTGGGCGGGCTGTAGGTGCGTGAAACCCGGCATCACCGTGTCGAAATGCGCCTCCGCCTTGCGCGCGAGTGCCAGCTGCAGCAAGGCCAACGCGACATCGGCACCGTCGGTCCAGTCGCGCACGTAGAGCTTGAAGTCGGTTGCCACCTGGTCGTTGCGCGAGCGCGCGGTGTGCAGCCGTCCGGCCGGCTCGCCGATCAGCTCCTTGAGCCGACTCTCCACGTTCATGTGCACGTCCTCGAGAGCGCGCGAGAACTTGAACCGCCCGGCCTCGATCTCCTCCAGCACCCGGTCGAGCCCGGCGCCGATCTTCCTCGCATCCTCCTTGCTGATGATGCCCTGGGCGGCCAGCATGGCGGCATGCGCCTTGGAGGCGCGGATGTCCTGCGGCGCCAGAGCCTTGTCGAAGCCGATGGAGGCGTTTATCTCCTCCATCACCTCGGCCGGTGACATCGAGAAGCGGCCACCCCACATCTTGTTGGCGGATTTTTCGGTCACGAGGTTGCCTTGCCGAGGTCCATGAGGCGCACGCCAGGGAACGAAGAATGCTAGTCGACACCCCGCAGCGGGGGCCAGGGAGACGGGGGCTGTCCACCGCCCTTCGGGCCGCGGCCGTTGCCGCGCTCGCGGGGTTTGCAGCGGTATACGTGACGCTGGGGCGTCCTGACAACGCCGTCCGGCCGGCGGCGCAGGCCCCGACGCCCGCGGCATCCAAATCGGCCGTGGTGCCGGCCGGCCCCGGCACCAACCCGTTGAGCCAGGGGCTCATGGCGGCCTTCGTGTTCCGCAAGGCACCGGAGGATCTGCCCCAGCTGAAATTTCAGGATGCCGCCGGCAAGGACCGCACGCTCGGCGACTGGCGCGGCAAGGTCGTGCTCCTGAACCTGTGGGCGACCTGGTGCCTCCCCTGCCGCAAGGAGATGCCGGGGCTCGAGCGCCTGCAGCAGGAGATGGGCTCCGACCGGTTCGAGGTGGTGGCGGTCAGCGTCGACCGCACGGGCGTGCCCGGCGCCAGAAAATTCCTCGACGAGGCCAAGCTCGCCAAGCTCGCGCTCTATGCCGACGGCACCGCCCGCATGGCCGCGACGCTGCGGGCAGCCGGCCTGCCGGCGACGCTGCTCATCGACTCCCAAGGCCGCGAGATCGGCCGCCTGCTCGGGCCGGCGGAGTGGGACAGCGAGGATGCCAAGCGGCTGATTCGGGCGACGCTGCGATGACAAGAAGCGCCACTAAAATTGCAGGCGAAACCGGCGTTTCAGCAGGGAATGACTGTCAAGTAGCTGGGATCTCTAGTTGCCAAGCCACGCATGCGTCCATCTCTGGTCACGATGGCAAGTCTCTTTGCCCGCGCGGTAGCAATCAGATAGCAGTCGCCGGGATCACCGTGATCGCAACCTACCGGCACGCGGGCAGCCTCGACGGCAATCTGCATCCCGATCTTGACGAGCTTGGCGGCCACTTGCTTGCACCCGTTTCGGAACCATGTTGCCGCGTCCTGACCGTCGAGGTCGGGTCGTCGTGCAGGGTTGCGATGTTGAACAGCAAGCGCGGCTTCCCAAGCTGAGATCGGAGAAACAAATAGAGTATTGGCGGCTTGCGCTTCCGCAATCGCAACCAGCGCACGTCCTTCCATCGGCGCTTCGGATAGAAACCAGATGAGCGCGTGAGTATCGAGTAGCACGCCCGTCATCTAGCCTTTACGGCGCTTGCTCCGAGAAGATGATTGCGTCGTGCGGCGGGTTTTCTTTTTCGCGGCGGCTTGCGCGGCAATTGGCTTGACTAAATCGAACCCCTTCCTCACCACGTATTCATCTTTCAGGGCGCCGTACCCCTTCAACGTCAGAATCCTTCCCGTCTTCTTGTCCACAATTACCACAATTCCCTTTCCCGGCTCGGAGCGAACCGTGAATCGTTCCGTCGATGAACCGCGCACAAGTTTCGACATTGCACGTGCCGTGGCCAAACCCAGCACCAGTCTAGCACGTCCTTGCACAGGCCTCCACGTCGGGCCGATCGCCTCGCGAGGCGACGTAGCCGCAATGCTGCGGATGAGCGGCTGCCGCGGGTGGAAGTCGCGGCCCGGCTCAGCTATGTTCGCGCAAACAAATCAGGAGCCTGCGCCATGGTTGAACGGACCATCCTCGCCCTCCCGGCCGGCAAGAAGGCGGCCGTTCCCCGCTCCGTCAAGCGAATCGTGCAGATCGCGCTCGCCGTGGCTCTGACCAGCGCCGTGTTCCTGGTGATGATCGTCGGCAACGGGCTGCTGATCGGCCGCGCGGCCAGCTGGCAGAGCGGCTACAATGCCTGGCTCGCGTTCATGAAGCGGCCGGACATCCTTGCCACGATCACGGTGACTGCGGTCGTGACGGTGCTGCTGGTCTACTGGATGCGCGACCGCGAGCGCAGCAAATAAGCCGCGCCGGCCTGCCTCACGTGCCGGCCGCGGCGCCGCCCGACGTGCGCGTCCAAGTCTGATCGCGCTTGAGAAAGTCGTGCAGCGTCTTGCCGGGCTCGGCGCGGAAGCGATCGGCCTTGACCTCGAAGCCGTCGATGCGATCGAGCCGGAAGGTGCGGAAGTCCTGGCGCAGCTCGCACCAGGCCGACAGCAGCCAGACCGGGCCGAAATAGGCCAGGCACAGCGGCCGTACGGTGCGCTCGGACCCCTCGCCGGCGGCGTCGCGGTAGCGGAAGTGCACCTTGAGCTGGCTGCGCAGCGCGCGTCGCAGCTCGGCCGAATCGAACTTGATCTCCTCCATGTAGTGGTGCGGCGGCGCCAGCAATGCGGTATTCGCCATGTAGGTGCGCAGCCGCTCCGGGATCACCGCCTCGACCTTGGCGATGACGTCGCTGGCGGCGGTGGCAAGCTTGGCGTCGGCCCACGACTCGACGATGCGCGCGCCGAGCACCAGTGCCTCGATCTCCTGCTCGGTGAACATCAGGGGCGGCAGGTCGAAGCCGGCCTTGAGAACATAGCCGACGCCCGCCTCGCCCTCGATCGGCACG
>Ga0080064_1004729_pt1 | contig 17006 bp, 15 predicted proteins | sample Subgrocontami54m_FD_69260 | JGI IMG/M metagenome (GOLD analysis project Ga0080064, IMG submission 69260) | Subsurface groundwater microbial communities from S. Glens Falls, New York, USA - GMW46 contaminated, 5.4 m (SPADES assembly) (version 2) ...
GGGCCAGGCCACCAAAGGCATACTTGATGCAATGCGCATACCGACATACAGCATTACGCGCGAAGACGAGGTCGAGAAAATGACCGAGGGCGCACTGCGGGTGTGTTACGCAGCCGAGGCGCCCGTGGCCATCCTCATTACCAACGAACTTGCAGGCTGGAAAGAAGGGAGGACAAGAACATGATAGACCGCGCCGAAGCTTCCAAATACCTCGTCAGCAAGTTGACTGATGAGGTGGTGGTGACATCGCTCGGAAACGAGAAATACGATCTGCGCGCGGCCGGCGAGTACGTGCGCACGTTCTACAACTGGAATTCGATGGGCATCGCTTCTTCGATCGGTCTGGGGCTCGCCATGGCGCGCCCGGATTTGAAAGTCATCGTGTACGACGGCGACGGCTCGCTGCTCATGAACCTGGGGTCACTTGCAACCATTGCGCTGCGCGAGCCGAAAAACCTGATCCACATAGTATGGGACAACCGCAGTTACGCCATGACTGGCGGTCAGCCGACCGCGACCGCGTACCACACGGATCTCGGGATGATTGCCAAGGGCGCGGGATACCCCAAAGTGGAGCGCGTGGAAACGAACGCGGAATTCGGAAAAATCGCCGACCGCGCCCTCGTTGAGCCGGGGCCTTGGTTCATCCATTGCCTGATGCAGGAGAAACCCGTCGCGGGTGGAGGACTGCCCAGTCCGACAGCAATCAAGCACCGCTTCATGGACGCGATCGGGGCGCACCACTAGGGCTGGATGCGGCTCTATAAATTCCAGGCGGTGACGAATCCTTCTGCGATCGCGTTCCTGATTCGCAGAAAAGCGTTTGCATCTCCTATCACGTAGAGTTCCTTGACCCGGTCCGCCAACTCGGCGGCCAAGGTGCTGGCCGTGGGCGCCAGGTCAAGCGCGACGATTACGGTCTCGGCTTCGTGCACGGTCTTATCGCCCTTGGCGTCGATGACGACGACACCTGCATCAATGATTTCGCTGACCCGGGTTGAGGTCAATACTTTCACGTTGCCGGCTTTGATCTCGGCCTTCAGGACCGCCATGGTGTTCGCTTCCATGTCCCGGCCCAGCAGGTCCGACTCTTCGATGATCGTCACCCGCTTGCCCTTTTCCGCGAGCAGCAGCGCCGTCGAACAACCCGGGAATTGGCCGCCGATGATTGCGACGCTCTTCTTGATCGGAAACTCCGAGCTGAGGAGCCGTCTCACCACGGATGGAGTGACGACGTGCTTGGCGAATGGCGCCATGGCGCGGAAAAGAATTCCCTTGTTGAGCGACTCGCCATGCATCATCGCCAGCATGTCTTTGGAGCTGAAGACGTTGTCCCTGTTGATGCCGGGCACGTCGGGAGTGACAAAGCTCCCGCCGATTGCCAATATGACAGCATCGGGTTTTTCTTTTTCAACCAGGGCGGAGGTGACTTCGGTCTTGATTCTGATTTCAACCGGCAGTTTCCTGATTTCACGCACCAGCCATTCGCTGAAAGCCGTGATTTCCTCGTTGTGAACGCCGCCCAGCAGCATGAGTCCGCCGAGCCGCTCGCGTTTTTCGCACAGGATTACGTGATGGCCCCGCAAAGCTGCGACGCGAGCCGCTTCCAGTCCGGCGGGGCCGCCGCCGGCTATCAACACCTTCTTTTTGACCAGTGCCGGCGGGATTACATCGTAGCGGCGCTCCCGTCCCGCAGCGGCGTTCACTGCGCACCGGATGGGTTGTCCGCGATGACCGGCTTGCCGGCATTCGTTGCACGAGAGGCAGGGACGGATTTCGTCGATCTGCCCGCGCGCAACTTTTCGTGGCCAGTCGGGGTCGGCGATCAAAGCTCTTCCGACACAGATGAAGTCAGCCTTGCCTTCTCTCAAGCTCTTCTCGGCGAGGTGTGGATCGTTCAGCTTGCCGCCAACCAGGACGGGGATTCCCACCACCTCTTTGATCGTTTGCGCGAGCGGCAGGAAAATGCCTCCCGGATAAACGTAGGTCGGGGATGCCGGCATCCGGGTGCCGTGAGCGCCGGAAGAGATGACGATGCCATTGATTCCGGCTGCCTCCAGTTTCCGCGCCAGGGCCTGGGATTGCGCTGTGTCCCATCCCCCGGGCAGCGCATCGTCGATTGAAAACTTGACGGTCAGGGGAAAGTCCGGTCCCACCGCCTGCCGCATGGCGGCGACAATTTCCATCAGGAACCGGCAGCGGTTATCGAGGCTGCCGCCATATTCATCGGTCCTCTTGTTGAAATAAGGAGAGAGGAACTGGGCGATCAGGTAGCCGCCGTGCGCATGGATCTCGATGAGATCGAAACCGGCGGTCTTGACGTTGCCCGCGGACATGCCGCACAGCTCGATGATTTTTCGTATTTCAGCGGTAGTCAGCGCGCGCGGTTGCTTGAGAGTCGAGCCCGGCAGCGAATGTCCCACGCCGGGAACTCCGGATGGCGACACCGGCACGATCGCGTGATCGGCCTGATGACCCGGCAGCCAAGGTCCGCTTTCCGCCTGCGCGCCCGCACCAGGTGAAATCTGGATGCCCGCCTTGGCACCGCCGTCGTGTATCGCCTCGGCCATCGCGGAAAGACCGGAGATGTAGGCGGAATCGTCGACTCTCAGGGCATTGTGCGAGGACCTCAGCGCATCAATCGCGGTCGCCCCATACGCGACTCCGGTGATGACGAGTCCGCATCCTCCGGCGGCTCTTCTGCGGAACCATTCGATGACGGTATCGGTGACTTCGCCCCACAAACCGTAACAACGGGCCCCCATCGGGGGCATCACGATCCTGTTCTTGAGTTCCAGCGTGCCGATTCTTCCGGGTTCAAAAAGCCTCGCGAACTCTCCTTTCACCGCTCCTCCTCGCTAGCTGTACTGTGTCAAAGAATTGGATTCCCTCCCCCTTGACGGGGGAGGGCGAGGGGGGGGGTGGGAATCCAACGGGAACATAAGACTTTCACCCCCATCCCCACCTTCCCCCATCGAGGGGGAAGGAGTTCCGTTGGGATGCTTTGAAACAGTAATCGATGTCAGCTCAGGCGGACGTACTCCGCGGTGCGCTTCAGCATTTCGCGCGAGTAGTTGTAATGCGCGATATCCACCATCTTGCCTTTATAGACGACCGCCGCCGTCCCCTTCTTTTGCGCCTCTTCCACCGCGGCGACCAGCCCGGTCCAATGGTCGATTTCCTCCTGCGATGCGCCGAACACCTCGTTGACAATCGGCACATGACTGGGGTGTATCAGGTTGGCTCCGAGGTAGCCGAAGTTTCGACCGCGCTGCGCCAGCGCACGCACCGCATCCAGATCCTTGATCGGCGCCGACGTGAGACCCGTGCACGGGTTGGCAATGCCCGCTGCGCGCGCATCCAGCACCACCTTACCCAGCAAATACGCGGTTTCGTGGCCCGTTACTTCCCGAAATCCGACCGATCGCGCCATGTCGCCCATCGCCAGGGGTCCGGTCGCGCCTACACCGCACTGAAGGTAGGCAACTCTGGCGGCAGCCATGGCGATCTCATAAGCTTCCCTCACACCCGTGGCATCTTCAATCAACGGCATGAGGAAGATTTGCCCTGCCGGCAACTTTGCCTTCGTCTCGCACCTGGCCAACAACGTATCGAGATGCCGGACCGCTTCCGCGCCTTCAATCTTGGAGGCCTGAATGCCGAACAGGCCGGGCCCCACGATCGCTTCGATGTCCCCATCGGCCAAACCCGTCGAGACCGAATTGATGCGAACGAACAAGCGTGTGCGCGTGGTTTGATGCATCTCCTCGATCGCCTTGCGGACGATCGCGCGGCTTGCGACCTTTTGATCGTCCGGGACGGAATCCTCCAGATCGAAGATGAGCGCATCGGCGCCGTACTTCGCGGACTTCAGCATCCAGTCGAGCTTGTTGCCGGGAACGTACAGCAATGAGCGAATCGGGGGTTGGTAAGGCCGTTTGAGTTTCATATGAGCCCCTATTTGAATTCCGCTGTCGCGGTAAGCGCCAGCGCATTCTGATCGTCGACGACCCACAGCTTGGCGGATTTGCCGTCGGCCGACGGTTCGCCGCAAACCGTCATCTGCCGGTTGACGAACATCGGCCGGACGTTGCGCGTGGCAATGAACTTGAGTGGAGTTGCCGCATTGGCGCGCGCGAGTTCGAACACGAGCAGTGTCGTCAGTCCGCCGTTCATCACCAGATCCGGATAGCCTTCGACCCCGGTCGCGTACGAATAGTCATAGTGAATGCGATGGCCGTTGAACGTGAGCGCCGAGTACCGGAATATCATCACCGGGTCGGGAGTGACGGCTCTGCTCCAGACCGCCTTGCCGGGCGCGGGTTGCGGCGCCGGCGGCGGTGCATTCGGGTCGGCCTCGCCGCGGTAGACGATGTCCTGCTCTTCGCTGACCGCCAGCCCGCGCGGGCTCAGGATGTCGGTCTTCACGGTGACGAACACCATCTCGCCGCTGCGTCCCTGCTTGGCGGTGATGTCGCGGATGGTGGATTCTCGCCGCAATTCGTCGCCGACTTTCAGGTCGGAATGAAACGTGATGCGCCGGCCGGCAAACATGCGGCGCGGCAGCGGCACCGGCGGCAGGAAGTCGCCGCGTTGCGGGTGCCCGTCCGCGCCGAGTTGCGACTGGCGCGCGATGCGCTGGAACAGGACTCCGTACCAGCCGATCGGCAGCACGTCGCCCGTTTTCGGCAGCGGATCGTCGCGATCAAGTGTCGCCGCCACGCGCTGTACCAAGGGTATGGTTACGTAATCAACGGCCGATTCCTGCTGGCCGATCCATTGCTTCAACTGTTCCGGATTCTGGCGCACGTGATTTCCCATAGCGAAAAAATCAATTGTAGCAAGCTTTGCGGCGCTTCATAATAGATGGATCATCCCAGGGAGCAGCCACAATGAAACTCGTCACGTTTGTCGTCAATGGAAGCGAGCGTTTGGGAATCTGGTCGGAGCCGCGCGGCATACTCGATCTCACCGCGGCCGCGCAGTCATTGCTGGGCCGCGCGCTGCCGGCCGATATGGTGTCGTTCATCGCGGCGGGCCCGGAGGCGCTGAAGTCGGCGCGCGAAGTGCTCGAGGCGGCCATGAAATCGCCGCAGGCAAAGTGGCACGCCACCGCTTCCGTCAGGCTGGCGGCGCCCATTCCGCATCCGCGCAAGAACGTGTTTTGCGTCGGGCGCAATTACAAGGCCCATATCATTGAGGGCGCGCGTGCCCGCAACCGGGAGGTGGTGTTTCCGCCGGTGCCCGAATTCTTCTCGAAACCGCCGACGACGGTAATCGGCAATGATGACGAGGTTCATCTGGACACGCGCTACACCAAACAACTCGACTACGAGATCGAGCTGGCGATCGTGATCGGCAAGCGCTGCCGCGATTTGACCGCGGACACCGCGCTCGGCGCGATCTTCGGCTATACCATCGTCAATGACGTGTCGGCGCGCGAGGTACAACAGGCACATGGGCAATGGTTCAAGGGCAAGGGCTTCGACACGTACGGCCCGATGGGCCCCTGCATCGTAACCGCGGATGAGTTCGGCAATCCCAGTGGCCACCGGCTGGTGCTGACGGTCAACGGCGAGACGCGGCAGGATTCCAACACTTCGGATATGCTGTTCGGTGTGCCTGAAATCGTCCGCAGCCTCGCTGGCGGAATGACGCTGGAGCCCGGTGACGTCATCGCCACCGGCACGCCGTCGGGCGTCGCGCTGGGCATGACGCCGCAGAAATGGCTGCAGGACGGCGATGTGATCGTCGCAGACATCGAAGGCATCGGAAAGCTCCGCAACCGGGTCAGGAAGACCTTCTGATCTGTCGGGTGCAAAAAAACCCCGCCGCAGCGGGGTCTTGTGAGGGTTGCCGGAGTTGAATCAGGCGGCGTCTTTTTGTTTCCGCCGGCGTGCCACGAGTCCCATCAGGCCGAGACCCGCCAGCATCATCGCATAGGTTTCGGGTTCCGGAATCGCCGCCAGCACCAGCCCTCCCGATTCGCCCGCGGGGCTGGGCGAAATCGAAGTACTCATCTGGCCGGCGAGGCGAACCTCGTAACTTCCGGCGCCGAGCGCGGAGGACGGGCTGGAACTCGTCCAGGCAAATGGAGCAACTGGAGTATTTGCCGTAGCGGAGTGAACCAGCGTGGGCCCGCTCGTACTGTAAAGACTCGCCGTAAGGCTGGCGAAATTCGCGAAGTTGTTATAATTGTCCAAAAAACTCGCGGTAAAAGGGCTGCTCGTCGAAAACAGAATACGATCCGTAAACGATTCGGACGCCAAGTGGTTGAGCGCAAGCGGACCCCAATAAAGCGTTGACGGCACCGCCTGTGCGCCGTAGTCAAAGGTCAAATTGACCGCGCCGGCCCGCCCAGGTAGCGCCAGCACCGCCGCGACGGCAAACGATGCCGCCAGTGTGACGAACGCGTTTTTGGAAAACTTTACCTTGGTTTTCATGGCCACTTCCTTTTCATCTGGTTGCCGATGAGATGACTCACTCATCGCATATACGAAATAGCCTACAATGAATCCATCTTGCCTGCTCTGACCTTGGTCAACAAAACGTGACTTTGGTCACACGCAGGTAAAATTACTTTAATATTTAAAATCAACAACATCGGCACACGCGTCGGCAACTTATGTGCCTTAAGTCACACATCGTAGCACCTTGCGGGATTTTTGCAACCACCGCGGGGTGATGATTACCTGAAGGGCGAAAGCTGCACCCATGGCGACGGATCACTCGGATATCACGCCTCGCGGTGACCGCGAACGAGCGAGCGGTATCCGCGCGCGTTTGCGCGGTCAGAGGAAAACCTGGACCCTCATTATCGTCGCGCTCGTGCTCGCGGCGTGGGCGGGAGACTGGGCCTACTATCGCTTTACCCATTTGCACATCGATGATGCGCGGATCGACGGGGAAGTGATTGCGATTTCCAGCCGCGTTTCGGGATGGATAACCGAGCTGCCCGTGGTGGAGGGGGACGAAGTGAAAAAAGGGCAGCTCCTCGCCCGGGTGGATGACCGCGACTCGGTCCTGCAGCGCGAAGTCCTGCGCGCGAAGTTCGGGGCGATCGAAAGCCAGATGGCGGTCGTGCGCGCGCAGACCGGCCAGGTCGATCAGGAGACACTGGGCAAATTTGAAAGTGAAACCAACCGCCTCGCTGCCGCTGAAGCCGAAGTCGCCTCCCTCGAGGTGCAGCTCAAGCAGGCGGGCGAGGACTACAAGCGGGCTCAGGAGGTCGAAAAATTTCTCACGCGGCAGGAAGTGGATCGCGCACGCACGGCTTATCAGCAGACTCAGCAGAGCCTGCGCAAGGCGCAGGCCGAAGTGGCGGGCGCCCGCGGCACGTTATCGGCTGCGGGCGGAAGCCGCCACCAGCTGCGGGTCATCGCACAGCAGCTCATGGTGCTGGCGCGCCAGGCCGACGAGATCCGCGCGCAAATGCAGCGGCAGGAAGTGGATATCGGGGACCGCGTCATGCTAAGTCCAGGCGACGGCAAGGTGGTGATGACTTTTGTGCGCAAAGGCGAACATGTTTCCCCCGGCCAGCGTATCGTCATGTTCCATGACCCGAATCAAATCTGGGTGGAAGCCAACGTCAAGGAAACCGATATCGGGGCGCTCAAGCCGGGAATGAAGGCGGAGATCCGCGTGGATGCGTATCCCGGCAAAGTCTTTGGCGGGGAAGTTTTCCGGATCGGCCAGGCGGCAACCAACAAGTTCGCGTTGCTGCCGGACCCCAATCCCAGCGGCAACTTCACGAAAATCACCCAGCGCCTGCCGGTGCGCATCGTGCTTACCGAGAAGGACCACGCTTTGCGTCCGGGGATGATGGTGGAAGTGGACATTGGCCTCCGAAACCACTGAGGTACTGTTCGCGCGTTACGGGCCGCGTTACCGCTGGCTCGCCACCGTCACGGTGATGCTCGGCACGATCTCGGCGATGCTGACGACTACCACCGTCAATGTCGCCATCCCCGATATCATGGGCACATTTGGCATCGGGCAGGACCGCGCGCAATGGTTTTCCACCGGCGCGTTGGCGGCGATGACGGTTGCGATGCTGTTGAACGCCTGGCTGATTCGCAGCTTTGGACAGCGCAAAACGTTTGTCGGCGCTTTCAGCATTTTCATCGCGGCGTTGGTGGTGGCGGGATTGAGCCCCAACGAATCGGTGCTGATTGTATGCCGGGTCGCGCAAGGCGCGGTGGCGGGGTTGATGCAGCCGTTCTCGGTGTACACGCTGTTCCGCGTGTTCCCCCCCGAACGCAGGGGCACCGCGATGGGATTTTTCGGCATCAGCGTGATCCTGGGGCCGGCGCTGGGCCCCACCATGGGCGGCGTTCTCATCGAACACTTCAACTGGCGCTACGTCTTTTTTCTTGCCGCGCCGTTCAGTGTCGTCGCGATTCTGCTGGGCAGCGTGTTCATGCCGGAGCGCGAGGAATCGGAAGCCCGTGCGAACTTCGACTGGACCGGTTTTCTGCTGTTGTCGACATCCCTTGCCTGTTTGCTCATTGGTCTGTCCAATGGACAGCGCGAAGGCTGGTATTCCGGCTACATCCTTACGCTCCTCGGACTCGCGGCCGCCGCCGCGGTCACATTCGTTGTCTGGGAACTGCACGCATCCCAGCCGCTGGTCGAACTCAGGGTGCTCGCGAGCGGCCGCTTCGCCGCGGCCGCGGTGGTGGCGTTTATCTTCGGCGCGGGGCTGTTCGGTTCCACCTACCTCGTGCCGCTATTCGTGCAGACCGTCCAGCACTTCACGCCCATGGCAGCGGGCCTGCTGCTGATGCCGGGCGGTCTCGTACTGGGCCTGTTTTTTCCGATCGGCGGATATCTGAGCGACCGGATTCCCGCGCGCGGGCTGATCATCACCGGTCTGTTGTGTGCCAGCGTGTCGGCTTACTGGATGGGGCAGGTTGACGCCAATACTCCGTTCTGGACTATCGCGAGGTGCGTCATTCTTTCCTACATCGGCCTGGGGCTGATCAAGCCGGCGCTCATCGTTGCGGCGTTGCGGGCCTTGCGCCCCGAATTGCTCGGGCACGGCGCCGGGATGATCAACTTTTCCCGTCAGCTCGGGGGCGCGTTCGGCGTGAACCTGCTTTCGGTCGTGCTGGACCGCCGGACGTTTTTCCACGGTAACGCATTGGCGAACCTTCAGACCGCCGGCAACAGCGGTACGGCGGAATTTTTGCGCAGGATGCAGGACCTGCTTGCCCAGGCGGGGGTGCCCCCGGATTTGCATCTGTCGGGAGCGTTACATTTCCTGGACCGGGTGGTCTATGCCCAGGCGTATACGTTGGGGTTCCGCGACAGTTTTCTGATCGTTGCGCTCGCTTTCACACTCGCGCTGATTCCGGCCTGGATCATGGGCAGAACGAGGGCGAGTGCATACCGGAGTCCGGTGAAACCATGAAACCTTCAGATTCCCCTCTCCCGCGCACCGGCGCGCAATTGCTAATAGATTCTCTCAAGGTTCACGGGGTGGACCTGGTGTTCGGGGTTCCGGGGGAGAGCTATCTGGATGCGCTGGATGCGTTCTACGACGCGCAGGAGCAGATCAAGTTCGTGATCTGCCGCCAGGAAGGCGGGGTAGCCAACATGGCGGAGGCTTATGGAAAGCTCACCGGGCGCCCTGGAATCGCGTTCGTGACGCGCGGGCCGGGGGCGACCAACGCGAGCATCGGGCTGCATACCGCGTTTCAGGATTCAACCCCGCTGATCCTGTTCATCGGTCAGGTGAGCACTGAGGTCACGGAGCGGGAAGCGTTCCAGGAGCTCGATTACCGGCGCATGTTCGGGCAGATGACGAAGTGGGTGGCGCAGATCGATCGACCGGAGCGCGTGCCGGAGATGGTGAGCCACGCGTTTCACCTGGCGGTCTCGGGACGCCCCGGGCCGGTGGTGCTGGCGCTGCCGGAGGACATGCAGTCGGCCATGGCGACGGTAGCGGACACGGCGCGCTACCAGCGGGTGGCGGCGCATCCCGGGGTGGCGGACATGAATCAACTGCGCACGATGCTGGCGCAGGCCGAGCGCCCGTTCGTGATGTTAGGCGGCGGGGGCTGGAACGAGCAAGCGTGCGCGGACTTCCAGGCGTTTGCCGAAGCCAATGCGCTGCCGGTGGGGTGCACCTACCGCTGCCAGGACTTGTTCGACAACCGCCATCCGAATTACGTGGGCGACATTGCGGTGGGGCTGAATCCGGCGCTGGAGCGGCGCATCCGGGAGTCCGACCTGCTGCTGGCGGTGGGTCCGCGGCTGGGGGAGTGGACCACGGTCAATTACACGCTGATTGACATTCCGCGGCCGAAACAGAAGTTCATTCACGTGCACACCGGGGCCGAGGAGCTCGGGCGCGTGTATCAGGCCGATTTGCTGATCAACTCGGGGATGCCGGAGTTTGCGGCGGCAGCGCGCGCGCTGGCGCCGGTGCGGGCGCCGTGGGCGGAGGCCACCCTCGCCGCGCGTGCCGACTATGAGATGTGGCAGAAACCCGTGGCTGCGCCGGGTGATCTCAATATGAGCGAAGTCATCGCCTTCCTGCGCGAACGCCTGCCGCCCGACACGATAGTCACCAACGGCGCCGGCAACTTCTCGCTGTGGGTGCATCGCTTTTATCAATACACAGGCTTTCGCACCCAACTCGGGCCGACCAGCGGCGCGATGGGTTACGGGGTGCCATCGGGAGTTGCGGCCAAGCTCGTGCACCCCGGGCGGCCGGTGATATCGTTCGCGGGCGATGGCGACTTCCAGATGAGCGGCCAGGAACTCGCGACCGCGATGCAATACGACGCGAAGGTCATTTTCATCGTCGTCAACAACGGCATCTACGGCACCATCCGCATGCACCAGGAGCGGCACTACCCGGGGCGCGTCAGCGGCACCTCGATCCGCAATCCCGATTTTGCGGCACTCGCGCGTGCCTACGGATTGTATGGCGAGATCGTGGAGAAGACCGCTGATTTCGCCGCGGCATTCGAGCGCGCGTGGAACGCGCCAACCGCCTCCCTGCTCGAACTCAGGATCGACCCCGATGCGATCTCGCCGCGCACAACACTATCCGCGATTCGCGCTGAGGCGTTGAAGAACAAGAAACCGTGATTCGCTATATCAAAGAAAAGGAAGTCGAACAGTTACTGACGATGCCGCTCGCAGTGAGCCTGGTCGAGGCAGCGCTCCGCGCGCGCGCCGAGGGCGGAGCCGTCGACGTGCCGCGCGTGCGCACCCGCACTGCGGCGGGAACTTTGCACGTAATGCAGGCGGCAGCACCCGCACTGAAGCTGATCGGCTACAAGGCTTATTACTCGGCGAAAGGCAAGGGCACGCGCTATTTCGTGCACCTGTTCGACTCCGAAGGCGGCAAGCTTGCGGCCATCATCGAGTCGAGCTATCTCGGCATGGCGCGCACCGGTGCCGCGAGCGGCGTTGCGACCCGCTATCTCGCGCGCGAAGACTCAGCGGTCGTTGCCATGATCGGCGCCGGCAAGCAGGCCGTGGGCCAGCTCGAAGCGGTGTGCGAGGTGCGCAAAATACGCGAAGTCAGGGTCTACAGCCGCAGTGCGGAGCGCGCCGGCGGGTTTTGCGCGGCGCTGAGCGGCAAGCTCGGCGTGGCAATGCACCCGGTGGCGAGCGCTGCCGAGGCCGTGCGCGGCGCCGATATCGTCAACGTCATCACCAACGCCGCCACCCCGGTGCTCGAGGGCCGCTGGCTCGAACCCGGTCAACACGTGAACGCTGCCGGCTCCAACGCGCTTCCCCGCCGCGAACTCGATGCGGCGGCCGTGCAGCGCTGCACGCGGATCGTAGTCGATGCACGCGGCACCGCGCGCAACGAGTGCGGTGACCTGCTGCCGCTGGTGGAAAACGGCTTGCTCGACTGGGACGCGCTGCCGGAACTCGGCGAAGTGATCGTCGGGCGCGTGCCGGGTCGCACTGCGCGTGACGAGATCACGCTCTATGAATCGCACGGCATGGCCATCCAGGATCTCTATGTGGGTGCCAGAGTACTTGCGCTCGCGCGCGAGCGCGGTATCGGCGCCGATCTGCCCATCGGAGAATAGGAGCCCCGCGCGGGTCTATACTGAAAAGATCGGGGAGACAAACATGAAACAACTTGCAGGAAATTGCACTTTGGGAATCGCTGCCGTGCCGGCCCTGCGGCGCAAGATCGCGGATCGCGGGCCAGGCGCTCAGAGACATGACCGGAGGACATCGACGTGAAAATCGGCATTGACATGTTCCCAGGACTGCGCAGTCTCGCGCTGGTCGCGATGGTTGCGCTGCTGGCCGCTCCACCCGTCCAGGCAGCCGCGGCAAAAGCCCGTGCAGCCAAACCCTCGGGCCCGCTGGTAATCGCCAGGCAAGGCTATTTTTTCGTCGGTGGACAGTACGCGACGACCCGGGACGGCCAGATCATGGCCGGCCAGATGTTCGTCCAGTACCAGATCCCGCAGCGGCGCACGCACCGCTACCCCATCGTCATGTGGCACGGCGGCGGACAGACCGGCACCAATTTCCTCGGCACTCCCAACGGGCGTCCGGGCTGGGCCGATTATTTCCTCCGGCAGGGTTACGCGGTTTACGTCGTCGATCAACCCGCACGCGGGCGCTCCGGGTATTTCACTGAACCCTATGGCCCAACGCGGCGGCCCAATGCGGCAGCCACGTCCGAGCGCTTTACCGCCCCCGGAACTCCCGCGCTGTATCCGCAGGCCGCGCTGCACACCCAGTGGCCGGGGACGGGTGTCGCGGGCGATCCCCTGTTCGATCAGTTTTTCGCTTCACAAGTGGAAGACATGGCCAGCGTTCTGATGATCGAGGACCTCAATCGCAATGCCGGCGTCGCGCTGCTCGACAAAATCGGTCCGGCGATATTGCTCACGCACTCCCAATCAGGCCCGTTCGGCTGGGCGCTTGCGGATGCGCGCCCGAATCTCGTTAAAGGCGTGGTGGCGATCGAGCCGAACGGCCCGCCGTTTCATGAAAACACCCCGATCGGCGCGCCGGATTGGTTCAAAGACGGAAACCTCGCCCGCGCCTGGGGCATCACCCGCCTGCCGCTCGCGTACGACCCGCCGGCCGGCGAACCGAAAGACCTCGGCATGACCCGGCAGGAAGCGGCCGACGCACCGAACCTCGTGCGCTGCTGGTTGCAGGACACACCCGCGCGCCAACTGGTCAATCTCAGGAGCGTGCCGATCCTGATCGTCGTCGGCGAAGCTTCGTATCATGCGCCCTACGATCATTGCACCTCGAAGTATCTGGCGCAGGCGGGCGTCAGGCATTCGTTCGTGCGCCTGCCCGAAGCCGGCGTCAAAGGCAACGGCCACATGATGATGCTCGAGAAGAACAACCTTCAGATCGCCGCGTTACTGCAGGGCTGGATCCGGAAAAATATCCGGTGAAAAGAAAGGCACCGGGAGGCCGCGCCGGCGAGTCGTGGCGCTCGAAGTTCGATGCCGCGCGTAACCTCATCGTCATCAACAACGGCCACCGCGACTTCGTCTACGCGGGGCGCAGCAAGGGGCTCAAGCTGCGCTACCTCGTGCGCCTCTATGCCAAGGAACTCATGCTGCGCAACTTCGTCGGCCTGCCTTCGGACCAGTTGCTCGAGCGCATGGTGGAACTGTCGCTGCGCACCGAGGAACACCTCTAGCAGTAGTGATCGCGCTTTTCGCGACCGAGGGGTAAATTGCCCATAGAGCCAGTATTCATGCGGCTTTCCGGGCGATGGGCGGGCTGGCATGCGCAGCTGGATTCGAACCCACGCCCCCCTGGTTCGTAGCGTCACAGTGCCAATACAAGCCGCAGTCCGGAGTCCAGCGCCCGCAGTTGCGACGGATTAAGTCGCCCAACCCGTTCCGTAAGGAATGTCTTGTCGACAGTGACCAACTGCGAAACATTTATTATGGAATCTTTCCGCAGCCCGGTTCTGGAAGCCGTGATAAGGACGTTTCCAGGGGCTTCCGCCAGGCGCAGGTTTGAGGTGATAACCGCAACAATAGCCGTTTGAATGCGACTCTCGGTGAAACTGTTGGCCTGAACGATGACAACCGGTCGGCGATAACCTGGTCCCGAGCCAGCGGGCTCGGGCAAGGATGCCCACCAGACTTCGCCGCGGCGCATTTACCAGCGTTCGCGCGGCAACGAGCGGCTTTGAATTGCCCCAAGCGCCTCGTCGAGCGACGAGTCGTTCTCGCCGTAGACCGCATTCAGCTTATCGGTGACATCAGCCGCGCGATGGCGCTTTACGTATTCGGCCACGGCAGCCGCATACAATCGGCTGCGGCTCACCTTCAAATGCCTGGCGAGTTGCTCCGCATTGCGGAAGACCGGGTCGGGGATGGAAATCGCAGTTTTCATACTTAAAGTATGACATCCTTCATACCGACTCGCAAGTATCGGTTCGCAGGCGCACACGTCATCCGGCAGCGGCGATATCCCGCATCACCGCGTACAGCGCGTTCTGCGCCTCGAACCCTATGCCCGGCCGGTCGGGGAGCTTGAGGTAGCCGTTCTCGACTTTCGCATCGTCGGCGAAGCCGGCGAAGATGCCGAACACGCCGGGATACGCTTCGCAGCCGCCGAGGCCGAAGCCGCCGACGATGGCGAGCGTCATCTGGTTGCCGCCGTGCGGGAAAACCGAGTGCCTCCCCCAGCCGTGACGCTTGAGCATGTCCAGCGTGCGCGAAAACTGCACGATGCCGTACGACTGCGGCACGTCGATCTGGATGATGTCGCGGTCTGCGCGCAGCCCCCCGAAGCGCACCAGGTTCTCGACGTCCTGCGTCGAGAACAGATTCTCGCCCGTGCCGATCGGCGCGTCGTAAATCGACGCGACATCCGCCAGCAGCGCGTAATCGAGCGGATCGGTCGGCTCCTCGAACCAGCGCAGTCGGTACGGCTTCAGCGCCTGTGCATAGGATAGTGCACGCGCGCGGTTGAAACCCGCATTCGCGTCGACCGCGAGCCGATCGCTCGAACCGACGACTGCCAGTCCCGCCTCGACGCGTTTCATATCTTCGGGAACCGCCGCGCCACCGACCTTGATTTTCATCGTGGTATAGCCCTGGTCGAGCCTGGCACGGATTTCGTCCTGCAGCTCTTTGAGCCCTTTGCCTGGCGCGTACCAGCCGCCGCCGACATAGCATTGCACCTGATCCGATACCTTGCCGCCATTGTACTTTTCGGCAAGCACCGCATGCAGCGGCTTGCCGGCGATCTTGGCAACCGCGTCCCAGCAAGCGACTTCAATCGTGCCGGTCGCGACCGAGCGCTCGGTGTGGCCGCCCGGCTTTTCGCGCTGCATCATGCAGGCGAGGATCTTCTCCGGATCGAGATTATCGCCGGTCGCATCGAGCAGCGCTTCCGGCGGAGCTTTCAGGATGCGCGGAATGAAGCGCTCGCGCATCTGCGCGCCGCACGCGTAGCGCCCGGTCGAATTGAACGCGAAGCCTGCGACCGGCCTGCCCTCGCGAATTACGTCGGTGATCACCGCGACCACCGACGTCGTCATTTCACTGAAGTCGAATACCGCGTTGCGAAGCGTGGAATTGATCGGGATCGCGGTCTCGCGGATTGCTGTGATACGCATTTCCTGAATTCACTCGACCTTGATCCCGGCGCTCTTGACGACCTTCGCCCATTTCGCGACTTCGACCTTGATCTGCGCGGTGAACTGCTCGGGCGTGCTCGCGACGATATCAAAGCCGAGGCCCACGACGCGTTCCTTCATGTCCGGCTGCGCCAGGATTTTCGCGACCTCGCCGTAGAGGCGCTGCACGATCGGCTTGGGCGTGCCCGCGGGAACCAGCATCCCCTGCAGCGTATCGGCCTCCTGGCCGGCAAGTCCCGACTCCGCCATGGTCGGCACATCCGGCAACGCCGGTGAGCGCTTGGCGCTGGTGACCGCGAGCGCGCGCAGGCGCCCTCCCTGAATTTGAGGGACCGTGGGCGGCATCGCCATGCAACCCAGCGCAACCTGGTTGCCCACCACCGAGGCCACCGCCGGCCCGGCTCCCTGGTAGGGAATGGTGGCGACATCAAGCTTGGCCGTGAGCTTCAGCAATACCGCCGAGAGATCCGGCGTCGTGCCGATGCCGGGCGTGGCGAAGTTGAACTTTTTCGGATTGCTCTGCACGAGCTTGATCAGTTCGGTGATGGATTTCGCCGGAACCGAAGGATGGGCGACGAAAACGTTCGGCGACGCCGCCATGTTCGAGACCGGCGCGAAGCTGCGGTACGGGTCGTAGGGAATTCTCGAATACAGCCCCGGATTCACCACGAAGCTCGAACTCACGACGATTATCGTGTGTCCGTCCGGCGTCGCGTTGGACGCGATGCCCATGCCGATATTGCCGCCGGCGCCCGCGCGATTGTCGACGACGACCTGCTCCCTGAACGATTCCGAAAGCCGCTGCGCGACCAGACGCGCGATGACATCGGTCGGGCCGCCCGGCGCGAACGGCACGATCAGGCGCACCGGCCGCGCCGGATACTGCTGCGCGGTTACGTTGCCCGCGAAAATGGCCGCACCGATCAACAGCAACGCGCTGAATGTGTGATTTATCTTCATTGGGTTTCTCCTTGCATGGTTGCTCAATCACGAATTCCAGCACCGTCGAGCGGCAGTTGCCGTAGCGCGGCACGACCCGCCGTGTCTGCAGCATTCTACCGTGAGCGGCACCGTTGCGGCGGCTCGGGTCGGGCCGGAAAACAAGGGCCTGTGTGATGCGGCAATCAAGCCATCGGCGTGAGTTTACGCGCCTCGGCATCGCCCTATTGACAGGAGCATCGATTCTTCCTAAAGTCGTTGCGCCAACGCTGCCCAACCCAAGGGAGGCCCACAATGAAGAAACTCTTTGCGGCTCTGAGCGTCGTCTTTTTCCTTTCCGTAGTCCCGCTCCCCGCCAGTCCAGCACAGGCGCAGTGCCAGCTCGGCGTGCCCGCCATCAAGGTCGGCGTGCAGGGCGCGGCCTCGGGCCCCCACTCGGACTACGGACGCCAGA
>Ga0080064_1004730_pt1 | contig 17005 bp, 11 predicted proteins | sample Subgrocontami54m_FD_69260 | JGI IMG/M metagenome (GOLD analysis project Ga0080064, IMG submission 69260) | Subsurface groundwater microbial communities from S. Glens Falls, New York, USA - GMW46 contaminated, 5.4 m (SPADES assembly) (version 2) ...
AAGCGTCCCGTGCCATTGTCCTCAAAAGGAGCGGTGAGTATGGTGTCAATGGTACCGTTCGTCTTCGTGACCGTGTAGCCGGTGATGCCTCCGGTGTTCGGTTCCGTGCCGGCAATCTGCACGCCGCTACCGGTGCGGACATCCGTAGGTACTCCGTCACGAGTGGAGCGTACCGTAAGGGTGGGAGCGTTTGAGACGACAAGTCGCAGGGCATCGGTGGTGGGAGTACAGTTGCTTGCCGTTCCTTCACGCAGTTCAGCGACGATTCCATTCGGAGCGGGAGGAAGGTCGGCACACAGACGGATGTAGAAGGTGCCGGGAGCTTGGGGGGGGAGCGTGAAGCTCTGCACCGTTCGGTTTGTCTCGCCGGAAAGCAGTCCTTTACTTTGGTCTTCCAGATAGATGGTGGCGAGTCGTGTCCAGGTAATGAGGTCGGATGAGAACTCATAGCTGTTTTGGAAGGTTCCGTTTGGTGTGGAAGCCGATCCGATGTTGCTCACTGCTCCGGAGAGTGTGATGGGTAGTCCCGCGACAAAGGAGGAACCGATCCTCGTCCCGCTTGCCGTGGGGGTGCTCGCGGTAAGGTCAGGCAGTCCCGCGACGGTAACGAAACAGGTGGCCGAGGTACTCTGTCCGGTAGTCGTTTGTATGGACACATCCGCTCGCTTTTGTCCTGTCGTGGTGTAGGTCTGGGAAAGCGGATTGACCGTACCGGAGAGAGCGTCGGTGCCTGTCCAGGTAAAGCGGTTCCCTCCCGCAGTCGTGGCTGTCCAGGTAACGACATCACCTACCTTGGGGGTGGCGGGGGTGGCGGAGCAGGAAGCGGGAGGAGCTCCTACCGTGACGGTCACGGTCTTTGAGACGGTGCCGACCGTGTTACTGCAGGAGAGTGTGAAGGTGTACGAGGAGACCGTGAGATTCGTCACCTTCTCGGTGAGGTAGGCGAGGTTTGAAACTGTCTTCTGTCCATTCCATGACGTAAGCGGTGAAGAGACGGCCGAACCCACGGAGGAAGAAGAGGTGTAGCTTCCGCACCGGACTCCTTTGAAGCGGAGCGTGGCACCTTCGCCGTAGAGCACGGTTACCGCGCTTCCCGAGATGCTGTCACTCCCTTCTCCGGTGAACTCAAGGTCGGGAGGAAGCTCGTAGTTCGCGGTCACATTCTGGGATTCACCGAGTTCCACCTGTGCAGGACAGGTGCGAGCGGAAGAAGAAGCACCGGGGTCACAACCCGTCCAGGAGACGAAGCGTCCCGTGCCATTGTCCTCAAAAGGAGCGGTGAGTATGGTGTCAATGGTACCGTTCGTCTTCGTGACCGTGTAGCCGGTGATGCCTCCGGTGTTCAGTTGGGTGCCGGCAATCTGCACGCCGCTACCGGTACGGACATCCGTCGGCACTCCGTCACGAGTGGAGCGTACCTGTAGGAGAGGTCTATCTACAAACGTATACGGCCCGACAATGGAACAGTTATTACTCTCACCACCGACTTCGGCAATCTGACCGGATGCCGAGCTGTAGCCGAATCCACTGTCAAAATCCTCATCGGCGCAGAGACTGAAATAGTAGGAGTTCCCTGCTCCGGTCGTCCACTGAAAGGCTCCGACACTTCGGCTCTGGCCGGGAAGGAGAGGGGTATTTGAGGCAAGCCATGTCTTTACCCAATCTGGGCCTACGGCATTTTCGGGAGTGTTGTAGTGAAAGAGGTTTGAAAAGGTGCCGGTAGCAGAGCCGGTTCCGTTGTTCGTGACAGATCCGGTGAGGCGATAGTCGCCGATGCCGTAAATGCCGGGGGGAAGTACGGTGCCGGAAGTGTCGGTGAGAGAGATGGAGGCGGAGAGGTCGGGGACCGGAACAGAACCGACAGTCACGGTTACCTCATCATAGAATGAACTGACCGAATTTCTACAGTCAACGCTAAATGTATACGTGGTGGAGGGGTTAAGAGAAGAAACTGCTTCACTCAGTTTTGTTGCGGAAATATTCCGTTTCCCATTCCAAGAAGACGGGGGGGTAGAATATACATCACATTGTCCCGCTGGTTGATTGTCTCCGTTCCAAGATAGCACTACATCCTCATTAAATAGAACAGAAAGCGGATTATCCGTTAAGCTGGAATCAGGCGCTGTAGCCTTCTTAACTTTCAGGTCAACAGTTGGGGCACAATAATTTGAAGAAATCTTTGAGACAACAGTACTAAAAGAGGAAGATGCGCCAGCAGTATCAACCGCCTTCATCTTGTAATAGTAGGTAGTGTTGGGCGACAAACCGCTGTCCGGAAATGCACCGCTAGAAGAATTCGGAACATTAGCCGAGGAAAAATCCGCAATTTTGTTCGTGCTATCGTTCGGAGTAAAATCAGCACTCGCACCCCGATACAGTTTATAGCTCGTTGCTCCCGTGACAGGACTGACGAGCCACACCTTCATCTTTCCCTCTCCTTCAGTACAGGAAGGAGTCGCGGTATCTATGATAGGAGTGCTCAACGTTTGAGGCGGTACGACAAAATTGTACGGCCCGACAATCGCACAGTTGTTAGTCTCACTGCTTTCGGCAACCTGACCGGATGCGGAGCTGTAGCCAAATCCGCCATCAATATCATCATCGGCGCAGAGACTGAAATAGTAGGAGTTCCCCGCACCAGTCGTCCACTGAAAGGCTCCGACACTTCGGCTTTGTCCGGCAAGGAGAGTGGTATTTGAGGTAAGCCACGTCTTTACCCAGTCCGGGCCTACCGCGTTTGCGGGAGTGTTGTAGTGAAAGAGGTTTGAAAAGGTTCCTGAAGCAGAGCCTGTTCCACTGTTCGTGATAGAACCGGTGAGACGGTAGTCGCCGATGTAGTAGGTGCCGGGAGGGAGTACGGTGCCGGAGGTGTCGGTGAGAGCAATGGAGGCAACGAGATCGGGGAGCGGTACAATTAAGGTAAAGGGTACCCAGGACGAAACACCACCCCTACTATCTCTAGTACGAGCTTGAAAAGTTACCTGGCCTGCTGTTGACCATGCGTGTACGGCAGTTTCTGGAACTCCAGAAGCTGTCCACGTATCTGCGACTTGAGGCAAAAACTCTTCTCTCACTCCGTCCATGGTGTAATCCACATCATATGCCTCACTATCTCCTTCCGGATCAATCGCGACAATAGAGTAGGTACAATTGGTATTGATAGGACATACCTGTGGACCTGAAATAACAGGATTAGCCACGGTATTTTGTATAATCGGGACGGACACTTGAGTCCATTCCGACCTCAACCCGGTGCTGTCTATCGTAAGTGCTTGGAAATTCTCTATACCAACCGTAGGCCAGATCTTAGAGAAAGTTTGGGAAACTCCTGAAGGAACATAGCTTTCTCCCGGGATAACGAGGTCAAGACGAGTATCTTTATTCCAATCTATTCCGTAGGCAATCGAGTCATTATCCGAGTCGGTAGCAACAATTGAAAAATCCTGATTGACATCAACATACGCGGGACCTTCCGTCATTCGAGTTACGGTGGGAGGGTTAGGGGGATGATTGACTACATGTGCCGTAATTCCCGTAAATGAGAGTGACGCTTCGGGAACAGTAAAAAGATACGTTGGGGGGAGGTATTCCTCTTGTACCTGACTCATATCAGATGGCCCAGGACCTGCGCGAGTGAGATCTCTACAATGCCAGGAGGTAGGATTACTCTGATCAAGACACAGGACCAAAATAGTACCGTCAGTCAGTGTACTCTTCCGCACCCACTCCGCATTGAAGAAATAATTACCATAGGTGGAAGCAAATCTCATGGTTCCGTTAATGCTCCCCGGAGAAGTTACCGTGCAAACCTGTCCTGTAGGATTACAACTAAGTCCTGCTGTTCCTGAATGACTATATGTTACTATAGGAGGGTCAACAGAAACCTCCGTGAAGATAACCGACCCCTGTCCATTGGGTCGATCAAGGAAACCTCCATACGCATTATCAAGATTGAGAGACACAAAAGGGTATTGTGCCCCATTTCTCCAGTGCCCAAATGGAGAATCGGAAACAGCACCACTTTGATACCAAGAAATGTCCGGATCAGAAAATTTGACAGGACGGAATTCAATCACCGCCCCCACAGGAATAGAAGCCCCATCGGCAATGATCTCATTGGTGGCCGAATTGATCAGATTTCCCTTGTATCTTACTTCTGTATGCAATAATCCTACAAGGATTTGCTGGGTAGCACGCTTATCCTTGAGACCATAGATAAAAGAAGCTGATCCTGTTTGTCCGTTTCCCAAGGGAAATGATCGGGTTACTGACTCTACGCTGACAGAGACTTCTTTTGCATGTGTGACATTAGGAATAGCTACCAGCAAGAAAAGAAGTGAAAAAATAAGAAACTTCATTTTAGTTGCCCTAACTCCCACCAAAAGCACTAGTATGGCAAAAACGAAAAAAAGCACTTTACTACCCGCCTTTTTTTCCGGACAATTCGATTTGTTAATGGCTTCACATGCGTATATCATTCTGCTCTGCTCAACCAGTATTCCGTCATGATACAGTTCCGCTTTTACGGTAAAATTTGCGAGAGTCTTCTTTGGTGTAAATGAATCCATTATCCCCATCATCTGAAGAGTAATAGGTCCTTGATAGGTATACTGGTGGACAATACTCCCCTTAGTATCATCAATGAGGCTCAACACCAATTTATTATCCGTTACTTCTTCAGACTGAATGCTATTGATTGCGTGTACGCAAGAAAATAGAGTTGCCTTTTTACCAGCTAAAAGAGGGTAGGCAGTTATTGAAGGAAAATTTATTCTTACTTTTTCAACATTTGTCCTCGCCACTCGCACATTCAGAATAGATTTTGTGTCTTTATAACCAGCCTCCATTGTAAGAAAATAAACAGGCTCATCGGTGTCTGAAATAGTATAGCTAATTGTTTTTGTTTCATAAGGCTGGAGCGTAAAAATCTCATAGTCAGCCTTCAATTTATTCTCTTCAAGGAGACCATCCCATGTGTACAATTTGTACGATAAAGGCACGGTTTGTGGATCTCCTGTTGAATTTACGAGTTGTGCTTTAATAATGATAGGCTTACCATCGAAAAATTTGGGGATAAACCCAACAAAGTGATGCGAAATGCCATTTACTACTACCGCACTCTTATCAAAGACGACACCTGCTTTTGATTCTCCGAAGACGGCAATATCAACAGAATTGCCTATAATGTCATCCGTAAAAGTCAAACCAAGAAGATTAAACTTCTTGGACGACTCAAAATAAGTTACAACGCGATACTCTCCTGTGAGAGCATGAGCAGGTACCTTCCATTTTATTGCTATCTCTTTACTTGCTTGAGCCCCAATTGAGATACCTTCCGCTGCAAAAAACTGGTCTACAAGATCATAGCCTTGCGTCCTTATGATATTTCGATCTTCGGTATTCTTCCTGTATACCTTGATGTATACACTTCCATCTACGATGGGGTAGTTGTTCTCATTGATTATCTGTCCCTTAAATAACGCGTCGGTCCCGGCCCCTACATTTTCGGTAGAGTGAGTAATATTAACGGAAACACTATTGAAACGGTAATAATCAAAACAGTTTACTGTGCCTGGACGGACCAGAAATGCTTCTGGTGTTGTCGTTCCAAAATTGGTTTGATTTAAAGACTTATCAGAAATGAGTGTCGGATTTTTTACTACACGCTGGGTGGCATCAATGGTACGAACTGCGAAAAAGCCACCCACAAGCACACTCGTGAAGAAAAACAGACAGAAGCTTACAAGGTGTGGTTTTCTCAAAGACATCTGATGAAATAGTGTTTGGAACTTTATTACTTATACGCTAAGAAGTGACACCGATGTTGTCTTGACGCAGTGGCGATGATATGGAGAGAACGGAGCGGAGGATATTCCGAAGAACAACCGTGGGGAGCCACTACTTACTCAATGCCTTGAAAATCGCTACTCGCTCCGCCTCGGAAAATTTGTAGATGCCTGCCTTGATAAGCATAATACCCCCTATCTCTCCTTTTTCTTCCTCGGTAAGCGGTGTACCCGAATGCACGCGAGCCAAAATCTCGGCCTTCTTTTCCGATACCTCTCCCGATTTTTCCTTCTCGGTGAGTTCCAGAGCCGGCGCAAGTTTGGGAATTCTTGAAACCGACCCCGAGGAAGTCGGTGACCCCGCGACACTGTCGTCGGTATCCCTTGTTGAATCCTGACCCAAGAAAATCCATGCACCGAGTATGATGACTATCACGATTGCGAGAATAATATAGAACCCATTCTTTTTTTCACTGTCCATGAAGTAAAAATTAGTGGTTAATCCACTCTAGTATATGAGTAAACGAGCTAAGAAACAACGGTTGATAACCCACTTCGCAAAAACCCACCCTTTGGATACTGTGTGTATGCTGTGTACACCAAGTGAGCAACACGACGTATCGCCAGAAAAGTAAAAAGGCCCCTGTAAACACCTCTTTTGACGAACTCGTTAAAAAGTGGTGGACTATTGCTTTACCTACTAAAATATGGTACAATAGTAGCAGGTTATTTTCTTTGAAATTCTGCAGAACGCAGGGTTAAGACGTAATCATTGAAATGAAAGGAGGCCACTTGACCTTCATTCGAATTCTATTTCTCACACTCTTGCTTGCGGGAACCGTTTCCGCACAGCAGCTTCCGATTCAGGAAGAGGTGTTGGAAGACTATATTCGCCAACAAACGACTACTGTTCTGGCGTTCGTGTCAGACCAAGAGTTCAGCAGAGGCGCGAAAGTGAGCTTCAATCCCACGAACAGTCTTGAAACTGTGGCACGAACTGCCATAGAGAAGGCCTTTACGGCTTTTGCAAGTAAGTTCAAGGATGGAGGCTCTTATACTTCCTACGTTTCGTTTGTCAAAATTGAACATCGGCCGGATTCGTTCGACACCAATGGCTTAACAAAGGAAGTCGGGGTGACTCTGAAAGGCACCCAGCTTGTGTTCAATTTTCGGAATGGAAAACCTGTTGGAGAGGTGTACAACCTCTCTGCGTATGGACCTCCTCCCTCAGGCTACCTCTTCTATCTACCCATCAGCGCACCGGGCATCAAAAACGTCCGGTTCACACAGCAGAACGCCGCGGGTAATGAAACGTGGAGCTACGAGAGCTGTAACGGATCATTCCCCCCGGGTTGCTGGTTGCAAACGGATCTCTGTGGGGACGGGTTCGCCTACCTCGAGACCGGCTTCCTCAAAAGCTTTCAAGAGCAGGTGGCAAACAGCGGGGAAACGGGAGAAATCCTTTTCACCTTCAACGCTGAAGGCACCCTCTTCAAACGCTACGACCCTTGGGGTCAGCTACTGGAGAGTACGGTCCCCAACCCACTTAAGCTTGATATTCGGCGGGGTCAAGAGGGTCTTGAACTTTCTGTCACCGGCGAGGGCGCTTACAGTGCGATCATCGAAGGAAGCAAAGACCTCAAGGTTTGGGAGGAGATCACTTATACTCCTACTTCAGCCTTAGTCAAAGCTTCCACTAGTGGAGACGAAGAGGACCGCCGGATCCTCATTCGGAACCCCAACGGAAAGGGGTTCTACCGAGTACGGATACCGGAAATATCCGTTCTGCAGACAAAGAAAAGCGTTACGCCGTAGGGCGAGACGCTATCACTTTCACTGGGCTCCACCTACTTTTCTGTGTGGAGCCCTTTTGTTTGGGAAAAAACTGAAACAGGACTAACGTCTTATTTCATAAGTGAAACACCAGAAAGGCGAGCAAGTCCTACTTGCCCTACTTATTGAGCGCCTCAATGACCTTTGCTTTTTCCTCGGGGGTAAAGCCATACCGTGCCGATCTCTCGGCCGATAACGATTGGAAAATAGTGATCTTCTCTTCCTCGGTAAGCGGGTTTTTGTCAACAGAGCCGACACGTTTAAGGAGTTGTGCCTTGCTGTTCTCTATCGTTGTCGTTTGACTGGTCGCAGTTTCTACCCCATTTCTCCCATAGACATAGATGATGCCTCCGATGAGGACAACCACGATGAGAACAATGATTGAACTTTTTGTATTCATAGGCTACTAATCTAAATAGTGCTAACCATCAAGGTAAGTATAGAAGAATACGCGATACTATACAATGTTGATAACTTACCCCCAGTGCCGTTTGACAAACGGTGGCTCCCCTGCTATCCTCTAGGGTACTCTGTGTTCGCCTCCCCGGGCGGACCTCTTTTTTTGCCGAGACGGCAAAAAAAGAATTAACAAATCATAATTACCAAGACCCAAACAAATCTCAATCGTATACATTAGGTAAAGATTGTTTGAAAATTGCTAATTGGGTAGCGATAATGAACTATAGTTTTCATAACCCCCACACTCACCTCGTCATAAAATAAATGTGGGTGTGTGCGAGCCAGTAGGGACGAGAGCACGTTAGCAGTAATTATCAGTAATTTGAGTGAGGGGGTGGCGATTTTTATAGTCGTCGCAGACTCCTCCTTAAAAATCAGCCATGTTTGACCTCAAAATAATCAATTCGGTCTTGGACCAGCTTGAAGAAGAGCGCGGTATTCCGCGCGCCAAAGTCATAGAGGCGATTGAAGCGGCTCTCGCGACCGCCTACAAGAAGGAGTACGGCAAGAAGGGCCAGATTGTACGCGCTACCTTTGACCTCGCTACCGGAGCGACCGTCTTCAGCCAGGTGAAAATCGTGGTTGACGATACGCGTGTCATTCCCGAGCCGGAAATGGAGAAAATGAAGGAGGAGGAACGCGCGCGCGACGCGGCGGACGAGCGCATCTACTTCAATCCCGAGCATCACATTATGATTGATGATGCGCGCAAGATTAAGAAAGACGTACAGCTTGATGACGAAATGATATTCCCGCTGGAGAGTAAGGGCGACTACGGACGCATCTCCGCGCAGACCGCGAAGCAGGTTATCATTCAGAAAATCCGCGAGGCGGAGAAGACCAGTGTGATGACCGAGTACGGTGCGCGCCAAGGCGAGATTGTGTCGGGTACGGTACAACGCGTGGAACGCGGTAACCTTTTCATTGATATGGGACGCGCCACGGGACTGCTTCCCTACGAAGAGCAGATTCCTGGCGAACGGTATCGCCAAGGCGAGCGTGTACGCGCCTATCTCTACCGTGTGGAGGAAACCCCGAAGGGTATCTTTCTGAAACTTTCTCGTTCACATCCGAAACTTATTCTTGAGCTGTTCAAACAGGAAGCTCCCGAAGTGGCGAGTGGCGCGGTGGAGATTAAGGCTATCGCGCGCGAACCGGGTTCTCGAAGCAAGATTGCGGTCGCCAGCAACGACTCGCATATTGACCCGGTGGGGTCACTCGTCGGTCAGCGTGGCGTACGCGTGTCTACGGTGATGTCCGAACTTGGTGGAGAAAAGATAGACATTATTGAGTGGTCTCCCGACGCGGCAAAGTTTGTGGAAGCATCGCTCTCCCCCGCCGAAGTCACTTCGGTTAAGATAGACGAGGCGGAGAAGAAGGCTATCGTTGAAGTCGCGGAGTCCGAACAGTCGCTCGCCATCGGTAAAGGCGGACAGAATGTACGTCTCGCGGCAAAACTCACTGGGTGGAAGATTGATATTCGCTCCACCAAAGGAGAGGAAATCGCCACCGCGGAAGCACCGACCGAACCCACCGTCGCCGAAAAGAAACCCGAGACACCGGCAACGGAAGAAAAACCTGAAGAGAAAAAAGAATAGTTCCACAAAAGCGCCTTGATTCAAGTCTGGACGCTTTTGTCTTTCTTCTGTCATTCCCTCCCGCCTACGCAAGCAGGTGAAGGCGAGAATCCAGGCTTACACTATAATTACGGTCGTAATTATAGTGTAAAATCGATTCAACCCCAAAAAGAAAAAGGCGGGTCAGCTTGTTGCCGACCCGCAAAAAGAAATGAACAGGAGTTAGTGTTCTACCCAGACGTGCCGAACGGCTTTCGTTTCCGTATCAAGCACCAACGCGTCGTTATGACCAAGTTTAGGGATATACGTGCCGGAAATCCTATCTTGCATACCGAGTGTCGGGGCGATTTTGTGAACCATAGTTTCGGTTTCTTCGCGGTGCATCACCGCGATAGCTACCCCGGCTTCTTGCGCGGTAACCGTGGCAACAATTCGTTCCCACTGCTCTGATGAAGGAAATTTAAAGCCTTCGCCGTCAAGATCTTTGACGACAAGCGCTGGTGGTGCGTTTAGCTGACGGGCAATCATACCCGCCGTTTCCTGTACACGCGGTGAGGGTGCGGAGAGAATAGCCAGGGAGTATGCGGGGTTCCACTCTGTCCTCACCCGTTCAATAAGGCGCGAAAGAAGAAGTTTCCCGTTGGGAGTTAACTCCCTGCCGTCAAATTCGGCATGGCGGAGGATGACAAGTGTTTTCATAATGTGGAGAATGCTGAATGTATACAAGCATAAATTAACTTTAATGTCAATACTCGCTCAAACCAAAAAATCTGCTATTGTGTTGGAGCCACTAAGTTATTCAGTTATACGTTATTAGTTATTAGTTTCTCTCTATATGAATCCTGTTATTTGGTTCTCGCTCGGCAGTGCAGTACTCGCTCTTATCTACGGAGGTCTTTCCGCCATGAGCCTTCTCAAGAAGGACGCGGGGAACGAGCGCATGAAGGAAATTTCTAGCGCCATCGCGACTGGCGCGAAGGCCTATCTTAATCGCCAGTACAAAACCATCGCGATTATCGCGGTTATTTTGGCGGTCATCCTCTACTTCGCGTTCGGTACGGCAACATCGGCGGGGTTTCTCCTCGGAGCCGTTCTTTCGGCTCTCGCCGGGTATATCGGTATGAACGTCTCGGTGCGCGCAAACAGCCGAGTCGCAGAGGCAGCGTCTATCGGTATGAAGCCGGCACTCGCGCTCGCCTTTCAGGGTGGAGCGATTACGGGACTTCTCGTCGTTGGTCTCGCACTCTTGGGTGTGTCGGGATTTTTCGCCCTCACGGGTGACGTCAAAGCGCTCATCGGACTTTCTTTTGGCGCCTCACTTATTTCCGTATTCGCTCGTCTCGGTGGTGGTATCTTCACCAAAGCGGCTGACGTCGGCGCCGACCTCGTCGGTAAAGTGGAGGCAGGTATTCCCGAAGACGACCCGAGAAACCCGGCGGTTATCGCCGACAACGTGGGTGACAACGTGGGTGACTGCGCCGGTATGGCAGCGGACCTCTTTGAAACCTACGCGGTTACGGCGATTGCCGCGATGCTTCTCGGTGAAATTCTTTTCCCCGATTTCGGCAACGCCTTGCTCTATCCCCTCGCGCTCGGCGCGGTGGCGATTATCGCCTCCATCATCGGCACGTTTTTTGTCAGGCTCGGAAAATCGGGTGACCCCGTAAAGTCCGAAGCGGACCACGGGGCAAGCATTATGGGTGCGCTCTACAAAGGACTGATCGCCTCGGGTGTCCTTTCCGCCATCGCGTTCTACCCCATCACGAACTATCTTATGACCGGTAATGGACTCTTTACGTCAAGCGCACTGTTCTATGCTTCACTTGTCGGACTCGTCGTCACGGGACTCCTCGTCTCCATTACCGAGTACTACACAGGCACCTCGCACGCTCCAGTGCGCTCCATTGCCGAAGCAAGCCGTTCGGGACACGGCACCAACATCATTCAGGGTCTTTCCGTGTCAATGAAGGCAACCGCGCTTCCGCTTCTCACGATTGTCGGGGGAATCCTCGCCGCTCACTACTTTGCGGGTCTCTACGGTATCGCTATCGCTGCGATGTCTATGCTTTCCATGGCGGGTATTGTGGTTGCGATTGATGCGTATGGCCCCATCACCGACAACGCGGGAGGCATTGCCGAGATGAGCAATCTCCCGGAAAGTGTCCGTGAAATTACCGACGCGCTTGATGCGGTCGGCAACACCACGAAGGCCGTGACCAAGGGCTACGCCATCGGTTCCGCAGGTCTCGCCGCGCTTGTCCTCTTCTCGTCGTATACGGAGGAGTTTGAGACGCTCGGAAAGACACTCACCTTTGACCTTCGTGACCCACTTGTCATCGTCGGACTCTTTATCGGGGGACTGCTCCCCTACTACTTTGCCGCTATCGGTATGGAATCGGTTCGCAAAGCCGCGAGCGCCGTCGTGGAAGAAGTACGCAGACAGTTCCGTGAAATCAAAGGCATTATGGCAGGCACCGCGAAGCCCGATTACAGAACGTGCGTTGATATCGTTACTAAAGCAGCAATTCGCGAAATGGTGGTCCCGGCTCTTATCCCGGTACTCGCCCCGATTCTCGTCGGCTTCCTCTTTGGACCCGTCGCACTCGGTGGAATGCTCGTGGGTTCTATCGTTACGGGCCTCTTCGTCGCTATCTCAATGACCTCCGGTGGTGGCGCGTGGGACAACGCGAAGAAATATATTGAAAAGGGAAACTTTGGCGGGAAAGGCTCGGACGCGCACAAGGCCGCGGTAACCGGAGATACGGTGGGCGACCCGTACAAGGATACGGCGGGTCCAGCGATAAATCCCATGATTAAAATCCTCAATATAGTTGCCCTGCTCTTAATACCCTTCTTACTCTAATCCTTGTATGGGTCGGGGGAGGGGGTCGGGGAACAGGGGCGTTCCCCGGTGGCGGAAAGCAGGCTTCGAGTCTTCAAGAAACGCTGAGAACCGAGGGGTTCTCAGAAAATGTTCGGCTTTGCGAACATTTTGACCAGTACAAGGATACGGCGGGTCCCGCTATCAATCCGATGATCAAGATACTCAACATTGTCGTACTCCTGTTAATACCCTTCCTGTTGTAGAACCTTACTTGCCCCGTAGTGAAGCGAGTCTTTGAGCTTCTACTACTGGGGTGATTAAGATTCGGAGCATTGTGGCGTTACTCTTGATTCCTTTTCTGATATAATGTGATTCTTAAATCCTAAGCACGAAATTCTAAAGACTAAACAAAATCTAAATTCAAAATAAAAAAATCCTAAACGCAATCCTGTCTTGAGTTTCTGCTTTGGGTATTCTAGTTTGTTTAGGATTTAGATTTTAGAGTTTGGAATTTCGTCCACATTATGGATGCAAATCAAACTATTACCACACCACCAAAACTCTCCGAAACACCGGAGCTTCCTCATGGTCCCGAGAAGCTTCTTCCTGCACCTACCTATCGCGGGTCGCTTGGCGCGGCGTTTGGTATTGTGGTCATTCTCATTATTGTTATCATTGGTGCCCTCTATTTCTGGGGGGCCAAGCTGACCGAAGTACCCGAGGTGGAGCACGATATGACGGGTGGTACCGTGATGACCGATACAGCCAAGTAACCCCTTATTACTCCTTTCAGCTAAAGACGCCCTCATTCCTCCCGGCATAGGGGTGTTTTGAGTACCAAAAATTGCAAATGGACACGAAATGCAGTAGGTTTATGCAGTTATTCTTACATCATAAATCTTAGAGCCTGTTCATAATCTAATGCCTAGGTGAAATGTTCAAAATTCGCTCTGAAAATCGCGGATTTTGAGGCAAGCTACTCGAGATACGCTGACGAGAAAGACGCGATTTGCAGCAAAATTTTGGACATTTCGGCAGGCAAGCTATGTGTTAGGCCTTATGCTGCGGTTAGATTATGAACAGGCTCTTACGTCATACATCCTCCCCAATATGCATTACACCATCAAAGAAAAGAAAGCGCTCCCCAAATCGGAGTATTTACTCGTGCTTGAACTCTCTGCCGAGGAAGTCGGCAAGCACCGCGTGCATGTGCTTCAGCACCTCAAGAAAGACACCGAACTTCCGGGGTTCCGCAAAGGGTTCGTGCCGGAGAAAATACTGCGAGAACGTATGGGGGAACTTGTCCTCTGGGAAGAAGCCTCTACGGACGCGCTTGGCGAAGCACTCGCCGAGATTTTCCTCGCAGAAAAGCTTGATGTTATCGGTCGCCCACGCGTAGAGGCTTTGAAACTCGCCCCCGAGAATCCTGCGGAATTTAAAGTGACTCTTTCCCTGTACCCGGAACTCACGCTTCCCGACTACAAAAAGATTGCGAGCACCCACAACGGCAAGAAGCCGGAAGTGATTGACGTTGCCGAGAAAGAAATAGACACCGTCCTCGCGGAAATCAAAAAACAGCATGAAACCGAGTCGGGTAAGAAGGACTTCGCTATTACCGACGAAACCGTCAAAGAGTTCGGGAAGTTTGAAACGGTCGCGGACTTCCGCGCAAAGGTAAAAGAAGGCCTTCTCTCACACAAAGAAGAACGCTCGCGAGAAAAACGACGAGCGGAGCTTTTGGACACCCTGATGGACAAAGCCAAAGGCGAGCTTCCCGACGTCCTCATCGAAAGTGAATTTTCCCGCATGGAAAGTGAGCTTCGTTCACAGATAGAACAGATGGGGTCTTCGTTTGAAAACTATCTCAAAGAAATAAAGAAAGACCGAGACGCGCTACGCAAAGAGTGGAGCAAAGACGCCGAGCGTCGTGCCCGCCTTCAACTGGCACTCTTCCAAATCGCGCGAGCCGAGAAGCTTACCGCGTCCGAGTCCGAAGTGGCGACCGAGGTAAAACACCTCATGGAGCACTACAAAAACGCAAACCCCGAGAACGCCCGAAGCTACGTGGAAACACTTCTTACGAATCAAAAAGTATTGAAGTTTCTGGAGCAGATTTGATACGAATGCAACGAATTACCATGCGAATGCTACAAATCCACGAATTCCCCCTCTCTTCATTCGCGTATTAGAAGCATTCGTGCGCTTAATTTGTAGCATTCGTATCTCGCACCATCATTGAAGAAGGAGTAGTGCCGTGACTGCCACTCCTGCCGTCTCGGCGCGAAGTGTCGCGGTACCGAGAGAATACAGGGGAATTTTGTATTCGCTAAAAAGTTCAAGTTCATGCGGACTCCATCCGCCCTCCGGTCCGATAAAGGCCCCAATCTTCGCATTTGCACTAAGGTCTGCCTTACTCAAAGCCTGTCCCGCGCGGTCAAACGCGATACAGTGAAGAACCTGTTTTTCCGTGAGTGCCTGCTTAAGTAGCACCTCGCCATAGACACGCGGAAGCGTCCCCCGTCCCGACTGTTCGGTAGCCTCCTTTACAATATCCCGCGCTCGCTCTAGGTTTACCTTCTTTACCTCGGAGCGATCGGAAACAATCGGCCGAATTTCGGACACTCCAAGCTCGGTCACCTTTTCAAGAAGCCACTCAAAATGGTCTTTTTTGACAAGCGCGGGAAAGAGTACAAGCTCCCTAAGCGGAGCAACCTCATTTTCCACCACCTCCCGAATGACACAGGTCGCTTCATTTTTCTCAAGAGCAACGATTTCAGAACGATAGTCCGCTCCATACCCATCAAAGAGAACTACCTCTGCTCCCGCTTTAAGACGAAGCACATTTCGCCACTGATGAAGCGTTTTTTCGTCGGTGAGGGTAACGGTGCCCTCGGACGGCAGTTTTTGCACAACAAAAAATCGGTGTAATCGCATAGTATTTGAATACCAGTAAGACCCATAGTGTATAGTGAAAGCGTGAAAAAGAAAAAAGCACTCGTATGACTGTTGATAACTCCCTATGTATGATTTCCCCAAATAGCGTACAATAGATGGATTATTCTTCGTAGCTAATCAAAAATGAGTAAAACACATGTAGTTTTTGGTCTCCTGGTGGCGGTGGTCCTCGTTGCGGGAGCAGTAGTGACGAGACCGGGAGGATTTGCGTCCAGCGGTGAGACGCTTGCCTCTCCAGCAGCTTCAGGTATAGAAATTGCCGACAACACGATGGTTGCCGTAAACTATACGGGGAAGGGATTCGTTCCCTCGGTTATTACCGTAAGAAGAGGGGACTCGGTGGTATTCGTAAACGCAAGCGGGAAAGCGCTCCGTATTGCCCCTATTGAAGACGCGCGGGACGGAAGTAGCGGATATCTCGGATTCGCGGCAACGAAGTCCATCGGCCGTGGAGAAACCTTCGGTGTCTCACTCACCCAGCCGGGTATCTGGGGATATAAAAATCTTCAGGACTCGCGTTCCGTTGGGGTAATCATTGTTGAATAATCCACCATCCTCACCCATACGGACTACACACCACCCCGATACCCATCGGGGTGGTTTGCGGTAGGGGAACACACCAGACCCTGTCCTTTAACACTTCTGCCATTTTTAAAAAGCCCCGCAACCAAGGTTGCGGGGGTGCACTATACAAAAAACGGGGGGTTACTTCTCCCGGTCCAACCACTCGTATTTAAAGGTAGGGCTCTAAGACCTTTTGAACAAGGAGCTTGCAGACGGGTTGCTGTGGGTCGAATCGGCGCGATTCGCTTATCTCTTCCAGAATTTGTAGGGCTTCCTCGCGAGTCGCGAGTTCAGCCGCCTTCTCCATGAATAACCAATACTCGAAACGATAGTCACCGCCGTAGTCCGAATCGAACATATGAGATGCTCCGGCTTCCACGGCCAATTGGCGAGCAGAACCGTATGACCGACATATCTGGTGTAATCCGATGGTCATACGGTCACGGAGCTGGCCTCTTGCATATTTGCGAAGCTCGTACAAACAACCAAAAAGGGACTTTGAGATTATACTGTCAGCAAACTCCGACATTCTCTGGTTCCAGAGAACGCGTAAATCCAGGTAGGGGTCAACATCCTCGGCGTATATAGATACCAAGTCCGTGGGGCCTTGGGCGATTTCAATCCATCGCCGCACGATAGCGTGTCGCCGTTCCTTTGTCTTGGCTTTAGCCAGCAAAGCTTTGGCTTCTACCCAATTCTTGATTGCATTCACGGAGTCCATCTCCACGTTGGATTGAGGGCCTGCAATCGCAAGCTTTATGACGGACGGTCCTTGTTTGAGTTTTTGAGCAAGAGCATTGATTCTTTCTGTTCTTAGCAACCGATCGATTCTTTTCATATATCTTCATTTCGTGACTGGTTGTCTCTCTGAACCATAGACACTCTGCAACCCATTATTTGCAAAGAAGAAGCCCTACCTTTAAATACGAAGGGTTGGATACAATGGAGCCATGGCAAACAAGAAAAAGCACCTCTCAAAAGAGGAGCGGTTCTGCATCGAAAAGATG
>Ga0080064_1004239_pt2 | contig 16997 bp, 16 predicted proteins | sample Subgrocontami54m_FD_69260 | JGI IMG/M metagenome (GOLD analysis project Ga0080064, IMG submission 69260) | Subsurface groundwater microbial communities from S. Glens Falls, New York, USA - GMW46 contaminated, 5.4 m (SPADES assembly) (version 2) ...
CTTTCGAGCAAGGGGCAGATGATCGTGCCTAAACGGATCCGGGACGCGCTCGCGCTGAAGCCAGGCGACGACCTGGTGGTCGCGCTCGAGCCCGATGGCTTCTACGTCCGGACCCGGCGCAATCGCAAGGCCGCGATCGAGCGCCTGTGCGGGAGCCTGAAACAGCCCGGACGGCGGCAGGCGATGACGATCGCCGGGATGGATCAGGCGGTGCGGGACAAAGCCCTCGCGGAAGATCGGCGCACCAGAAGCCGGCGTGCGCGATGATCGCGCTCGATACCAACGTTCTGGTGCGGTTTCTGACCGCCGATGACAAGCCGCAGGCCGCCCGCGCCAAGGCGCTGCTCCGGAAGCATGAGGTTTGCTGGGTCCCGGTGACGGTGCTGCTTGAACTCGCCTGGGTGCTCGGAGGCTATGCCTGGGATAACGGCAGGATCGCCCGCACACTGCGCGAGCTGATCGGCGAGAACGTTATCAGTCCGCAGCATCCCGAGGCCGTAGGCCGGGCGCTGCGATGGGCGGAGGCCGGGATGGCCTTCGCGGATGCGCTGCATCTCGCGCTGTCGGCATCGGCCGCGGGGTTCGCGAGCTTCGACGATGCATTGCGCAAGCAAGCCGCCGCGCTCGGCGTCTCGCCCACCGTTACCGCGCCCTAGCCGCCTGTCACGCAAAAGTTGAATACGTGAGGAAACCCGTTTTTCGTCCGAACGCTTTGCGCAGGCCCCGCCGGCTGCTGCTCTCGAATCTGATTGTCGCCTTGCTCGCGTCGTTCGCCGCTCCTTCCGGAGCGGAAACTCTGACGCAGGCAGTCGCGCGCGCGGTCGCGCGGTTTCCCGAAATTCAGGCGGCCCAACATCGGCGCGAAGCGGTGCGGGCGCAGGTCGGCCAAGCGCGCGCGGAGTTTTTCCCGTCGGTTAACCTCGCGGCCGGCGAAGGGCGTGAGACGAGCAGTAATTCCAGTACCCGCGCATTGGGCGCTGATCCGACGCTCACACGCCAGGAAGCCGAAGTGACGGTTACACAGTTACTCTTCGACGGCGGCGCGGCGGGCGGGCAGGTGAGACGTTTCGGCGCGCGGACTGAAGGTGCGGCTTTTACGGTGACGGATACGGCCCAAAATGTGAGCGTGCGAGCAGGCCAGGCGTTCGTGGAAGTGCGGCGGTTGCGCGAGCAGCTCACCGTCGCGCAGGATAACGTGACCACGCACGAACGCACCTTAAGCGATGTGAACGCGCTCGCCGATGCCGGGCGCGGCCGGCGTGCCGATGTGGTTCAGGCCGAGGCACGGCGGGCGTTTGCCGGCTCGGCACTCGAGCAACTCGGCGGTCAATTGAACTAGGCGGAGGCGGCGTACAAATATTGGACCGGCCGCTTTCTGGGTCAACTCGATGCACCCTCCGGGCTCGCGCCCATGATTCCGGCGCGGCTGGATGAAGCAGTCGAGCAGGCGCTACGCGCACATCCCGCGGTGCGGGCTGGAGAGAAGGAACTCGAGGCGGCACAATACGAACGTGAAAGCGCTTGCGCAAGATTGGCTGTGCCGCGCGTAACGATCGAGGCTGGCGCATCACGCAATCGCGATCTCGACGGCGTCGTCGGGCCCCACCAGGATCATTACGTAATGCTGAGGCTGCGCTATAACCTGTTCCGCGGTTTCGGGGACAGCGAGCGCGTGCGCGAAACCGAAGCGCGCATCGACGAAGCGCTCGCAAGCCTGCAGCGCGTGCGTAACGAGGTCGAACGCGACGTGCGCCAGGCGTGGGAAGCGCTGGCGTCCGATCGTGTCCGGCTGCCTCATCTCGCGCAGTATGCGCGTGCGAGCGCCGACGTGGCCGAAGCGTATCGCTTGCAATTTCAACTGGGGCAGAGGAGCCTGCTCGATGTGCTGAACGCCGAGAACGAGCGCTTCAACGCGGTCGGCGGTTACATTGCCGGGCGCGCCGCTGTCACCGCGGACGAGCTGCGTCTGCTCGCGAGCATCGGCCGGCTGCTGGAAGCTCTCGGCATTGCTCTGCCTCAGCAGCCGGCGCAGGAAGCACCGAAATGAACACCAGCGTCATCGCTCTGATCGATCCGCTCGCCGGGTGTCTCGCCGTCGCTGCGCGGTTGTACGGCCAGCCGGTCACCGCCGAAGCGCTCACGGCCGGGCTGCCGCTGGAGGAGGGGCGACTGACGCCGGCCCTGGCGAGTCGCGCCGCGGAGCGCGCGGGCCTTGCCGCACGGATCGTGAAAGTGGCGCTCGCGGACATCAAGCAGGCCTTGCTGCCGGTCATCCTGCTGACAGGCGAGCGCGATGCCTGTGTTCTGGTCAAGCGCAATGCAGACGAAGTCGACATCGTGTTGCCGGAGCTGCCCGCAGCCGTGCGCACGGTCCCGCTGGCGGAGCTGGCTGCGACTTATGGCGGCCACGCGCTCCTGCTCGGCCGCATGCAGCGCTTCCAGGCCGGCACGCAGAGCGAGCGGCTCGCCGAGAAGCATCACTGGTTCTGGGGCACGCTGCGCAAGGAAATACGCACGTATTCTGAAGTTGCGCTCGCGACGGTAATCATCAACGTCTTCGCCCTGGCGTCGCCGCTTTTTTTCATGAACGTGTACGACCGCGTCGTGCCGAACCAGGCGATGGAGACTTTATGGGTCCTTGCACTGGGCCTTGCATTGGTGCTCGTGTTCGATCTGCTGCTGAAGCTGCTGCGCGGTTATTTCATCGACATCGCCGGCAAGCGCGCCGATATCGCACTTTCCGCGACGCTCTTCGCGCGTGTCATGGATCTCAAGCTCGACCAACCGCGCCAGTCCGTAGGCACCCTCGCCAACAACTTGCGCGAATTCGAATCGCTGCGCGATTTCTTCACCTCGGCAACGCTCGCCTCGATCATCGACCTGCCGTTTATCTTTATATTCCTCTCCGCGATCGTCTGGGTCGGGGGATTTTTCATGGTGTTGCCGGTGCTGGTTGCGATTCCGCTCGTGGTCGCCGTCGGGCTCGCATTGCAGCCGGTGCTGCGCGATCACATCCGCCGCAGCTTCGCGGCCACCGAAGCGAAATACTCAACCGTGATCGAGACCTTGGCTGCCATCGAGCACGTCAAGCATCTCAATGCCGCGGCGCAGCTCCAGCGCAAGTGGGAAAGCCTGGTCGAATTCGTCGCGAAGGAAAGTCTGACCTCCCGCCTGCTCTCCTCGTTTGCCATCAACTTCACGGGGTGGATACAGGGCGGCGTGTCGATTGTCGTGCTCATCGTGGGCGCGTACCTCGCGGCCGAAGGCAAACTGTCGCTCGGCGGACTGATCGCGTGCACCATCATCACCGGCCGCGCCATCGCGCCCCTGACACAGCTGGCAGGACTCTTCATGCGTTATCACAGCGCGATGACGGCGCTCGTTGCGCTGAACAAGATCATGGAGGCGCCGGTCGAGCGCGAGCCGGGCAAGACCTTTGTCAGCCGGCCGCGCCTTGACGGCCGCATCGATTTCCGCGGCGTCACGTTCCGCTATCCCGGACAGCAAATCGACGCGCTGCGCGAACTTTCGTTCTCCATTGCGCCCGGTGAACGCGTGGGCATCATCGGTCGCATGGGTTCCGGCAAGAGCACGGTGGCGAAGCTGCTCGTCGGATTGCACCACGCACAGGCGGGGAATGTGCTGGTCGATGGCATCGACACGCGGCAGATCGATCCTGCCGACCTGCGGCGCAATATCGGTTACATGCCCCAAAACGTCGTGCTTTTTTCCGGTACGGTGCGGCAGAACCTCACCATGGGCGCACCGCACACCGACGATGCGGCGATGCTGCGCGCGGTGCAGATCGTGGGTCTGGACGAGCACATCAACCGCCATCCGCAAGGTTTCGACATGCCGGTGGGCGAGCGCGGCGATGCGCTTTCCGGCGGGCAGAAACAATCCGTCGCGCTGGCTCGCGCGCTGCTGACTGACCCGCCGCTTATCCTCCTCGACGAGCCGACCGCCGCCATGGACACCGGCAGCGAAGAGCAGTTCAAGGAGAGACTCGTACGCGTGCTCGAAGGCCGCACGATCGTCGTGGTCACGCACCGGGAATCGATGCTGACGCTGGTCGACAAGCTGGTGGTGATGGACGGCGGGCGCGTTGTCGCCGCGGGGCCGAAGGCCGACGTGCTGCAGGCGCTGTCGCAGGGCAAAGTGCGCAAGGCGGGATGACGATGAACGCTCCCGAGATGAAACCAGGACAGCCGCCGCCTCCGTCTCCGCCTCCGAATGCTCCCTCTGCGCAGCAGCAAGCAGGAGGTGCGGGCGGTAAAAAAATATCGAAAGGCTGGACGCCGGATCAGGTCGGCGCTGCTGACATTGGCGAGCGCCGCCTGCCGCACGTATTGCTCGCTGCGGTAGCAGTTTTTTTCATCCTCGCAATCGCGTGGGCTGCCTACTTCGAGATCGAGGAGATCGCACGGGGTGACGGCCGCGTGATCACCCGAAGCCAGGTGCAGGTCATCACCAATCTCGAGGGCGGCATCATTTCAGAGATTCTGGTGCGCGAAGGCGACGTCGTGCAGAAAGACCAGCCGCTCATGCGCATCGATCCGACGCGCTTCATTGCGGCCTACCGTGAAGGCGAGCAAGGCGCGCTGGGTTTGAAAGCGAAGATCGCGCGCTTGACGGCGGAAGTGAATCGCACCGGCTTTTCGATGCCCGCCGCTGTGCAAACGGGCAACCCGACCGTCGCGCAGCAGGAAACCGCGCTGTATCGCGCACGGCAAGCAGAGTTGTCCACCAAGACGCAAATCCTGCGTCAACAACTGGCCCAGCGCGAAAGTGAATTGCGCGAGCTTCAGTCCCGCTCCGAGCGCCTTGCCGAACAGCTCGTTCTCGTCGAGCGCGAGTTCAACATCACCGCTCCGCTCGTAAAGCGCGGCGTCGTCTCCGAAGTCGAGCTGCTGCGCCTGGAGCGCGAGCAGTCGCGCACCCGAACCGAGCTCGATCAGGCGCGGCTCTCCATTCCACGCGCCCAGGCTGCGATCGGCGAAGTGCACAGCAAGCTTGCCGATACGGATGCCGCTTTTCGCGCCCAGGCCGGCGCGGAGCTCGCGCACGCACAATCCGAGTTCTCCAAAGTATCGGAACAGATGCCTGCCCTGGAAGACCGCGCAACCCGCACGCTGGTGCGTGCGCCCATGCATGGGATCGTCAAGACCATTCTGAACAAGACCGTCGGTGGCGTCGTGCAACCGGGCAGTCCCATGGTGGAAATGGTGCCGGTTGAAGACAGTTTGCTGGTCGAGACCCGTTTGCGTCCCGCCGACATCGCGTTCGTGCGCGTCGGCCAACGCGCCGTGGTCAAAGTAACCGCGTACGACTACAGCATCTTTGGCGGACTCGAAGGCAAAGTCGAGCACGTCGCGGCCGACTCAGTCGTGCCGCAACAAGGCGAGCCGTATTACATCGCGCATGTCAGGACCGCGAGCAACGCAATCGATTACCACGGCAAGAAGCTTTCCATCAGCCCGGGAATGCTCGCGTCGGTCGATATGATCACCGGCAGGCGCTCGGTGCTGCGCTACCTGACGAAGCCGATAAACAGGGCTCGCGAGCGCGCGCTGACCGAGCGTTGAGCGCAGGCCGGGTTTTAGCAGCGCGACCGGGGCGCGACCTCCTGGCGCACCCTCGCGGCATGGTTTAGACGCGCCGGCACTTGCTCGACGGGTTCCGGGCTGGCCCCGCTATGGTCCGCGCACGACGGTCTTGCCCACCATCGAGCTTGATTCCATCCAGGCCTTGGCGGCCGGCAATTCGTCGAAGGCAAACAGCCGAGCCCGAGGTCCCGATCGTCCGCGCACCGATCAGCTTCGCGGTCTGGATGCTCGCGGTGCCCGCGGAAGCGCCCGTGTCGAGCATATAGGAATTTCTCGGTCTGCGCCCGCCGCCTCTTGTGCTACTATTTTTGCCGATCCCGTTCGCTTTAACGAAAGGCGCCGCCATGGCCGCTTCGCATAATACTACGCCGCAGACACTGGACCGTCCGTTGGAGGTCGGTCCCGGCGACTGGCCCATGCGCGATTTCTACCTGTTAATGACGGCGCTGGTCATTCCGCGGCCGATCGGATGGATTTCGACGATTTCCGCGGGCGGCGTGCGCAATGTTGCGCCGTACTCATACTTCAACCTGATGGGTACCGATCCAGCCTATGTCGCGTTCGGTTCGCATGGCGTCAAGGACAGTGTCTCCAACCTGCGCGAAGTGCCGGAATTCGTCGCCAACATCGTGACGATGCACCTGCTGGACAAAATGAATTTCACCTCCACCGATTTTCCGCGCGATGAGGACGAATACACGTGGGCAGGCCTGACGCCGGTAGCCTCGGCCAAGGTGCGCCCGCCGCGGGTGGGGGAGGCGAAAGCGCACCTGGAATGCAAGCTGGTGCAGATCGTGGACGACGGCGACACCCACATCGTTCTCGGCCGCATCGTGCACGCGCATGTTGATCCATCGGTGTGGAAGGACGGCCGCGTCGATCCGCGGCTGCTCGATCCGGTATGCCGTCTGTCGGGCTCGGGATACGCGTCGCTGGGCGAACTTTTCAGCGTGCAGCGGCCCGCATGGAAAAGCATCGAAGGAACCCGCGGGGATGAGGCGATGCCGCGCGCGGTCAGGCGCAGGGAAACTTCCGAGTAAGCCCGTTGATTCCCGCTCATAGCTTCGCGAGGTTCCATGACGGCCCTGCCACACGAAACACAGCTCGATCCGCAGACTGTGCTCGACGCGATGAAAAAGAATGGCGTCACGCATGTGGTGTGGCTGCCCGACAGCGAAACGAACTGGTTATCCCGCCGCCTGTACTTACGACAACCTTGAAGGTTTCGCCATCAACATCGAGCGCATACTGGCCATGACCGGCCCGGTATTTGTCGCGCTCAAGGTTGTGCCCGAGATCCAGAACGCGCCCATCGGCGGGCGCAAACCCTGGATGACCCGCAGTCGGGCGCAGGTGATTGAAGACCTGCAGAAGGAACTGGGTCTCAGAATTTAAAAAGCCGTTGCGGGTTGTCGACCAGAATCCTGCGCCGCAGTGCTTCATCCGGCGCCCACCGGCCGAACAGGTTGAACAACTCGACTGAACCCACCTGGTCGGCGAATGACAGATGCGGATAGTCGCTGCCCCAGATGATGCGGTCGGGGGCCGCCTCGATCAGCGCACGCGCCATCGGCGCGGCATCGGTGAATCCGGGCGCCACCGACATGCGGTAGACGCCGGTGAGCTTGATCCAGCAGCGCCCGTCGCCGTGACGCAACAGGTCGAGCAGTTGCCTGAAGCCGGGTTGATCCACGCCCTCGCGCGCGAGGTACATGCCCATGTGGGCAACGGTGAAGTCCACCTTGAGCTTACTGAGTGTGCCCATCAACTCGCTGGTGAGCCACCCCGGCGTCAGGAAGTCGAGTTGCCAGCCCGATTCGGCGCAACGCGCGTGCAGCCGCTCGATACGCGCGAGCATGGTTGCCGCGAAGCCGGCGGCGGGTGGTTTGACCGGCGACACATTGATACGCACCCCACGTACGCCTGCCGCGTGCAGGCGCGCCAGCTCAGCATCGGGGGCGTTTTCATCGATATCGACAATTCCCCTGCATGCCGCGCCGACTTCGCGCATCGCATCGAGCATGCAATTATTATCCCGGCCATACGCGCTCGGTTGCACGAACACGTAGCGTTCGAAGCCCAGGCGGCGTGACAGCGCGAGATAGTCCTCGAGCGGCGCGAGCGGCGGCGGGTAGCGAAGATCGGAACCGTAGGGGTAACGCGCAGCCGCGCCGAACACATGGAAATGGCTATCACAACTCAGCGGCGGCGCTTTGAAAGCGGGCTCGCCCTCGTCTCGTGGCGACAAAGTGTTCACCTGTGCAGCGCGCCTTTGCCCCCGCTCCCGCCTGATCAGTCCAGCTTGATGCCGGCCTCGCGCGCGAGCTTGCCTTTCTTGTCGAATTCGGCCTTGATGTGCGCGGTGAATTCTTCCGGCGACGCACTGGCTTTCAGCTCCACGCCGCGTGCGAGGAAGCGCTGGCTCAGTTGCGGCACGCGCACGACCTTGGCGACTTCCGCATTCAGGCGCACGAGAATATCGCGCGGAGTACCGGCCGGCGCTACCAATCCGTTAAACGTAATGTCTTCGAATCCCGGCGCCCCCGCCTGGTCGATGGTGGGAATATCGGGAAACAGCGGCGAGCGGGTGCGGCTGGAAACGGCCAGAGCACGCAGCTTGCCCGCTTTGACGTAGGGCTCCGAGGTGCTCACCTGATCGAACATCAGCATCACCTGCCCGCCGATGACATCGACGATTGCCTGTGAATTGCCCTTGTACGGCACGTGCAGCATTTTTACGCCGACCTGACGGTTGAAAAGCTCCATCGCCATGTGGCCGGTGCCGCCCGGACCCGAGGTCGCATAGGAGAGTTCTCCGGGCCGCGCTTTCGCAAGCGCTATCAGTTCCTTCACCGAGCGCACCGGCAGCGCGGGGTTCACCACCAGCACTTGGGGCACCAGGCAGGTCAGCGTGATGCCGGTGAAATCCTTCAGCGGATCGTAGCCGGGGTTGGTCACGATCGACGGTACCGTGGCAAAGGTATTCGCTACGGCGAGCAGCGTATAACCATCGGGCGCTGACTTGGCGGCCGCTTGCGTGCCGACCAGGCTGCTGGCCCCGGGCCGGTTTTCGACGATGACCTGCTGCCCGAGGTTTTCGGTGAGCTGCTGCGCAAGCGAGCGCGCGACGATATCGACGTTGCCACCCGGCGCCAGCGGCACGATGATGCGTATCGGCCGCAACGGATAGGACTGCGCCGACGCCGCGCACGAAACCCCGAACAAAACGGCAAGCGCCAACACGCGCAATACTGGATGTGTCATGAGACTCCCCTTGTGAAAGTCGATTTTACGGGCGCAGGTGCGAACAGAACAATAAAAACCTGCGCTGCATTCCGGAAACGATGACGAAAGCCGATCCGGCCGGCGTTACTCCGCCGAGCTCAACCGCAGGCGCCGATGGCGCCGCAAGCGACGCAGAATTCGCAGCCGTCTTTCCTGATTAGCGCTGAGTTGCCGCACTCCTTGCACAGTTTGCCGTGGTCGGACCGGTGGGTGTATGCGTCGGTCTTGCGATCCTCGGGCGTATCGAGCACGCCCATTTCGCGTACCGGAAAGCCGCGCTCGTCCAAAACGCCCAGCATCGCGTAGCGGTGTATGACCAGGCGCGCGACGTAGGCGACAGTGCTGAGGTAGTTCTCCTGGCGTACGTCGCCAGGGACGCGCGCCATGAAATCACCGAGCGGCTCGTCATACGACAGCAGCTTGCGCAGTTTCATGCCTATCCAGGCCGGATCAATGACGCGCATGTCGAGCGACAGCAGCTTGCACAGGCCGTCGAGCGCGCGCGGGTAGACGCCTGCCATCCAGACCGAATACGGCCGGCGCTGGCCGTTGGGCAGCACCAGTTCCTTCAACATCAGCACGAAGTCGTCCTGCGCGCTTGGGTTGTAGACATCAACGCTCCACGACATTGTGCCGTCGCTGCCGGTCTTCGGCTCTTTTTTCGCGAACAGGGCATCGAGCACCGGCGATTTGCTGTCCGGTTCTGCCAGAGCCTCAAGCCGGTCCACGCGGTAGCGCACGATGCGCGCGAACGCGGCGACACAGCTCGGCACGCGCAGCAGTTTGCCCGCGGGCGGCATGGCACAATCGAACGCCTCCCCGCCGGTGCGGGCGAGCACGTCGAGCTTCATTCGCAGCCACCCCGCGTCCTGCGCCCGCATGTCCATCGAAAGCGTCTTGGCCACCGCACCAAGGCCGCGCGGCTGCTCGTTGCCGTTCACCCAGACTTCGAACGGGTACGGCGTGCCGCCGTTTTCGATGTGGCCGACAAAGATGGCGAAGCGGCCGAATGGCGACTCGACCATATACGTCCATGCGGGATTACCGTCTGGCAAGGTCGGCCGGCCGGGCCAGCGCAGGCTGCACAGGGCGGGCTCCGGCGCCGCCTCGAGCCGGATGCGCCGGTCGGCATCCGAGGTATCAAGGTCGTTGGGCTGGTCGATCGCGGCGGACGCGACCGAAAGAACGCTCCCGAGAACCACGTTGGGACGATAGGTCGTTATGCCTTTCAATCCGGATTTCCACGCCTCGAAATAAAGACTCTCAAACTGATCGTAGGGATAGTCCTCGGGCACGTTCACGGTTTTGCTGATCGCCGAATCGACGTACGGTGAAATCGCCGCCACCATGCGCATGTGGTCGAGCGCGGAAATTTCCAGCGCGGTCACAAATGCCGGCGGCAGCCGCCCGACATCGCCGCCCAGATGCCGGTACAGCCGCCACGCGTGGTCCTCGACCTCGTAGACCTTGTGCGTGTCGTCGGGCATGCGCTTCTTGCGCTGGTAAGTCCACGCGTAGGGCGGCTCGATGCCGTTGGAGGCGTTGTCCGCAAACGCCAGCGAGATGGTGCCGGTCGGCGCAATTGACAGCAGATGGCTGTTGCGCAGCCCGTGCCTGCCGATGTCCTCTCTGAGTGCCGCGGGCAGGCGGGAGGCGAAGCGCGGCGGCGCCAGATAGTGCTGCGCGTCGAATAACGGAAACGCGCCTTTCTCCTTCGCGATCTCGACCGACGCGGCATACGCTTCATCACGCATGTATTCCGCGATTTTCTCGCCCATGCGGCGCGCGTCTTCGGTATCGTATTTCAGGCCGAGCATGATCAGGGTGTTGCCTAGCCCGGTGAAACCGAGTCCGATGCGGCGCTTGGACTGCGCCTCGGCCTGCTGCTGCGGCAGCGGCCAGACGGTCGCATCGAGCACGTTGTCGAGCATGCGTACCGCGGGACGCACCACGCGGCCGAATGACTCGAAATCGAATCGCGCTTTCGGCGTGAACAAATCGACCACGAACAGCGTGAGGTTGATGCTGCCGAGGCAGCAGCAGCCGTAGGCAGGCAGCGGTTCCTCGCCGCACGGATTGGTCGCGTCGATACGCTCGCAATACGACAGGTTGTCGTCCGCGTTGATGCGGTCGATAAAGATTACGCCCGGCTCGGCGTGGTCGTAGGTCGAAAGCATGATCTGCCGCCACAGGTCGTGTGCCTTGACCTTGCGGTAGACCCAGGCGCCGTCGGTCCGCTGGCGGGCGTTGGCAACGCTTTCGCCCGGCGCAACCGCATGAACAAGTTCCCAGTCGCCGTTGGATTCCACCGCGCGCATGAAAGCATCGGTCACCGCGACGCTTACGTTGAAATTGCGCAGTTCACCGTGATCCTTGGCGTGGATGAAATCCTCGACGTCGGGGTGGTCGCAACGCAGGATTCCCATCTGCGCGCCGCGTCTCGACCCGGCCGACTCGACGGTCTCGCAACTGCGGTCGAATACGCGCATGTACGACACCGGGCCGCTGGCGCTCGAATGTGTGCCCCGCACATAAGCGCCCTTGGGCCGTATCGATGAAAAGTCATAGCCGACGCCGCCGCCGCGGCGCATGGTTTCGGCCGCCTCCATCAGCGCGACGTAGATCCCGGGTTTACCGTCGACGCTCTTCGAAACCGAATCGCCCACCGGCTGCACAAAACAGTTGATCAGCGTCGCCTGCAGGTTGGTGCCCGCGGCGGAATTCACACGCCCGCCCGGAATGAATCCGCCCGTCAGCGCTTCGAAAAACTCGCGCTCCCAACGCGCGGGGTCCTGCTCGACGGCGGCAAGTGCGCGCGCAATGCGGCGCTGCACATCGGCGGTGGTCCGCTCGCCCGCCTTGGCGTACTTTTCCAGCAGAACGTCAACGCTGACTTGCTGCTGCGGTATCGAAAATCCGGAATCGTCAGGCTTCATGGATAAACGTGGCAATCGGCGGGCAACGACCGTGCCGGCATGGTCCTATTGTAACGGGACGCGCGCGCGCCGCCCAGACCGGTAATTTCCGCTTACGGAATGCCGTGGCGAGGCTCGCGAACCCGGAGTCAGGACGCCGGCAGGCCGATCACGCCGGCCGCACCTAGCGCCGCGATCTCGGCGTCGTTCATGCCAAGAAATTTGCCGAGCACCTCGGCGGTATGCTGGCCGTGGGTCGGAGCCGGCGCGCGCGTGGTGGCAGGCGTGCGGGAAAGACGCACGGGTGAGCCGACCACGCGCAACTTGCCCGCGCGCGGGTGATCCAGATCAACTAATGCGCCGCGCGCCTTGACCTGAGGGTGATCGACGACCTGGGCAAGATCATTGATGGCGCCGACCGGGATGTCGTTGGCGAGCAGCAGCGCTTCCCACTCCTCATAGGTTCGCGTCAGGAAAACCTGCTGGAGCGTGGGGATCAGGCTTGCGCGATTGTGTGACCGGTCGGAAACGGTGCGATAGCGCGGGTCATCCGTCAGCTCGGGGCAGCCGATGACCGGGCAGAACTTGCGCCAGAGTTTCTCGCCGGCGATCGCCAGCGCGAGATCACGGCTTTTGGTGTGAAAGGTCTGGTAAGGGACGACCGCCGAATACGCCGTTCCCTGGGGCCGCGGGACCTCCCCGTTCGCAAAATAGTTGGCAAAAGCCGAGCCGAGCAGCGCCAGCTGCCCTTCCAGCATCGAGATGTCGACCTGCTGCCCCTGACCGGTGCGCTCCCTCATCCTGAGCGCGAGCATGATGCCGTAGGCGGCGTTCATTCCTGCGGTAAGGTCCGCAATCGAAACGCCGGCACGCACGCCGCTGCCGCCGGCTTCGCCGGTGACGCTGATCATGCCGCTCTCGGCCTGCAGTATGAGATCGAGCGCGGCGCGATCGCGGTACGGGCCGTCCTGACCGAAGCCGGAAATCGAACAATAGATGATGCCGGGATTGCGCTTGCGCGCCGCTTCGTAGTCAAGTCCGAGCCGGGCGAGCGCGCCGACGCGGTAGTTTTCCAACACCACATCGCAGCGCTCGATGAGGCGGAAGAACAGTTGCTTGCCGTCGGGGTGCTTGAGGTCGATGACAATGTCCTGCTTGTTGCGATGCAGGCCGACAAAGTAGGCGGACTCCCCGCCGGGCATGGACGCACCCCAGCCGCGCGCAATGTCGCCTGAACCGGGCGGCTCGAGCTTGATTACCTGCGCGCCGAAATCGGCGAGCATGGTCGAGCAATACGGTCCGGCCAGCGCGTGGCTGAGATCGAGCACCTTGATGTCGTCGAGCGGCAGTTGCATCGGAGTCCTGCTGTGGTTGGAACCGGACCGATTTTCTCACAATTCGCCGCGCCAAAATCCGGTCGCGATTGTTGCACCACCCCGCGCGCCGCGCAGTTGTTTCGTCACAGCATATCGAGTTGGCGCGGGCCGGCGGGCGGCGGAAACATCCGGTCGAGTTCCGCTAGTTGCGCCGCCGTGAGGATAGGTTCGAGCGCGCCGAGGTTTTCCTGCAGCCGTTCGCGGCGCGAGCACTTCGGAATCACAATCACATCGTCGCTCGCAAGCAACCAGGCGAGCGCGACCTGCGCCGCGGTCAGGCCGTGGCGTTGCGCAAAAGACGCGAGCTGCGGATGTTTGATGAGCCGCGCTTGTTCGAGCGGCGAATAGGCCATCACCGGGACACGCCGCTCGCGCAGCCACGGCAGCAAATCCCATTCGATGCCGCGGCGCCCAAGGTTGTAGAGCAACTGATTGGTGGCGACGGCAGCGGCGCCGGGCAGCGGCCACAGCTCCTGCATATCGGCGAGACTCAGGTTGCTTACGCCGTAGTGGCGGATTTTGCCGTCGCGTCGCAGCGCGATCAGCGCTTCCAGCGATTCGGCCAGCGGCACATCGCTGCGCCAATGCAGGAGATAAAGATCAATGCGGTCGGTCTTGAGGCGCTTGAGGCTTTTCTCGCACGCGGCGAGCGTTCCGCGCCGCGTCGCATGTTGCGGCAGCACCTTGCTTACCAGAAAGACCTGGTCGCGCCGCCCGGCGATCGCCTCGGCGACGAGCTGCTCGGCCCGGCCGTCGCCATACATCTCGGCGGTATCGATCAGCGTGAGGCCGCGGTCGAGCCCGAGCCTCAACGTTGCGAGTTCCTCCGCGCGTGCGGCGCGGCTGTCGCCCATGCACCAAGTGCCCTGACCGAACGCTGGTACGCGCTCACCGCAGGGGAGAGTAACGGTTTTCATTTCTGAGGCCGGTTATACCGGGCTTGTCGGCGCGGCGATGCAGTTCGCAAGACACCCGCGGCAAGGTGAAGCCGCGCGGTCTCCCGCAGCCATTGCGCACGCTGATGTCTACTGCGGGTCCTCGATGTGCTTGTGCTGTGAAGTGAGCTGCTGCTGAACGTGCGACGGCACCGGCTCGTAGTGGCTGAGTTCGATTTCATACGAGCCCTGGCCGGCGGTCACCGACTTGAGCCGCGCCTGGTAGTTGTTGATCTCCGACAGCGGCACACGGCCGGCAATAGTCACCATCCCGGCCACTGCGCTTTCCGTGCCGCTGATCTGGCCGCGCTTGGACGAAATATCGCCGGCGATGTCGCCCATGTTGGCTTCGGGTGCATTGATCTCGATGTTGACGATGGGCTCGAGTACGATAGGCCGCGCTTTCAGGATCGCGTCGAGAAATGCTTTCTTGCCGGCGGACACGAACGCGACCTCCTTGGAGTCGACCGGGTGGTGCTTGCCGTCGTACACGATCACGCGCACGTCCTGCATCTGATAGCCGGCGAGCGGTCCTGCGGTGAGCACTTCGCGTACGCCTTTTTCCACCGCCGGCAGGAACTGGGTCGGTATCGTGCCGCCTTTGACCTGATCAACGAACTCGAAGCCCTTGCCGCGCGCGAGCGGCTCGATGCGCAGGAACACCTCGCCGAACTGGCCGGCGCCGCCGGTTTGCTTTTTGTGGCGGTGATGGCCTTCCGCTTTGGCGGTGACGGTCTCGCGATAGGGTATGCGCGGCGGCTTGGTGCCGACTTCGAGATGGTACTGTTTCTGCATTTTGTCGAGGATGTAACGCATGTGCAGATCACCCAGGCCGCTGATCACGGTTTCGTTGCCGCTGTGATCGACGCGAAAGCACGGGTCTTCGGCGGTGAGCTTGCGCAGCACCTCCGACAGGCGCTGCTCGTCGCCGCGGCGCTTGAGCTCGATTGCAAGCGCGTGCATCGGCACCGGATACTTCATCGGCTTCAAGTGGATGTTGTCTTCATCGTGCGAATCGTGCAGCACTGCGTCGAGCTCGATTTCGTCGACCTTGGTTACCGCGGCGATGTCCCCCGGCACGCAGGCGTCGGTTTCGATGTGCTCTTTTCCCACCAGCAGGAACAGGTGCCCGACCTTGAACGGTTTGCGGCTATCGCCGATATAGAGCTGCGAATCGCGCCGGATCGTGCCCTGGAACACGCGGAACGCGGCAAGTTTGCCGACGAACGGGTCGATCACGACCTTGAACACGTGCGCGATCACGTGCTGCTTGGGATCCGGCTGGGCACGGATTTCGGCGGCGCTTGCGCCCTCGCCTTTGTAGAACAGCGGGGGATTGCCTTCAGCCGGATTCGGCATCAGGCGCGCGAACACGTCGAGCAGTTCGGTCACACCGGCGCCGTTTTTCGCCGACACGAAGCACACCGGCACCAGGTGACCGTCGCGCAGTGCCTGTTCGAACGGCGCGTGCAGCTGCTCGGGACTTACCTCGCCCTGTTCCAGATACAATTCCATCAGCTTTTCGTCGACTTCGACCACCTGGTCGACGAGCGCGCGATGCGCATCCGCAACCGACGAAAAATCCGAATCGCCCGCAGGGTTGAAAAAGCAATCGACCACCCGCTTGCCCCCTTCCGCAGGCAGATTGATAGGCAGGCATTCCTTGCCGAATACGCCCTGGATGCTGGCGAGCAGCGCGGGAAGATCGACGTTTTCGGCGTCGATCTTGTTGATGACGATCATGCGGCACAAGCCGCGCTCGCGCGCCCACTGCATCATGCGCTGGGTCACCATCTCGATGCCGCTTTGCGCATTGATGACGACCGCCGCCGTTTCGACCGCCGCCAGCGCGTTGAGCGACTGGCCGAGGAAATCCGGATAGCCGGGCGTGTCGATCAGGTGTATGCGGGTGTCGCGGTGCGCAAAATTGACGATGGCGCTGGCAAGTGAGTGCATGAACTCCTTTTCGAGCGGATCGTAGTCGCACACCGTGGTGCCTTTTTCGACGCTGCCTGGTGCGGGGATGGCCCCCGCCTTATGCAGCAGTGCTTCGGCGAGCGTCGTTTTGCCGGCGGCCCCGTGGCCCACCAGCGCAATGGTGCGTATCGCATCCGTGGCGTATTTCGGCATCGCGAGCTTCCTTCCTGAATTAGGGGGGTTATTTCGAGTATAAAGATGCGGTCAGGGAGGTTCAAGCCGCGTTTTAACCCTGTTTCGGTCTGAAATACGTTTATAGCACCGACCAGACCCGGGTTGCCGGTATATGGAAGGTTGCGCATACTGACAACCCGGAATGGCCGCAGAGCAGAATTCAGGCGACGAAGCGCTGATGGAGCGCTACCGCGACGGCGACGCCGGCGCGTTCGATCTGCTTTACGCCCGCCACCGAGGCGGCCTGTTCCGCTACCTGCTGCGCCAGTGCGGCGAGCGCAGCGTGGCGGAAGAACTATTCCAGGAGGTGTGGATGAACCTGATACGCGCGCGCCGGACTTATACCGTGCAGGCCAGGTTTACGACCTACCTGTACCGGCTTGCGCACAACCGGCTGATCGACCATTACCGCTCGCAGGCCCGGGGCGTGCCCGTGTCCTTCGATGACGGGAACGGCCCGCCGCTTGACGCGATCGCCGGCAGCCGCAGTGACGATCCGGCGCTGGGTGCAGATCTCAGGCAGCAGGCGCAGCGGTTGCTGCGACTGATAACGGCGCTGCCGCAAGCGCAGCGCGAAGCGTTCCTGCTGCAGCAGGAGTCAGACATGAGTGTGGAGGAAATCGCACAGGCGACCGGGGTCAGCCACGAGACCGCCAAGAGCCGGCTGCGCTACGCGACCGCCAAACTGCGCGCCGGCATGCAGGAATTCAGATGAGCCCAATACCCGGC